>Ga0210384_10001399_pt1 | contig 32938 bp, 23 predicted proteins | sample IncBWH2MmetaG_FD_160574 | JGI IMG/M metagenome (GOLD analysis project Ga0210384, IMG submission 160574) | Forest soil microbial communities from Barre Woods Harvard Forest LTER site, Petersham, Massachusetts, United States - Inc-BW-H-2-M | ecosystem: Environmental > Terrestrial > Soil >...
GGGGAGAGAGGATTTGAACCTCCGACCCCCTGGTCCCGAACTTGGGGGCGCGGAGCTGATTTTGTTAGTATTCAATCATTTGAGTGGTGCTTCAACCGTGTCATTCTTGCTCGATCACGCTAGTTTGGGCGTAATGTAAACCCCCCAGTTGCAACCCTAGCCAGGGGGTCATTTCATTTGGAGGAGTCTGATCTAAGCTCAGCGTGGCGCCCGCGTAATAATTTCAGGATCGCCGACCACTAAAGAATGCTTCTGTTCTTGTGAACACAAGCGCGTCAGCCAGACGCATTCGCTTAGAGGGACGATCATGACAAATCAAAATTTCACCACCCCCTACGCCGATTAGTAACGAGAAGTCGCTGGGTCGACTGAGGAGTGGCTGAGGTCATCAAAACTCAAAGTCAATTGAGAGCTGCAATTGCCATGGAATGTCAGCTTTGTTTGCCGTCGCGAACACTGGAATGGGGGAACTGTCCGAACCATAGAACGGCTTCAGAGCGACGACATTTCCATGGTTGAGCACTCCTCTCGTACTGCTGCCCCATGATTGCCGGCGCGTCTGATGAAGTCCAAGTTATCGGAGCGGTTGTGCTGAGCGGTGTACGGTGTTGCTGCGCGAGCGGATGATCTTCGGGCAAATGCGCGACCCACTGGTTGACGCGCGCGTTGGCCAGCACGTCCAGACTGGGAACGATCATCCGTGCATCCGAACATCTCAATAACAACACGCCGGTACACGTGATCCAAGCGCTGCCCGGTCACGCCTCTCCCGACACTGTGATGATCTACGCCAAGCTCTACCCCCAGTCAGCTCATCGAGGAGTATCGCAAGACCGTACGCAGTCTCTATAACGCCTATTACGGCGAAGACGGTCTGAAAAACCCGACTGCGGAAGAATGGGCGGTCTTCGCGGCGAGCTGCAACCTGCGCGATATGGGCACGCACCTATGCGCCTTACCCACTGGAGAACATGGTCCGAAGGGATTGATCTGCCTGGGCTGTGCGCATGTACAGCCGAAGAAAAGTGCTGCTCCCATTTTTCGACGCATGCTAGCCAGCCACGAGCGCAGCCTGGCGGCTGCGCAAGGTCACTGCGAACCCGCCGGACAGATCGCGGCCCGCGAGATGGAGATTGTCAGGATCAAGGGAGCATTGCAGAGAGCGGAGGAATTGAGCGATGACGTGGCCGCTGCTATCGCACGGGCTCTCTGAAGTGCATTCGGGCCAAGTCATCGATGGAGCCAGATCCGAGTTCGCCACTCATACGCAGTGACTATGATCGTCCGGTCAAGCTCTACCATCTAACCCTTTAGGAAGAACTCATTGTCGTCTCCCTTGCATTGCGCTCCCTCCGAGGTGGAGAACAAGCGTCGAAACGTGATCGGTAGAAGTCGGTATGAATTCGATCTGCACGTCCATTGCTCGCGTAAAGAACTGAGGGTGACCGTTTATTTCTCCTTCATAGGAGAACAGCAACGGTGGCTGTCCCGATGCTTGCACGATCAGGCCATCGTCCGATGGCGTTATTTTGAGCGACAACTGCGCCGAGATTTCGTAGTCTCCAACAAACTTTGAGAGTTCTGCTCTCGCGATAGGCAGCGCAACTCTCGGCTTGGCAAGTGTGACCGCTTTCCCCAGGGTCACGTCTAGGAGCTTGCCAGCCATGAGGTCCGGTGCATCGCCGCTTACGTTGGACAAGACGATGATCGCGATATTGCGGGCTGGGACATAAGTCATATAGCTGTTGAAGCCGTCAATGCTGCCGCCGTGTTCAACGACCTCCATGTCATCTTTACGACTCACGAAGACTCCATCCCCATAGTTCCCTTTACCTGGTGTTGTCATCTGCTTGAGAGATGAAGCAGACAGAACTTTCCCACCGAACAGGGCCCGTTCCCATCGAAGTAGATCCGCAGTTGTCGAGTACATGGAGCCAGTGGCCCAGCCTACAGACATTGATAGAGAACGGACGGGAACTAGACCCTTTGGTCCAGGCTGGTAACCTTCGGCTCTTTCGGGCAAGATCAGGTCGTCATCGTCGAGCCCGGAATCCTTCATTCCCAGTGGTGCAAGGATGCGCTCGCGTAAGAGATCCCCATAGCGTCGACCGGTGACTTTTTCCAAGATCATACCGAGCAACGTGTAGTTGGAATTGCTGTACTCCCACTGCGTTCCAGGTGAGAAGTTCAGAGGTTTGTCTTTGAAGAGGGCGACTTCCTCGGCAGGAGTTCGAGAGACCATCCGCCATTCAAAGTATCGTTTGTCGAAGATGAAGTTGGGAATGCCCGAGGTGTGATGCAACAGATCGGCTATTGTTAGTCTTTCCCATGCAGCCGGAGCGTCAGGCAGGTATTTGCGGACAGGATCGTCCACGGAGAGCCTGCCTTCTTCTTGCTCCAAGAGAATGAGAGCTGCGGTGAACTGCTTTGTCATCGAGCCGATCCTGAACTTCACGTTAGGAGAATCTGGAATGCTCCACTCCAGAACTGCTTTTCCGTAGGCCTTGTCAAGAAGTATGTTGGGGCCCTTCACTACCAAGACAGCACCCATGAATGCATTGTCCTTGGTGAACGAACTCGCTACCTCATCTAGACGCTGGTTGGACGAGTCCGGCTCGACAGCGCCAGCCTGGGCAAAGACTGTTGCAGAACGGACAACCCAAATGGCGAACAAGAAGTAAATAACTCGGCGTATGAGAGAGGCACTGCACTGCGAATTGTTCATTAAATTCCTTTCGACTCAAGGGGCACATAACGTGACCCGGCATGGTGAGTACGGCCTAAAAGAGCAGGCTTCCACCCATTCAACAAAGAGGACTCTATCTCACGAAAGAGCCGCTTTGACTTGATATCGGCAAATGAACAGGAAAACGCGATGAGCAGAGGTAGAGGTGCGATAAGCGCCTGAGCCTCGGCCCATTTCGCTGTGGATGCGCCGCGCCCATCCCCCTGGTGATTCAGTTTTCAGCAGAGATTACGACCATACCGATTTGCGATCGGGAAAGGCTGCCCTCTAATATTCGACCTCCCTATCGGAGCGTTTTGCGTTGACCCGCGGGAAAGCTGCGACGAAACGCTTTAGGTAGGCAGTTCTGAACGACTAGAATCAGAAGCATGGCGCGCACGAGAACACCGTGGTTTCCGTCTTTCTGGCAGATACAGCCTGCGGCATGGACGCTCATGTACGTGCTGCTCATCGTTGCAGCTCTTCCCCATCTGAGAGAGCCGGCAATCTTGAGCTACAACACAGTTGCATGTGTCATGGCCTTCAGCGTTAGCATCCTGCTTCGTCCGATCTGTAGGAGGGTGTATGAGCGTTGGCTTGCAAACTGGTTAGTGTTGGAGAGCTTTGCGTTCGGGCTCTCACTTGTCGGCGGAACCGTCGTCACGTTTTGTTGCCAGCTCGTTCTATTCGGAGTTCGAAACTTCAGGTGGAGCAACTGGATTCTGAGCGGAGTGCAGCTCTCAATGATTCTTTTTCTCTGGTGTAGCTTGTATTTCAGCGTGAAGCAGTGGAATAGGGTGAATCAGGAACTAGAACGCAGCCACAGAGCCGAGGACGAATCGCGTGACGCGCGCCTCAGTGCACTGCAGTATCAGTTGAATCCCCATTTCCTCTTCAATGCCCTAAACGCCGTATCAACCTTGATCCTCGAAAAACGAGATGAAGACGCTACCCAGATGATCTCGCAGATCTGCGATGTCCTCCGCACCTCACTCGTATCGAATACCCCGTCTTTGATTCGCCTTTCGGAGGAGATTACTGTCATTGAAAAATACCTGGCCATTGAGCAGATTCGAATCGGTCCAAGGCTGCGCATTGCTGTGTGTGTTGATGATGACGTTCTGCAGGCTCAAGTACCAGCGAAAATCCTCCAACCTCTGATAGAGAACGCAGTCAAACACGGCGTATCTTGCGTTCCTGGTGAAGGCCAGATTACCGTCCGCGGTTATCGTGAGGGTGACAGGCTTAAGGTACTCGTAAGAAATACGGGTGAGAAACACGGCAGTTCGGGACAGCCCGAGGCAAGCGTGGCAGGAATCGGGCTTACAAATACAAGACAACGGTTGAATACCCTGTATGGCTCCGACTTCACGCTTTCGCTCGATTGGCCGCTGGATGGAGGCTGTCAAGTATGTCTCGACCTGCCGTTTCAAAGAACTGAACACAAGGATCCTGCACTGTGCGAGTGCTGATCATAGATGACGAGCCGCCTGCACGGCGCGGCATCGCCCTGCGACTGAAAAGGCTTTCCGATGTAGAAGTGGTCGGTGAGTCGGGCGATGGTGTGGAAGCGCTTAAGGATATTCTGAGACTCACACCCGATCTTATCTTCTTGGATGTGCAGATGCCGGGTATGAATGGCTTTGACGTCCTGCGGGCTCTTCCTGAGGACAAAATGCCGCATGTCGTCTTCCTCACAGCGTTCGAAGAGCACGCGCTCCATGCTTTTGAAGTTCACGCGCTGGATTACCTGCTGAAACCTATCAATGACAAGCGATTTACAGCGATGATGGAATATGTGAGACGTAGGCTGAACAGCGGTACCTCCCGCACTGCAGATCAACGGATTAAAGCTCTGCTCGACCAACCCCTCCCTTTTGCAGACTCAAGCTTCGCCATACGGACGGGCCTTCGAACCAAGATCGTGTCGCAGGAAAACGTTCTCTGGATTTCTGCCGCCGGAGATTATGTGGAGTTGCATACGAGAACGGGAGCGGTGCACCTTTTGCGCGAAACGATGAGCGCTCTCGAAGAGAGGCTCGATTCAGCCAGATTTCTAAGGATCCATCGATCGCGCATTGTGCGGCGAGACCAAATAGCAGAGGTAATCAGTGAGGACGACGGCGAGTATGTGATTAAGCTACGCGACGGTTCGGAACATCGCTGCAGCAGAACATATTCGCGCACGTTGACGAGTTGGCTTCAGTCCGGAAGGGCATGAGGTAAACCATCCCCGCATCAGGGAGGTGCGGGTCTGACAGCCACCTGAGGTGAAACCCTGGTTTAGGCACGGCGAATCGGGCCTGAAGTGCCAACTGAAACACAATGACTTGTGCGAGTGCGTAGCAGATGCGAGGATTCTGGGTGGATGGTCGGAGGCCGGAAGTAGTCGGGGATCGGATCCGTTGCCCGTACGGGAGCAATCCCTGAGCATCGATAATCGGTTGCGAACAGTGTTACTTCGACGAGTAGCCGACTATGATGAAAGACTCACGTCAAGCCTAGTAACCTTTCTGCCGCTGGCACGTCAAAAGATTGAATCCCGTGCGCCGCGCTTCCATAACTTCCGTGTTGCTCGTCCTGGTACTTGCCATGACAGCGTCAGCTTGCGCAATCGGATCGGGCAGCCCGCCCGCGACTTCCTGCCTCCGACCGAGCGCCCGACACGTTTGTGCCCGGAAAAAACTAGGCACCGCGACGGCCGGTGGCCTTGCGTGCGGCCGTGTCGTGAAGTCGCTGCCTGACAAGTGCGGCCTGCGCAGCCTCGTCCGACGTCAGTTCGTGGTGTTCCGCACATTCGAGATCTCAACTCCACTCCGGCGCACGGCCAGCAACATCTCCGCGCCGTTTGACTCAATGATCATGGTCTCCTCGGTCGGCTCTCCTGAGACCGACCGCGGCCCGCCCTGCTCCTGAAAACCGGACCGACTCTGCGCACTGAACCACACGTGTTTCTGCTCGTGCGTTTGTTCTAACGTCCGAAACTTGCTTTTCAAGGAGCTATCATGAAAATTGTCTCTCGCATTCTGTTCTGTCTGCTTCTCGCTGTCACCAGCCACGTTGCCCTGGCGCAAACCAGGCTCACCGTCAGTCAGGCGCTCGACTTCTGGATCACGACCGTCGAGAAAACGGTCGTCGCCACCGCCGATGCCATGCCGGAAGAGAAATATTCCTTCGCGCCAACCAGAGGCGAGTTTACTGGCGTCCGCACCTTCGCACAGCAAGTCAAGCACCTGGCCGCCAACAACTATCGCATGGCCGCGTACATCCTCACCCAGACGCCCACCCCCGATCAGGAGTCCGAGACCGGGCCCGACACAGTTCAATCGAAGGCCCAGATCATGGACTACGTCAAAGGCTCGTTCGCAGCGCTGCATCGGGCGATGGCTGCCATCAATGAAGGAAACATGCTAGAGCCCATGGCCGCCTCTCCTAGCCCCCGGCAGAAGACCCGTCTTCAGCTCGCCGAGGATGTGGTGGCCCACTCCAACGATCACTACGGGCAGATGGTGGAATACCTGCGCATGAACGGCATTGTTCCGCCTGCTAGCCGCAGTAACTGGTCTCACTGACCAAAAGCGTGCCACCCAACATACCTCGGCGTGTTGGGTGGCATCACTGCTCATTGCCGGTCAGTTTGCGGGGGCGTAGTTCAGCTGGTTAGAACGCCTGCCTGTCACGCAGGAGGTCGCGGGTTCGAGTCCCGTCGCTCCCGCCACATCTTCGGTTGGAATTCAAAAGGTTCCAAACCCCTGCCGCAGCACTATCCCTTCAGAGACCGATGGACTCTTTGTAGGCCTGGAACTCCCTGTCCTGCGACAGGGCAAAGCGCAGAAGTTCGTTCACGATGTAGTTCTTGTCGTTGTTCGACCATTCGCCTAGCAGCCCAAGATCCGCAGCGATTGACTCTTCGATTGTTGCTTGCAACTTCACACGGTTAATTCGACTGACGCCTTTTTCGATCTTGAACTTGTTCATCCAAATCTCCAATCGACCTTGCGCATATCCGAATCCGATCAGTTCGGGATACCGAACTGATCTAGTTTCGATCCTGCCGTGCTCCGATCTGTACAAGCCAAAGGGCGGGAACGACCAGCGCGTCCGCCGACGCGTGGCAGCCAGAGGCGGGGTCGTTCCCGCCCTGTCCCGAATTTTTCCTTCACCCACTGACATCCGCATCTGCTTGTGACGTAGCAGCTTGCGAGCCTGGGAGTCGAGTCTAGACCCGAGGAATGCTATGAGGATCATCGAACTACCCCACTCCCCTGTACTTGGGGCCGTTCTGGGGAAACGCGGCATGAATGATGTAGCCGCGAATCGAAATATTGATGTGGTTCTCGTCATATCGGGCGAGAATCTCCTGGTCAGTGATGTCATCCTTCATCCAAGCGTCGAACAGCTGATCGTGCGCGGCTGTCCTATAAATGTTCCTACCCTCAGCAAGAAGTCGTGACTGTTCGAAGGTCGCTGAGGCACAAGACCTTCTTCAAATACCCGGCGCGCTTCGAGGTAGCCAAGGAAGTGCTCGACGCCACGCGGGCACTCTCTCGCGGCGACGGTCGTGGCGTCGAGCTTCGGAAACGCACGGGAGAGCATGCGTCCGGCATCGAGAAAATGCCGTTTGGTTTCGGCCACATAGACAATTTCCGAGCTGGGAAGTAAGCGGATTAGCTGCTCGTGACGAAGCAGGAAGCGCCACAAGGGCCCGAGGGTTTTGATTCCGTCGTCCACGAAACAAAAAGAGATTCTTCGTGGCTGTTTTGCGGTTTCGGGGAGAATCGAGATCGGATAGCGATCGGGAAAGTAGCAGCAATGTTTACCAGCCGTGGGAGTCACCAACTCAAGACTCGGCAGTTTATCCAGGGAGATGTGGAGCGTGTCACGAAAGTATTCGAGCTTCTGTTGCTTGGTCCGAAAGAAATGCTGTTGGGGATGATCGAGAACATAGTCGAGGGAGAGCAACATGGTCTTGATGGTCTGGTCACTCTTGATCCGCCGGTCTTGAGACTCGTTGATTCCGCACAGGCGGTAGGGGATGCGGGAGCAGAGATGAAAAACAGAGCGGTGCTGACGATGGGAGCAGCTGAACATGCTTCTTCTTGAGTGCCTTGGTCAGAAAAGCGTGAGCCAGGCCTCCATCTTCTTTATGCATATAACGGTTGAAATGGCGACGGAGGAAGAAGCCGGAGTGACCGGCAACTAACGCCAGGAAGCCGGTTTCTCTCGGGGTGTAGCCGAGTCGTTCAATGTCCGGAATGGGGACCTCCTCGCGTATCTGCATCATGCCATCCCAGCCCGCGCGTTTTACCGCGGGGCTTATGAACTTGGAGCAGATGTCGCGCTCGGTGAGGTCTTTCTTGTTCATGCGGTTATCTGTTTATTTCTTGCTCAAGCGCCGTCAGCGTTTCCATGATTCCGCCGAATGCGGGTGGCTCCCCAAAGATCATCACAGCCATATCGCGATAGTCCCTTTCCAATGAGGCGACGCGGTTCTCCGCTGGCATGACGCGGAAGCTTCCCGGCCGCGCGAGATCGTAACGAGCCCAGGCGGAAGGATAGAACGTCTCCTTGTGTCTCACAACTTGCGCCAGCAGATCTTTGTCAGCCAAAGCTTCTGCTCGTATCGGCCCTTGTGCGAGCATCGCAACATCATAATAATGACGCGAATATCGCCCAGGGAGTGCTTTGTCAGGAGGGCGGTAGTATTCCGCGTGAAGGATTGTCGCCTTCTCCCAGAAGGTCCGCTTCGCAAGCAGTGCAACCACAACAACGTCGGCATCGGTAATCACTCTCGGAAACTCTTCTGCCGCGAATGAGCGGATCGTAAAACGATCATGTGGCACAAATTCCGCGTGCGTTCCCAACTCAAGTACGACCTGGGGAGAAACGTAATCGAGATTCTTAGCGATTGCCGTTGGGTAACGAAACCGTACCACGTTCGGGTCCCCACTAACGTCGAGACTCCATGCGTCCGTGGCTCCGAGAACTTCGCGGCAACGAGCCTTGAGTACATCCAGAAATTCACCGCCGATATACCGCCGGCATTCCGCCATCATCTCATCAAGGATGCCTGCTCGCTTCGTCTTTGAGATATCCTCCCGCCTCGGGTCACGTTCTCCTCTGAACCCCAGTGCCTCGTAATCCACCGCCAAGTCGATGTCTTCCGAAAACCGGCTTATCGCGTGGAATATCTTGGAGAGGGACGTGCCACCCTTAAAGAGGAGCCGTCCTGAAAGAGCGTCGATTGAGAAAATCTGCTTCAGCACCCAGCAGACCCAAAAGTCTTTTTCAATAATGGCTTCGGGCAAGACTTTTCGCTCCGCTGTTTCGGCGAATAAGTCCGCGCGCTCGCGAGCAGGCATCTGGGCCACTTTGTTCACGCGGTTTTCTCCGCGATCCTTTTCGCTACTTCATAGATCCAGTCCACACCGAACCGCGTATCCTTCACAAGTCGGCGTTTCTCAGCAGTGGATAGCGCTGACTGTAACTTCTCGATTTCGCGCGGGCCAATCGCCTGCTTGCCCAGATGACGAAGAGACTGAACCACGAGCGCGAACTTTCCTTCCAGCCCGGCCATCGCTTTCGGGCGAGCGTGTTTGAAGTGGATGCTTCGGCGTCCGATCAGCACTTCGTTATTCGGGCCGTCGGTCAGGTAGATGATTTTCGCGGGCACTTGAGTGGAGAGGCCAAGCAGATTTGCAGCCCACGCCCCTTCCGGCACGATCTTCCATCTTTGCCTTCGAGCGATTGCCTGAGCAGCCTCGTCGATGTCCGGGCTCAACTTCCCGCCCAGGGTGGGGTTGACCTTCGGCATATCGTAAAGGCCACGCCGAATACGGCGAATTGTCCCGCTGCGAGCGAGGCCCCCAAGCGCCATGTCGATAGTCCCCCGGCTGGCAATGTCGAGAAAATCCTTCGCGGAGAAGGCCTTCCCCTCGCCTAGCCGCTCGATCCTTGCAACTATCTGATCCCGCATGGTTTGCATGATATCAGTTTGCCTGATTATTTAGAAAAAGTATACTAGTTTTTCTAAATCACTTTCCGTCTTATTTTTGAGTTTTAGTCTAAGTACAAGCAAAACCCCACCGCACCGCCGTCGCGTGGCTTCGGCTGCAAGCTCAGCGCGCCTTTACCTGTCTTCCTGTCACTCTCTCTACCCCGGAGGCATTTTGTTTCTTGTCACCTCGACACAGTGGGGCTCCCGGTGGTCCGAACCGACTGACTGTCGGACAGTCGACCAGGTGCGGCTAGGAAGACTGCCCCCAATAATTGTGTGCCGCGCGTGTGTTGACTTTTGCGAATTTTGCCGGTCTCAATCACAGGCCCCGCTTTCGCTGGCGGTTCAGAAATGGGGTAACGAGGCCTCGATACGGGTTGGATAATTGTGTCTTGCGATTCCTTCAGGCGCGTCAGGTGGCCACCGGTGGCTGGGATGTCAATCAGTTTGCCGTGGGAACGTTGACACGGTACCGATCAGAAGGTCGGGAGATGGATCCCTCGGCTCTTTCCCAAGCCATTATCTCGCAGCAAGAACTCGGGCAGGGTTCGAAGGGGTTCAGTAAGGCCTGCAATTTCTGTAGCCGCGTTCGGTGAACATTAGACCGGCTTCATAGCTGCCGGTTATCAATACAATCCACCAAAATCTTGGACGCTGAGAGCAATGTTCCTTACTTTGTCTCAGGGCAGGGGGGAGGCTATCCAGCTAGGTCCGCCTCCGCTGCTGGCCCGAAATCGAGCGCGGGTTTGTCGCCTAAGTCGAGCATGAATCAAGGAATCACCGATGAGGGAACACCTGAGTTGGGTGCTCGCATGACAAGTGAGAGCAAGGAATCGAACTTCACCGCTGGAAACCCTTCGGGAGAGGTCCTTCTGACCGCGGATGAAGTGGCGCAAATCCTTCGCGTTCCTCGAAGCTGGGTGTATAGCCACTCGAGCGATCTTCCCGTGATCCGACTGGGGCGCTACGTGCGTTTCAGGCGCTCGGAGATAAATGGATTTCTCGAGAAACGCCGCGCTTGCCAATGATTCTCCTTGGTGCTACTTATAAATCACGGTTGAAGCACCACGGAAGGAGAATCGTGGTGCGAGAAAGACATCAAAGGCCCCGAGTTTCAGACTTGGGGACGAAGTGGAAAATATTTTACTGGGACTATAGTTCCGGCAGCCGTCACGGTCGCACAAAGAGCTGGGCGAAGAGCTTGGCTCCCACCAGAACTGAAGCGCAACGTTTGGCTGATCAGTTTATGGAGACCGCAAACGGACGGAATAACGAACCTCAACTCTTCCCCTCCGGGGAACAAACAATGGCAGGTCTAGTGGCAACCTGTAGGGAAAAGATGTGGCCGCTGCTGAAGAACTCATCGCGAATCAGCTACGACTTCTATCTCAACACCTACTTGTTGCCCAAATGGGGTTCAATGAAACTCACAAGAATGAGGACCATTGAACTTCAGGATTTCTTCAACTCTTTTTCTCCTCGTCTGGCTCCAAAGACGATTCGCAACATGCACGGCTGTATGAGAGCTGTTTTCAATCAGGGCAAAGCCTGGGGTTTGCTGACCGCGAATCCTACGCAAGGGGTCCGGCTGCCTCGCAAGAAGGCCCGGAAATCTCCTGTCGTGCTTGCAAAGCAGGACATTCGCCGTTTGATTGATGGACTGCCGGAACCGACAAGATCTATCGTTACGCTAGTGATTGTTGGTTCGTTGCGGATCGGAGAGGTTACCGCGCTGCGGTGGGGAAGAATTCATCTCGACCGCATTGAAGTCCTAGAGCGCTTCTATGAGGGCGAATTCGACGACACTAAGACCGATGCTGGTCATCGGAGCATTCCGTTGGATTCGTTCGGAATCCTGCGGGCGGTTCTCGATGCCGTTTGGCGAAGGTCGAAGTATCGCAAACCGGAAGATTTGGTTTTTGCGAATCGGCGCGGCGGACCTGTGAACCGGCGTAATCTGCTGCGGCGTCAACTCAAGCCAACAGCCAAGAAGCTGGGTTTGCCCGCAACTGTGGATTTCAGGAGTTTCCGAACCATGCACTCTAGCCTCATGAGCAGTACTGGCGTTCGGCCTGAGGTGACGCGGGACAACATGGGACACGCCAACATTGACGTGACTCAGAATGTCTATAACAAGACGTGGTGGGAAGAGCGAGTTGAAGCAGTGAGCATGGCCGCCGCCAGCGTTTGGCGGGAGTTTATGCCCACGCCGCCAGTGCCTGCGGCAATGTAAACCCTTTTGTAAACCCTCTGTTCCTCGACGAAATTGTAAGTGATTGATTAGAAATGGTCGGGGAGAGAGGATTTGAACCTCCGACCCCCTGGTCCCGAACCAGGTGCTCTACCAGGCTGAGCCACTCCCCGACTGACGGTTTATGACGGCGACCACCGGAACGATGTCGCGACTCGAACTCAGACAGTATAGCATTCTGCGGTCTGGCGATTTGGTCGCGCGGGCTGCACGTGGTTTCTCGAACCGACGCTAATCCGTGAGCTGCCATTGCCGGCACCGGTTTCAGGGACTGTCGCATTTCTGACACCACCACGCTGTACCGCGAGGAGATTGTTTCGCTGACCAGCCGTCCTGTGGCGCTGCCGGCGGGCGCGCAAAGGCTGCTACAATCTTGGTCACAGTTGTCTCTTCTTATTACCGCTATTAAAACGTTTCTATGCTGGCCTTTACTGCTGGAAGGCTGTTGACTCCGACTGTCGCTGTCGAGCATCCTCTCGTGCTAGTCGAGCACGGACGCGTCGTCGATATTTCCGCTCGGAGTAGCCGACAAGTTCCCGCCGGAGTTTCTACGTGCGACTTCGGCGACAGCGTGATGGCGCCGGGTTACGTTGATCTTCACATTCACGGCAGCGCCGGATATGACGTCATGGACGACACTGTCGAGACGCTTCCTGCGATCGAGCAACTGCTGGCGCGGCATGGGGTCACGAGTTACTTTCCGACTACTGTCACCGCTCCGATGGATACGACTTTGCACGCACTCGAACGGCTGGCGAATGCGATCGAAAAGCGCGAGCGAAATCATGGAGATGGCATGATTCGAGCCCTCCCGCTTGGAATTCATCTGGAGGGCCCATTCATCAGCCACGCGCGTCGCGGGGTGCATCCGCAGGAAAATCTGCTGGCTCCGACGATGCCCTTGTTCGAGCAGTTCTGGCAAGCGGCCTGCGGGCGTATTCGCATGATGACGATTGCTCCCGAATTGGAGGACGCGACCGAGGTCATTGCCGAAGCGGCGCGGCGCGGAGTTTGCGTCAGCCTCGGACATTCCGACGCCGATTTTGCGGCGGCTGAACGCGGAATCGCGGCGGGAGCGCGGCACGCTACTCACACATTTAACGCCATGCGTCCGCTGGACCATCGCAGTCCTGGTATTTTGGGTGCGGTGCTTACCGATCCCCGCGTGAGCGCGGATATCATCGCAGACGGCGTTCATCTCGATCCCGCAATCGTGAAGCTCTTTGCTGATGCCAAGGGCGCGACGCAGACTGTGCTCATCACCGACGCTATTTCGGCAACCGGCATGCCGGAGGGGCGCTATCGGCTCGGATCCTTCGAGGTGGATGTTCGCGATGGCAAGTGCATGGTGGACGGCAAGCTGGCCGGAAGCGTTTTGACGATGGATCGCGCCGTACGCAATCTGGCGCGTTTCGCGGAATGGGATCTGTCCCAGGCAGTTGCGGCCGCGAGCCAGAATCCGGCGCGGGTGGCGCGAATCGCGAATAAGGGTGTTCTCGCGGTTGGGGCCGACGCGGACTTCGTCGTTCTGAACTCGGAAGGCGAAGTGTTGCGAACGTTTGTTGGCGGAGTGGAATGCTCCGAGTAATCCCAGTGTCGCGTAGAGACTCGGCTTGCCGCGTCTTCGGGCACAGAGTTAAACCGGGCAAGCCCCGTCTCTACCCGGCGCAACAGGAACTGACTAAGGAGAGTAATGCCCGAAACGCGCAAATTTCCGCATCATTTGATTCGAGAGATTTTTGAGCAGCCCGAGGCTTTGCGGCGAACTATTGAACCTCGCGTCTCGCTGGCCGAGGGATTGGTTCGCCTGGATGAAATCCATATCTCGCGCGAGGAACTACGCGCGTTGCGGCGGATTAACATCGTGGCATCGGGGACCAGTCGTCATGCGGGGATGACGGGTCAGTACATGATGCAGGAACTAGCCGGTGTGCCGGTCGATGTGGACTATGCGAGCGAGTTCGAATACCGCAACCCGATGATTGGGCGAGGTGAACTCAGCATCTTTATTACTCAGTCGGGAGAAACCGCCGACACGACCGCATCGCAGCGCGAGGCCAGGGAAAGGGGCTCGCGCACCATCGCGATTTCGAATGTCGAAGGATCAACGATTGCGCGGGAAGCCGATGGTTTCATCTACACCCACGCTGGTCCGGAGATCAGCATCGCCTCGACCAAGGCATTTACCGCGCAGATGGCGTGTTTGTTTCTGTTCGCACTATATCTCGGCGAAATCAAGGAGAAGCTCTCGAAGCCGCTGGCCCAACGTTACATCGGCGAACTTCTTGCGCTGCCGCAAAAGACGGAAACGATTTTGGCCGCGTCCGACCAAGTGGAGAACCTGGCCGATCTTTACTATCGCGTGGACGATTTCATGTTTCTCGGCCGCGCCATCCACTATCCGATCGCGATGGATGGAGCTCTCAAACTGAAAGAAGTCTCTTACATTCACGCGGAAGGCTATCCCACCGGAGAAGCCAAGCACGGGCCGAATGCGCTAATCGATTTCCGCTTGCCCCTGGTCATGATCGCGACTTGCGACCGCAACGATGAGGGATCCGTGGTGCGCTATGAGAAGAACGTCAGCAACATGGAAGGGTTCAAGAAGCAAGGCGCGACTTTAATCGCGCTGGCGACGGAAGGAGACACAACCGTACCGCAGTTAGCAAATCACACCATCTTTATTCCCGCGGCGCCGGAATTGCTGTCGCCGATTCTTGAGATCGTTCCTCTACAGTTGTTCGCCTATTATGTCGCCGCCAAGCGCGGGCTTGATGTGGATCGTCCGCGAAATTTGGTCAAGGCGGTGACCCTGGAGTGAACCAGTTGTCAGCTGTCGGTGAAAACGGGGTTCCCCCTGCCCCCAGCGCTTCCGACTGATCGGCACATAGCTTGATTGGAAGAGTTTGAGGCTGGCATGAAACGCCTATACGTCTAGCGCTTTGAACACCGGATTCTTTTCCACCCCTTGCGTTGAAGAAATCGGCAGTGGCAAGGAGTTCGCATAGTTCCTCTATCGTCCAATCGTGGTGATCCCGCTCTTCATGGCTGGTGACGCGCAACGTCTGATGGATGCGGCAGAAGTTGTAGCGTTGCAGCCCAGCAAAATTCTTCCCAATTGCTTATGATGGAGGATTGCATTCCCACACGTGAGGTCAGAGTGGCTGAGACGCAACAGACGAACGGTATTGAAGTCCTGGAAACGCGCGAGTGGTTGGACTCGCTCGACTATGTACTCTCGCAAGGCGGACCGGAGCGGGCGGGCCGGCTGCTGCAACAACTGGCGCTGCACGCGCGTCGCGCCGCGGGAGTGAATCTTCCTTTCACGGCGACGACTCCCTACCAGAATACGATCTACTCGAAGGCTCAGCCCCCATTCCCCGGCAGTCAGGAGATGGAGCGCCGCATCAAGAGCCTGGTGCGGTGGAACGCCATGGCCATGGTCGTCCGGGCCAACAAGATTCAAGAAGGCATCGGCGGACACATTTCCACGTTTGCGTCGGCGGCTACGCTCTACGAAGTGGCATTCAATCATTTCTTTCACGCATCCACGGAATCCGGCGACCGTGATGTTGTTTATTTTCAGGGTCACGCCGCACCTGGTATATACGCCCGCGCCTACCTCGAGGGGCGCATCCCCAAAGAGAAATTGGAGAACTTCCGGCGGGAGTTGAAACCGGGCGGCGGACTGTCGTCGTATCCGCATCCCTGGCTCATGCCCGACTTCTGGGAATTTCCGACCGTGTCGATGGGACTCGGCCCGATTCAGGCGATCTATCACGCGCGGTTCATCAAGTATCTGGAAAATCGCGGATTGAAAACCTCGACCGGCGGCAAAGTCTGGGCGTTTCTGGGCGATGGCGAAATGGACGAACCGGAGTCGCTCGGGTCGATTACGCTGGCTTCGCGCGAGCGGCTCGACAACCTGATTTTCGTCGTCAACTGCAACCTGCAGCGCCTCGACGGACCGGTGCGCGGAAACGGCAAGATCATCCAGGAACTGGAGGCGATTTTCCGTGGCGCGGGATGGAACGTCATCAAGGTGATCTGGGGCGGCGATTGGGACGAGCTCATTCAGGCGGATCGCGATGGCCTGCTGCTGCGGCGCATGGGCGAGATCACCGACGGCCAGTATCAGAAATACTTCGTCGAGAGCGGGGCGTATTTCCGCCAGAATTTCTTCGGCACCGATCCCCGGCTGCTGAAGATGGTGGAACATCTTTCGGACGAGCAGCTCGCCCGCATGCGGCTCGGCGGTCACGATCCGATCAAGGTGCACGCTGCGTACAGGGCGGCGGTTGATCACACGGGATCTCCAACCATCATTCTCGCCAAGACCATCAAGGGCTATGGACTCGGGGAAGCGGGCGAAGGCAAGAACATCACGCACCAGCAGAAAAAGCTGAATGACGATGAGCTGCAAATTTTCCGCTCGCGTTTCGGCATTCCAATTCCAGACGCCGAACTGCACAATGCGCCCTTCTATCGCCCCTCCGATGACAGCGCGGAAATCAAGTACATGCAGGAGCGCCGGAAACAATTGGGCGGCTACATGCCGGTGCGGAGAGTGCGCGCCACGCCGCTGAAGCCGGTTTCTGAAGCGCTGTTCGAGGAATTCTACAAGGGCACTGAGGGTCGCGAAGCTTCCACCACCATGGTCTTCGTGCGCCTGCTCTCGAAGCTGCTGCGCGATCCTGAAGTTGGCCCCTTCATCGTGCCCGTGGTTCCCGATGAAGCCCGCACATTCGGCATGGAGGCGCTGTTCCGCCAGGTCGGTATTTATTCGAGCGTCGGCCAGCTCTATGAGCCGGTCGATATGGCTACGCTCCTCTATTATAAGGAGGCGAAAAACGGACAGATTCTGGAAGAAGGCATCACCGAGGCGGGATCGATGTGCTCTTTCATCGCCGCCGGTACCGCGTATGCCAATCACGGCATCAACACGATTCCCTTCTTTATTTATTACTCGATGTTCGGATTTCAACGAATCGGCGACCTGATCTGGGCCGCCGCGGATATGCGCTGCCGAGGTTTCCTGATCGGCGGGACGGCGGGAAGAACGACGCTGGCGGGCGAAGGCCTCCAGCATCAGGATGGACACAGTCATGTGCTGGCTCTCCCGGTGCCGAACCTGCTTGCTTATGATCCGGCGTTCGCCTATGAGATCGCCATCATTGTCCAGGATGGCATCAAGCGCATGTACGTCGATGGCGAATCGATCTTCTATTACTTGACGGTCACCAACGAGCCGCTGCCAATGCCCGAGATGCCCGACCAGCCGGGTATCCGCGAGGGCATCCTCAAAGGCTTGTACCGCTACCGGACATCTGAAAAGAAAGATGCGAAGCTTCGCGCGCAGTTACTTGGCAGCGGCACCATCATGTTTGAGGTACTCAAAGCGCAGGCGATTCTGGAAAAGCACTACGGCGTCGCGGTGGATGTGTGGAGCGTGACCAGTTACAAGGAGCTCTATCGCGAGGCGAACGATTGCACGCGCTGGAATATGCTGCACCCGACACAGAAAGCAAAAGTGCCGTACGTCACTCAGACGCTGAAGGGTGCGAGCGGCCCGTTCATTGCGGCATCGGATTACATGAAGGTCCTGCCGGAAAGTCTCGCTCAGTGGGTTCCGGGCAAGCTGGTGTCGCTCGGCACGGACGGTTTCGGGCGCAGCGAGAATCGGTCGTCTCTGCGAGATTTCTTCGAAGTGGACGCAAAGCATATTGTGCTGGCCACGCTGCATGCGCTGGCGGTGGAGAAGCCTGCCGATAAGAAGAACGGCGGCGAAGGCGTCAGCGCGAAACTCCTGGAGAAGGCAATCCGCGATCTTGGCATCGATCCGGAGAAACGCAATCCGGCTATCAGCTAGCGGCGCGACGGGCATCTCGCCCGTCCCGAGGGCATTGGATCTCCCGTAGAGATGCGGCTTGCCACGTCTTCGGCAGCAAATGAGTCGACGCAAGCAAGACGGGGCAAACCCGTCTCTACCAGAGCACGCGGACGCGAGGGAAAAAGAAAGAATGGCAACGGAATTTAAACTGCCCGAGCTGGGCGAGAATATCGAGAGCGGAGACTTGGTCCGCTTGATGATCAAGCCCGGCGCCAGCATCACCGCAGGCGAACCGGTGATGGAGCTCGAGACCGACAAAGCAGTTGTGGAAGTGCCTTCATCGGTGACTGGCACGATCGGTGAAGTCCGCGTAAAAGAAGGAGACAAGCTGCGAGTTGGGCAGGTCATCTTCACCGTCGAAAACGGAGCTGGAGCTGGAACAACTTCCCCTGCGAAAGCGGAGAAAACGCCCGCGCAGCCCAGCCCAGCTCCCGCAGTACCACCTACCGCAACATCAGCTCCCGCCGTACAAGCTCCTGCAAACCCAGCTCCCGCGATCCCGGTTTCCGAAACCCCAGCGAAGCCAGCCCCGGCGGCCGCACCTCAACGGGAGCGGCGAGCAACGACTACAGCTTCGGTCGCGACGGCCAGCGAGTTCAGGCTCCCGGAACTCGGAGAGAACATCGAGTCCGGGGATCTCGTGCGGCTGATGGTCTCACCGGGCGCGAGCGTTGCCGAGGGTCAGCCGGTGATGGAGCTCGAAACCGACAAAGCCGTTGTCGAAGTACCTTCCACGGTCAGCGGCGTCGTGCGCGAAGTGAAGGTCAAAGAGGGTCAGAAGGTCAAGGTTGGCGAGGTCATCTTTACGCTGGAGGGTGGTGCAGTTGCTCGGGCGGAACCTGCTCGCAAGCACGAACCGGTGGAACACGTCTCCGGACAGCAAGCGGCACGACTCGCATTCCAGTTGGCAATGCGCGCCGAGGGCAAAACTGAAGAACAGGCGCTGCCACCGGATCAACCACAATCCGCGACGCCAGATTTCACCATGCCCGTGCAACTGGCGAAAGTTGCAGGCACGGAACACCGCGATCCAGCGCCGGCGGCTCCGCATGTGCGTCGTCTGGCGCGCGAAATCGGTGTGGATATTCACAGCGTGCCGGGCAGCGGTCCGGGCGGGCGCATCAGTGAAGACGATGTGAAACTGTGCGCCAAGAATGCTCTGGCGGCGGCAGCCGCTGCGCAGGCTCCAGGCGGAGGCTTCGCCGAACCCGAACTTCCAGACTTCGCCAAGTGGGGCAAAACGGAGCGGGTCTCGATGCGCGGGGTGCGACGCAAAACCGCTCAGCACCTCCGTCAGGCATGGAACACGATTCCGCATGTCACGCAGCAGGATCGCGCCGACATCACCGAACTCGAACAGTTGCGGGCCCGCTTCGCGCCGCGAGCGGAAGAAGCTGGCGGCAAGATGACCGTGACCGCGATCGCGCTGAAAGTTTGCGCGTCGGCTCTGAAAGTCTTTCCGCAGTTCAATGCATCTATTGATATGGCGAAGGAAGAGATCATCTACAAGCAGTACATCAGCATCGGCGTTGCAGTGGACACCGATCGCGGATTGCTGGTGCCGGTCATTCGCGAGGTTGACAAGAAAAATATCGTCGAGCTGGCGGCGGAGATGACGCAGCTCTCGAAGAAAGCGCGTGACCGCAAGCTCACTCCTGAGGAGATGGAAGGCGGCACATTTACCATCACGAATCTTGGTGGAATCGGCGGCACGGGATTCTCTCCGATCGTGAATCATCCTGAAGTCGCGATTCTGGGGCTTTCGCGTTCGCGGATGGAACCGGAGTGGGTGAATAACAAATTCGAGCCGCGCTTGATTCTGCCGCTCTCACTCTCGTACGATCACCGGTTGATCGATGGCGCCGATGCCGCGCGTTTTCTGCGCTGGATCGCGGAAGCGTTTGAGCAGCCGTTCCTGCTTTCGGTTCAGGGATAGACAAAAAATCTAAGGATAAAAACGCAATGGCGAACAATTCGAATCTCCGTGTGGCTATCATCGGCGGGGGTCCTGGCGGATATGCCGCCGCATTTCTTGCCGCCGACCTGGGCATCAAAGTTACCCTGATCGATCCGGAAGTGAATCCTGGCGGCGTCTGCCTATATCGCGGCTGCATCCCGTCCAAGGCCCTGCTGCACGTAGCCAAACTGCTCGAGGAAGCCGAACAGGCAAAGAACTGGGGGATCGAGTTCGGCGAGCCCAAAGTTGACCTGAACAAGCTCCGGGGATGGAAAGAGAGTGTCGTCAAGAAGCTGACCGGTGGACTTGGGCAGTTATCCAAGCAACGCTCGGTCCAGTTCGTGCAAGGTAAAGCGGCGTTCGTGAATTCCACCACGGTGAAAGTGACGAAGACTGCCGGCGGCGAAGAGAACCTGACCTTCGACCGCATCATCATTGCCACCGGATCGCGTCCGACCGTCGTCCCGAGCCTCAAGCTCGACAGCCCGCGCCTCATGGATTCGAGCGGCGCTCTCGACCTGCCCGATGTTCCAAAAACGCTGCTCGTCATTGGCGGCGGCTACATCGGATTGGAACTGGGATCGGTCTATGCCACGCTCGGCACCAAGGTGACCTGTGTCGAAATGATGCCCGGCTTGCTGCCCGGCGCCGACCGCGACCTGGTGCTCCCTCTGCACAAGCGCCTAGAAAAACTTTTCGCCGCGATCCTGCTGAACACCACGGTCAAGTCGCTCAAGGACGAGAAGGCCGGTATCCGCGTCACCCTCGAAGGTCCAAATGTAAAAGAAAAGGAGCAAGTCTTCGACCGCGTGCTGATGTCGGTTGGACGACGGCCGAATTCCGAGATCCCCGGCCTCGACAAAACAAAAGTCAAAGTCAACCAGAAGGGATTCATCGAAATCAATGAGCAGCGGCAAACTGCCGACCCCACGATCTACGCCGTCGGGGACGTTGCCGGTGAACCGATGCTGGCGCACAAGGCGATGCATGAGGGCCGCACTGCGGTTGAGGCGATCGCCGGCCACAGAGTTGCTTTCGAACCGAACGCGATCCCCGCGGTCGTGTTTACCGATCCTGAAATCGCGTGGGCTGGACTGACGGAAACGCAAGCCAAGGAACAAGGACGCGAGATCACCATCGCCAAGTTCCCGTGGGCCGCTTCGGGTCGTGCCATTACGCTCGACCGGCCCGATGGCTTAACCAAGCTGCTCATCGATCCGAAGACGGAACGTGTGCTCGGTGTCGGCATCGTGGGCGCGGGCGCGGGCGAACTGATCGCTGAAGGCGTGCTCGCCATCGAAATGTGCGCGCTCGCGGCCGATGTGGGCATGACGATCCATCCGCACCCAACGCTATCGGAGACAATGATGGAATCGGCAGAAGTCTTCTACGGACAGGCGACCGACATTTATCGTCCGAAGAGGTAGCAGTGGAGCGACGGGCGTCTCGCCCGTCCGAAATTTGGCCGTAACCGTGAGCATCGTGGCCGGCGGGGACGCCCGGCTCTCCACTTACTGGAACGACGATGAAAAAATTGGCGCAGTTGGTTCTTGTCGTTTCATTCTCTCTCCACGGGCTGATGGCTCAGTCCGTAACCACCCTGCTGAAGGCTGGGGGGCCGACGCAGGAACCAACTCCTGCGTCCACCGATGCGCTGGGGCGTGAGACGCCTTCGGGAACTGTGCTTGGATTCCTGCAAGCCGCGCAAACCGGAAATTACAAGGCTGCCGCCGATTACCTCCAGATGGCCGCTGCCCGCCGCCAATCGCAGGGCGCCGACCTGGCCGAGAAGCTGAAATATCTGATGGACCGCTCCTTCGTGGGGGGCTTGCGCCGGCTCAGCACCCGTCCCGACGGCAATCCGGAATACGGTACGCCCAACGATCAAACCATCGGCATTTTTTCCTATGGCGATGGGGAGGTTCCCGTCGTCCTCGCCCGGGTTGGGGATCCGAACTCAGGAAGAATCTGGCTCTTCTCTTCCGAGACGCTGAGCAAGGTCCCCGAGTTGTATGACAACGTGCATGCTCACCGGGTCGAAAAAAAACTTCCTCAAAGCCTGGTGCGAAACGTGTTTCTCGGGATGCCGCTCTGGCAATGGCTGGCACTTTTCGCCGCGATTCCATTTGCCCTCGCGATCGGTTGGGTAGTGGTTCTGCTGCTGGCGATTCCGCGCCGGCTCTGGCTCAAGCTCAGAAATCGTCCCAACCTGCACTCCTACAGCCGCATGTCCACGCCGCTGCTGATCTCATTCAGCGCGCTTGCTCACCGCATAATTGCCGCCTATCTCGGCCTGCCGCTGCTCCCGCGTCTTTATTACTACCGGATCGTCGGCGTTCTCATCAGCATCGGCTTCTTCTGGTTTTTGCTCCGCGCCAGCAGCCTCATGATGCAGCGCCTGCGCATCCATGCCATTAGCTCGGGCCGCGTCGGCACCGGAACCCTCATCGTGCTGGGCGAGCGGTTGCTCACGGCGCTGGTGGTGATCGTCGCGGTCCTGGCGACGCTCGGCATCCTCGGCTTCAACCTGACCACCGTGCTCGCCGGCCTTGGCATCGGCGGCATCGCCATCGCCTTCGCCGCACAGAAGACGCTCGAAAATCTTTTTGGTGGAGTTTCCGTGCTGGCCGACGAAGTCATCCTGGTCGGCGACTACTGCCGTTTCGGCGACCGCACTGGAACCGTGGAAGACATCAGCCTGCGCTCCACCCGCGTTCGCACCGACGCGCGTACCCAGCTTTCGATTCCGAATGGCGCCCTCGCCACCATGAACATCGAGAACTTCACCCGTCGCGACAAAATTCAATTCAATCCGGTGCTCGCCATCAGGTACGAGACCACGGCGGACCAGTTACGTTACCTGCTGGCTGAGGTTCGCCGGATGTTATACGAACACCCGAAAGTCGAGAGTGAGAGCGCAAGCATCCGCTTCGCCAATTTCGATAACAGCGCTCTGCGCCTTGAGATCGCCAGCTATGTGCTCACCCGCGACGCCAACGAATTCAACGCGATTCGCGAAGACCTCTTATTACGCATCATGGATATCGTCGAGAAATCGGGCAGCAGCTTCGCCTTCCCGTCGCAGACCCTATATTTCTCGCGCGATTCCGGCATCGACAAGGAGAAGGCCAGCGCCGCCGAGCAGCAGGTCCAGCAATGGCGGGATCAACACCAGTTGCCATTCCCCGATTTTGCGCCCGAGGACAAATCGGCCTTTCGCGGATCGATTGTCTATCCTCCGCCAGAGTCGGCGATCAAAAACCAGCGCCTTCCCTAAACTATAGGGAGCGGCCCACTTACCGCGGTAACTTGCGGCTTTCGACGGCGGTTCCTAGCATGGGAGAGTTATGCCCCATGCTCTGCTGTTGTCGCCGGATGACCAGGCGGTCAGCGCAATTACTGGCGTTTTAGAAGAAATGTCAGTAACTTGCGAGCGTCCCCTGGACGGAGTCTCCGCTGCCCAAAAGCTCAATTCGCAAACGTTCGACCTGGTGTTGGTCGATTGCGAAAATCTGCCCGCAGCCAAGCTGATCTTTGACGTTTGCCGCCGCGGAAAAAACGGCAACAACCCAGTCCCGATCGCCATTGTCGATGGCCGCGCCGGACTGCCAACTGCTTTTCGCCTGGGCGCAGAACTGATTCTGACCAAGCCGGTCGCGAAAGATCAAGCTCGCACGACCATCCGCACTGCGGTTAGCCGTGTGCGGAAAGACGCTCAGACAAATGAGAGTGTTCCGGCGCAACCTGCGAGCGCGGACGTCCGCAGCCCGGTCATGCCCGGCGCGGCCAAGAGCGAAGAACGCGCGCAGGCGGCGGCCGCCGGATCCGTTTCTTCGCAACTCACAAGCTTTGCGGAGCCTGCTCCAAGCTTCGTTCCAACCTTCGTTCCCGCCGCTGGCTCGACCACGTCGCTCTCCGCTCCTGCGGCCACGACGGAGATGCACTCCGCCACCGACGAAATCCATGCCGCACCACCTGTTCTAAAGTTGAATCCGCAGTCTGGATCACTTTCCGCATCCTCTTTGTCGGAATCATCTTTGTGGGAATCATCTCCAGATCGAGCTGTTTCGGTAGAGTTGAAGCCCGCGCGCCCACTAAAACCTTCCGACGATCCGGTGCTTGCGGAACTGGAGAGAACGGAACTGGAAGAATCGCAACGGGAAAGCTCGATACTCGAAAACTCGGGACCGAGCAAAGCGGCGCCGCTTCAACCGGCAGCCAAATCAGGCGCCCCGGCTATTTCGTCCTACCGGCAAGGCCGGCAGAAAAGAAGCGGCCCGCTTGTCGCTTTGCTAATGCTGGTGCTCGCTGGCGGCAGCTTTTATGCAGTGTGGACGTACCAGCCCGGATTCCGAGACCTTGCCCAACCGAAAATTGATCGCGTGCTGGCCCTCGCCGGAATGGCGCTGCCGCCGACTCCGGCGCCAAATCCCGTGAAACCTTCACCTCAACTGGCTCCGACCACAACCTCGGCGCCAGCGCCGGAATCGCCAGCAGATCCGAATCAAACCCAATCAAAGGCGCCGGATTCCGCAATGAGTTCAGCAACAAGTTCGGCAACTGGTTCACCAATGGCGTCAGCCGTTGCGACTCCGCCTGTCCCGCCGGCAGCGACTCCGGGCACGCCAGTTGCGCCGCCAGCTTCTGCAGCCACAGCCCCAGCGGCACCGGTCGCGACCAAGCCTGAGGCTAACAAGACCAGCGACAAGCTCGCCAACAGCAAGAAGGACACGTCCGCTGCAACTCCGCCCGATGCTCCACTGCCCGCGGAGAGCAGCGCGATCATTCTCTCTTCCAAGGGTGCGGAAAAACGGTTGGTCCAGAGCGCTCCGCCGAAATACCCCGTCGAAGCGCGCTCGGCCCAAGGGACCGTCGTCCTCAAGGCAGTGGTGGATGAGACCGGCAAGGTAGAGGGCCTCCGACTGGTTGAGGGAAACGCCACTCTCGCAACCGCCGCCATCCAGGCCGTGAAGCAGTGGCGGTATCGGCCCTACGTCCGTGATGGAAAGGCGCAGGCCTTTCAGACGGTCGTGATCGTAGACTTTCAGCGGCCTTGACGGCAGACGAGTCCAGACGTCACCGGTCGTTAGTCGTTCGCTCGCGGGTGCCCCGCAAGCTGCCCAACGATCCACGACCCCCATTTCAATTACCGCCGTAACTTGCTGGTACCCACTCCATTACCTAGGATGACCTCATTATGGGTTACCAAGCTTTACTCTTCTGTCCCGACGAAAAACTGGCCCGCGTCGTCAGTCAGGTGTTCAGTGAACTGGACTTCACCGTAGAGCCGGTTCATGAACCGTTTGCCGCGGTCAAGAAGTTGATGTCGCAGCGTTACGACGCCATCGTCGTGGACTGCGAGAACGAACAGAACGCTTCCCTGCTCTTCAAGAGCGCCAGAAATTCCAGCTCCAATCAGAGCTCGCTGGCGATCGCTTTGGTCGAAGGACAAGCGGGCGTGGCCAAGGCCTACCGCATCGGCGCCAACCTTGTGCTCACCAAGCCGATCAACGTTGAGCAGGCAAAGGGAACGCTTCGAGTCGCGCGAGGACTTCTGCGCAAAAACTCTGATGCGGCCAGCGCCAGCGCTACCAGCGCCGCAACTCTCGCAATGCCCGCGAAAACACCTCCAGCATCCGCCGACAATTCATTTCAGCCGCCGAGTCGAGGCGCGGCAGCGAGTACTCCACCGCTAAGCCGTCAAGAGCTTCCTGAATTCGAGGCGCCGCTTCTAGAGATGATTCCGGAGACGCGTCCAGCAGCGATTCCCGCAATTTTAGCGTCGGCAAAAGTTGAGGACAAACCAGCGGCCGTTCCTGGGTCCGCGCCGCAAGCCAAGATCAGGATGACGACCGCGGACGAGCCAGCCGTGCAAGCGTCGCAGCCCCCTTCTCTGTGGGCAGTTAGTAACGACACCGTCAAGAATGACCTAGTCAAAAACGAAGCGACAAAAATCGCCGCCGCATCCGTACCAGCCCAAAATCCGAGTTCCGCCTTCGCGTCGCCCCCGGGATCGGCCGCCGCACCTGCTCCGGCAAAAGAAGTAGCTGCTCCGCCGGCGCCAGCGAAAGAGAACGGGACGGTTGAATCGGAGCCCGCCAGTCCATCTCACGCCAATTCATCGCACGCCAATTCATCGCACGCCAATTCATCGCACGCCAATCCGTCGCACGACGCCGATCCTGCTCCCGCTCCGGCTCCAACGTTCAGTATGGTGAGCGCGATCGATGCCCCGTCCTTTGCCGCATTGGGCGAAGAAGATTCCGGCGGATCGGGCGTTCACAAAAAAATCCTCATCGCAGCTGTTGCTGTACTGGCTCTGGCCGTGCTCGGCTACCTTGGTTATGGGAAGCTCGGCAAGTCCAGCGCGCAGCCCCTGAGCACTCCCCAGGACTCCAGGCAGCCGGCTGCGGCTCCGGCACCCACGTTCTCTCCGGTCGGGGCACCCTCCACCGGCACGCCCGGCCGCGCAAGTTCGGTAACGCAGACCTCGGCTCCCAAAACGGCTACAGTGGCGCCGCCCGACAAGCCGTCGGCCGGCGTTGCCGATTCACCGGTGATACGGATCGCCGCGAACATCGGCGCAAGCCCTGAGCCGGAAACGAAGGAACACGATTCAGCGCCCATCCACGTGAAGACCACGCGAGCCAAAACACCGGCCCAAGGGGAGGAGTCGGCGCCGCCGCTTCCCAGCCCGCTCGCCGTTGCTTCCGCAAACGACCACAACTTGAGCGGCTTGATGGCTTCGGCATCTTCCAGTGTTCCCAGGCCTTCGCTGGCAACCATAAGAATTTCTCAGGGTGTATCCCAGGGACTGCTGATCAAGCGGGTGCAACCAAAGTATCCGCCAGCCGCGCTAGCGGTTCGTGCCCAAGGCGCAGTGCAAATCGAAGCGACCATCAACAAAGAGGGTAACGTCACCAATCTGAAAGTGCTTAGTGGAGACCCCGTTCTCGCGCGCGCCGCTCTGGAAGCTGTCCGCCAATGGAGATATAAGCCGTACTACCTCGATGGCGATCCAGTCGAAATCCAGACCCAGATCACGGTCAATTTTAAAGCAAACTAGGAAAGGCAGGTGTCAGATCCAGGTCTCCGGTCTGAGCGCACTTGGATTTCCTGAAACCTAAAACCTGACACCTGAGACCTGATTTAATTTAGCTGCTCGTCCAGAGGCCGGTTCCGCGGACACTCCGGATAAGCACCGATGCTGCGGAATTTGTGGTGAAGCGCGTGCAAGTCTGCGCTCAAGAGCCGCACCACCTCCATGCAGAAATTACCGTGTTCGCGCAGAAACTCCAGGAGCTCGCGCGGAACGAAAAAGCCGCCGTCGTTGGCTCGCCTGCTTCAGCGGTGATCCGATACCTTTCGCCGCTCATGCTTTCGCTCAGTCCGAGCATCGTTCCAGGACCGACAACCTCCAGAAGCTGCTTTTGGCTCTGACCGGTCGGACCCGCGCCTCGCAGCTCTCCACCAGGTAAGCGCCCGTCGCCACGACGCCCTGCTGAAAGAGCTTGGCGCCTTTGGGGAATAGCCGAACCGATTTGATCCCGTGAAGAGCCTGCAAGAGATGGGGACTCAACTTGCCTGGCGTAGGCTGCGACGACACAATGTTCCTCCCCCTTGCCATAGCCCATCCTGCAGACACCAAGAACCGCAGGCAGTGCTATGGATCGCGGCTCCACGTAACGGGCGACTGCGAAGCGCTGGCTCCAGATACACCCAATGAGGACCGGCTGGCGGCTCCTTCCCGATTAGAGTCCTTTGATTGATCGGCTGTGCAGCGCTCGGCATTTGGTTTTCGCGAGGGCGAACCGAAGGGATTGTCCGAGCCACCTCAGAAGTGTGACAAGAAGCTCGCCGAATTCCTGGTTATTGCCGCTCAAGAATTTCGTCGATTGCGGCTTTGCCGCCTCTGTCGACGTTGACAACTTTGTGGACCGGCTTGAAACCGGTCATCGTGACATCCACGATGTAGTTCCCCGGTCCCAGCATGACGTCGACCGGCGAAATCTTGTCAAGCACGCGCTGATTGATCGCGACCTGCGCGCCTTTCGGCTGGGTGTGAATGCTGATCGCGCCCATGCCCGCCGTGCTGTCTCCACCGTGCTGTCCGAACAGCTTGTTGAACTTGCCGACAGTCCGCATGTCCTCAGCATTGCCCAGCGCTCTGAGCACAGGCGAGTACTGGAAATTCCGAGCAGGACCAAGATCGGCGGTAACGGTCTCGTCGAGGTATCCCGGTTTGCGCAATAGTATTGTATGGCTTCCTTTTTCCACGGAGAACTGCGCCGGAGTCACTCGCCCGCTAGACTTGCCGTCTAACATGATAGTAGCGCCGGGCGGCGTGCTGTTCACGACCATCAGCGCGTCGACCGGCGACAAATGAAGCACGAGAGATGTTTTGCTGCCGGCAGCCACATCGACTGACCGTATCTCGGACGAATAGCCGGACTTACTCGCAGATATGATATGCTTGCCCGGCCCCAGGGCCGTCACGGTAAACGGGGTAACCCACGACGGATCGCTTTTTCCATCGACCTGAAACTGCGCGCCCTGCGGATTGGAGTCGATCAGCGCCTGGCCCGGGATGACGACCGGCACCGGGGCCGGAGCATGCGCCCGTCGACTCCCGTTCGTGATGCGCTTTTCGACCTGGCGGACTGTCAGGCTCGGTTGGGCTTCCGCAATCGGCGGAGCCGGCTTCTCGATCTGTGGCGCCGCCGCAGTCGGCGCAAGGGGCTGGGTTGGGGACGAGCTCGGCTTTGCCGCTCTCGTCGGCCGCGGAGCCGCCGTGGAACCATCGTCTTCCGAACGGACGTGAAAAAAGATCGCGATCGCAACCACCAGGATCAGTCCGACCGCGCCCAGGATCGAATAAATCATCAGCCGGGGCGGAACGGTGGCCATTTCGTGGATTGCCTTTTGCGCGACCTCCCGCGGCTGAATCTTTGGCTTCTCGTCTTTCCGCGGGTAGATCTGCGCCACCGGCCGCGACGGCTCAGCCGGCTCGGGAACTGGAGGCACGAACACGGGTTCCTTAAGCGGAGGCATCTCTGCCAGGTCCGAGAAACTCGTGCCGGACGAACCCGCCACGGGCTCGGACATCATTGGATCAACCGCCACACGGGGCGACTGCTGCTCCAATTCTCCCTCCGCCGCAGCCGCAGATAAAACCGGGCCGTGCGCCGCCTGGGATTCGGAAGCACTTACTTCAAATTCGCCTGCAACCTCGTCGATAAGTCGAGCGCCAGAGTTCGCAGTGGATCCGCGCGCAGTACCCCCTCCGGTCATCGCGCCCGCTGCGGCCGCTGCGGCTTGGCTTCCCGGCGCCGGTGGAGCGGTCTGTGCACGCACCCGCGCTTCCTGTTTGGCCGCGCTTGAGCCTGCCGAGACAAACTTGCTGGCCGCCGCCGCACGCGCTGCGGAATTCACCGCAACATTCGGCGCCTGGGTCGTCTTTTTGGAATCAGTCGCCGCTTTCTTGCCATTTTCCTTGCACTTCTCCAGGTCATCCAGCAGTTCGCGAGCGCTCTGATAACGCCCCGCCGGATCCTTCGCGAGCGCTTTCATAATCAGCGCGCTCACCGCCGGTTGAATCTTGGAATTCGCCCCGGACGGGTTCGCTGGAATCTGACTCTCAATCTGGCTTACCAGCGTAACCGGATCTGCGGCGTCGAAAGCCTTCCGGCCAACCACCATTTCGTAGAGAATCGCCCCTAAGGTAAACACGTTCGAACGCAGATCGATGGCTTCTCCGCGGATTTGTTCGGGAGAACAGTAGGGCATCAGCCGGCCCAGACCTTTTCCCGAGTCCGCTCCAATCAGGCTCATGTTGGAGATGCCATAGCCGAGGATTTTGACCATCCCGTCCCACTGCACCATGATTTTGGCGGGCTCCAGCGAATGGTGAGCCACACCCTTCGAGGCGGCCTGCTCCAGGCCGGAGCAAACCTGGCGTGTTATGTCCAGCAGATCCCAGATGGAGAAGCCTTCTTTGCGCGCCAGCATGGTGGCAACGCTGTTGCCCTGGATGTACTCCATCGCGGCGCAGAATTGGCCGTCAATCTCGCCGGCGCCATAGAGAAGGACAATATTCTGGCTGGCGAGGTCACGCGTGCTCTCGCCCTCGGCGATCAGCGTGTCCACAAACGCGTCCGCGCGGTCGCCAAGCGGCTCCAGACTCTGCGTCTTGAGCGCCACGACCTGGTTGGTTTCCGCGTCGACCGCCTTGTAAATCACGGCTGTATCGGACTGGGAAAGTTCACTCTGGATATCGAACCGGCCAAACATCATTGCCATTACAGTTGTCCTCGCGGTGACAAGCCGCACTACACCCTGAATTATGGAGTGACTAAGAACAGGGGGAGAATCGAACCTAGAATACCGCCTTCAAGTGTCCGACTGAGAGTTACGAAAGTACTTTTTCGGGTCCAAGAGTTTTCTGTAAATTACAGATTCAACACACCCCGAACATCGCGTGACGTTTGCACTTAACTGTCCTACTAGGGCCTCCGGCCCGCGAAACCACATGAAAATTAAACTTCTCAACCCGCGATCCAAGCATGAGCGGAGTGATTTTCGAGCCTGGTTAACTATCCTTGCGGTAGAGGAGGTCACGCATCGCCTGTCTCCGAGCTTCGTTCGCTTCCATGGCGGTCCGGCGTTCGGTGGCATCCACGCTCTGCTTCGTTATTGAGTCAACGGGTTCGGGTTCGCTGCACTCCGGGCAGCGATTGGCAAAACCGGGTTTATCCGGCTTCAGTTCGAACTCTTCCGAGCAAACGACGCACAGCTTGATAGGAAATGCCATTCAGGCAATAGGATACCAACCCACACGCTGGAGCTGCAAAAAACACAGATTCGGCAGATAGGTCGCGCACAGGTCCATTTTTGACGTTACAGTTCGTAATTTGCCACGCCCTAGGGAGCGACCCAACTCTTGACTAGGCGCTCTTCAAGAGACTGGTTTGGGGACTGCCGTAAGCCCCGATCTGCTTCAACATTCCTAACTGATCCCAATTGTCCCACCCTTCGATAATTTGTTGGTCGCGAATGCGAGCGATGGTAATCCCTGTCATTTGCACACGCTTGCCGCTGGCGGGCATTCCCAGATGATCTCCGCGATGCGTCATCGTAGCCGACCAGCGCAGCACGACCTTATCCTCTGCCCCAAAGGCATCCTCCACCACAACGTTGATGTCGGGAAAGGCACCGCGAATGCGCTCGACCAATGGCACGAACTCCGCTGGTCCATGGAGCGGCCTGCCATCCTCATGTTCGCCGATTCCGACGCCATCAGGAGCAAAGAGATCGTAAATCGTCTGCGTTCTGCCTTCATTCCAAACTTCTTTGAACCAGCGCCGCATCAACTCCACATTTTCTTCGACTGACATAAACGTCTCGCTCCTTCATAAGAATGGTTTCTTGAGAACCTCTGAAGCACGCCAGACATTATCTACTCGGTCCGACATACTGCAAGGCCTAATTTGCAATTGGTGGCGCGACACGATCCCACATGAAGAGCCGTGTTAAGCTGGGGCAGTTTGTCACCGCACGTTATTTTGAATGGTGTTGCTGTTGTGACATGGACTTCAGGCATCTCAGGCCATAGCCGACTGAAAACAATCGAAGAGCAGCATCGAAAGTACTGATGAAACGCTGCGGCCGGGCTGCCGCTGGGACACGGACAAACCAACACTTCAAAAAAAGATACTGAGCCTGTCGACTTCCCGCCTGCTCATTCGTCGTCTAAGTAGAGCTGAGGTTTAGCGGGTCGAGACCGGCTCGGTCCTAACAATAGACACGTTGAGAGTGTCGGGCCGGATCTTTGGAGATCAACTGTTCCTGGCTCGTCGCGGTCGCGCGCGTTTGAGAAATTTCCGAACAAGCGGCGAGGGGCGTGCGGCGATCGCGGCGGTCAGTTGGCGCGCCCGATGGGAAGAACGATGCATGAAATCGAGGATCGTCTCCAATTGCTCGTCGTCGTAGTTCTCCAGCACCTGGGCAAACCCTTCACGAATCGGGCCGAACACGTTCTGGCAGTCGGCGATGCGTTCGAGGACGGGTTTGACGATCACGCGGCGCCGATCTCGCGAATCCCGTGCCCGGCGGACCAGGTCCTTTTTCTCGAGCCGGTCGATCAGACTGGTCACCGAGGCCGTCGCGAGCCCCGTGTATCCTGCGAGTTCTCCGGCCGTCACCGGACCGACACGAATCAGGGTGTCGATGGTTTTTGTATCGGTCGCGGTCAGGCCGGAGCGCTCGGCAATTGCCGTGTGCAGCATCACCGTGGCCGCGCTGCTCTCCCGTCCGGCCGCGAGGATGCCCTCGACCAGTTTCCGGCGCCGGACGACCGGAGCGTTCTTTTTTCTGGATTCGCTTGACACGGAATTCGCCTCTTGCTATTATCTCGACGCATCGAGATATACGGTAGACAATAATACATCAGGCGGTCGGATGCGCGCAATCTGAGGCGGAATTTGGGAGCCATCCAAGAGGTGCCGTTCCATCGCTCAGCCGCCGTCGGGACTGTCCGGCTGTCGCGACTTGCTTTATGCTTGAGGTTCCGATGGTATGCGGTTGCAGTTTATCTTCCGCCGTTGGGCCCTCCGGAGTTCTAAGCCATGACCTTGACTCGTTTTGTTAGCAAGAGTGCCTTTCGCAACAAGCGGCGCAGCATCCTGACCGTGTTGAGCATTACGTTCTCCCTCTTGCTGCTGACTGTCATGATGACCGTCTGGCACCGCTTCTACCTCGACAAGGGCGACGCGCAGTCGGCCCAGCGGCTGATTACCCGCCATCGCGTTTCCTTGACCCAGAATATGCCGGTATATTACCGGGAAAAAATGCGCACCGTGCGCGGAGTCGTGGCGGTAGCTCCGACGCAGTGGTTTGGTGGCTTGTACAAGGACGAAAAGCCCGAGAACTTCTTCGCACAGTTTGGGACTGACCCCGCGGAAATCTTTACGGTGATGACGGACTTCAAGATCCCCGACGACCAACTGGCCGCCTGGCAGCACGATCAGGCCGGGTGCGTTGTGGACAGTGAACTGGCCAAGAAGTTTGGCTGGAAAATCGGAGATCGCATCATTCTGAAAGGCACCATCTTCCCGGTGAAT
>Ga0210384_10001400_pt1 | contig 32925 bp, 38 predicted proteins | sample IncBWH2MmetaG_FD_160574 | JGI IMG/M metagenome (GOLD analysis project Ga0210384, IMG submission 160574) | Forest soil microbial communities from Barre Woods Harvard Forest LTER site, Petersham, Massachusetts, United States - Inc-BW-H-2-M | ecosystem: Environmental > Terrestrial > Soil >...
GCCGCGCGCCGCGATCCGGTATCCAAGTCGCGTTTCAAACGGTTCAGGTCGGTCTTCAATTCCGTGGCTGTCTGGCATCGCAGAGTGCGGTCTTTTTCCAGCAATTTGGCGAGGATCCGCCCGAATTCCGCCGGCAGTTGCGGACTCACCTCATCCACTCGGGGAGGATCGCGGTTCAGGATCGAATCGAAGATCACCGCCGACGTATCTCCCGAAAAAGGGGAAACTCCGCTGGCCATCTGGTACAAAACCGTGCCCAGTGAAAACAAATCCGTGCGCGAATCCACCAACTGCCCACGCGCCTGTTCCGGGGACATATACGACGCCGTGCCCACTGCCGCTCCCGGCGAAGTCAATTCGGCCGTCTGCTTTTCGATCACCGTCGACGGCCCTTCGTCCTTGCTCTTCTGGGTCGGCTCAATCTTCACCAAACCAAAATCTAGAATCTTGATCTGCCCGCGTTCGGTCACGAAAATATTTGCCGGCTTGATGTCCCGGTGCACAATTCCCTTCGAGTGCGCCGATTCCAACGCGTCGGCAATCTGTACCGCCATCGGCAGCAGCCGCTCCATCGGAAATTGCACGCGCCCGAGCATCTGCGCCAGGGTCTGCCCTTCCAGCAGCTCCATCACCAGAAAATAATTTTCTTCAAATTGTTCGATGGAATGAATGGTGCAGATATTCGGATGGTTCAGCGACGATGCCGCGCGCGCCTCACGCTGAAACCGTTCACGCAGTTGCGAATCCTGGGCCATCTGCTCCGGCAAAAACTTCAGCGCGACTCGCCGGCCAAGGGTGGTGTCCTCCCCCTCATACACCACGCCCATACCGCCACTGGCAATCTTGCGCAGCACCTTGTAGTGCCCGATTGTCTGGCCCGCGTGCGATGGCTTTTCTTTCTTCACCCAACGATACTATTCAGCCCCTCGGCACCGGTCAAGCCACTCCATTTCCTGGGTTTCTCGCCTCACGACACGCACTGGTTTCCGCGGGCATTTCGCGGATTTGCAGTGGCCAGTCTTCAGGCTGGCCTCCTTCTTTTGTCAAGGCCGCCTTCTGCCCTAACCAAGGCAGGGAGACGGGCGTTTTTGCGATTGCCCGATGCCGCTTGCCACAATGCGAAATACCAAGTCTCCTGTAGATGATTTCCGCACGTCAAAAGAAAAGCTGGTCTCGTCGCCGGGAAAATTTCCATTTCGTCAGAAGAAAGTTCACGCGATTCGTGCGTTTGTCGTAACCATACGTGCCGAGCAGCGTCTGTAGACGCTTGATTGCGTAGAGCTTTAAAAAATTAATGCTCATCGCAGCCGCGAGTGGGCAAGCGAATGCACAGCATCCTTCACCCGCCTCAACCTACCTAGGAGGTAGATTCCATGGTCCGCAAAATTCTTTTCGCAGTTTCACTGCTAAGCCTCATCACCTTAGGCATGGCCACGCGCGCCCAACCGCTCCATGCACAAGACACCGGAAAGCAAACTGAGCCCGCAACAAAGTCCATCTCCGGTAAAGTGACTTCCATCGGCAATTCAGGAACGTCCTTCGCCCTTACACCCGACGGCAGCTCCAAAGACACCATAGAGTTCGTCGTCAACCCGAACACCCAGGTAAAGGGTCAGGTGAAGGTTGGTACTATGGTGGCCGTGGAATATCAACCGGCACCTAGCGGCCAGAATGTTGCCCTGACCGTGACCGTGCGCAGCTAACCAAAAGCATCTCCCCGGGTGGACGGCGGAACTTTTCCAAAAGGCTCTGCCGTCCGTCACCGTGGAATGCCACTTCGGAAACTAGCGCTCGCGGGCGATGAAAAACAACCGGGTGGTCTGAGAAAAATGGAATACGCCTGCGCATCACAGGATAACTGCAATGCCAGCGCGGTGAGTTCACGCCAGGGTTGCGTGCGCAGATTTTTGCTGACGTCGCAGGGATCGTTGCGGCCATCGAACGCCACGACCGTGTTTTCTCCTTTGTGCATCCACGGCCCAGGGACATACAGCGTTTTTTGCGGACCGATATTCCACACCCGACCGAGTGCGTGGCCATTCAACCAGACTTCTCCCTTGCCTAACGCGCTGCTATCGAGAACGTATCGCCGGCCACCTCAACATTAAACCTGCCGCGGTAGTTAAATGCGGGTTTCACGCAAGCGCCGCTTTATACCGCCGAACAGTGATTGCCGCAACTGCTCGATGTACGCGTGGTCTTCGCCAAACGATCCGTATTCGTTCTCCACTTGAACCAGCAAAATTGGGCCCCCGTTTCCAATTTGCTGCGGTGCCAACTCCTGGCCCAGGCGCGTGAGCCAGCGATCCACCGCCGCAACATATTTGGGATCGCTGCTGCGTACCACCATCGAATGATCCTTGAGCAGCCACGCAGGGTAGCCTCCGAATCCCATTCGGCGCAAACGTATGGTCCGGGACGCAGCACTACATAAAGGCCTTCTTGCTGCGCCTCACGAACAAATTCCGCAACGTGGTTGTTTCCGGAAAAATCGTAGACACCGGGATGCGGTTCATGCACGTTCCAAAACACATACGTGGTAACTGCGTTTAGCCCCAGGGCTTTGGCCATGCGGAAGCGCTCGCGCCAGTAAGCCCGCGGAATAGGCGGGTAGTGCATTTCACCCGAAATGATCCGGAAAGGCTTGCCGTCGAGGACGAATTTGCCCTCTTCTAGCGCGAAGCGATGTATCGCGGGTTGGCTTTCCGCGCTCGCGTGAAAAACGGGAATCAGAGTCACCAGAACCAGAAATACAGTTGCCGAACGAAAACAACGGGCAAAGTGCATGACAGATCTGCAGGTCTTTCTCTGCGAATACGGTCGGTTCAACGCAAATCTTCCCGGGCACAATGGGGTGGCCGGCCTCAGCTAACAGATTTGGTTGTATGGTGGACACCGAGGGCCTATCACTTTCATGTCGCGCAGCAAAGGGGCATACCTGACTAAAGCGCGCGAGTGGCGATGCAGTGCGGCGGAGGGGCTATGTCCTCTGCCGTGTGTTGCTTGTCTTGCGATGGAAGCGCTAGTCGAGATGCAGCAGCAGCAAGTCGTGCGCTTTCTCGGCGTCACCGGCCATTACCGCCCGGACCCATTGATCGACGCAGTGACCGCCGCAATTTCGACACCATTCTCATCGCGCTGATTGCGGCAGGCAGATATATCCATAGCTTCACGGATCAATTGCTGCCACTGCTGGTGGAAAAGCAGATGCCCATCATGGGTATGAAGGTGTCCGCGCGTGCCAGGCTGCTTTCGGCCAGAACACCGTCTTCGCCAAGCAATCCCTGTTCTTCCGCTTCACCGACCGCAACGGCCAAAAAAAGGCACTTTCTTTAGGAGGCTGGGGCTTCAGCTCTAGCGCAAGCGGCGCGCTCTCAATCGGGCTTTAGTCCTGAAGAAAGTTTTTCGGCGTTCTGCTACAAAACTCACCCCGCAACGGCGGCGAGCTGGTCCTTCCGCGCTTGTTTCCACAGCGCGACATACGGTTTCAAATCCGCCATCAACTTTGCGAATTGCGTCAGGTCCAGTGACTGCGCGCCGTCGCTGATGGCCTTCTCCGGAGCAGGATGCGCCTCCACAATCAATCCATCTGCGCCCACAGCGACGCCGGCGCGCGCGATAGCCGGCACGAGACTGCGTTTCCCTGTGGCATGGCTGGGATCGAGAATCACCGGCAAGTGCGTCAGTTCGTTCAGCACCGGAATCGCTGAAATGTCGCAAGTGTTACGCGTAGCGGTTTCAAACGTACGAATGCCGCGCTCGCACAAAATCACGTCTGGATTTCCGTGTGCCACGATATATTCCGCGCTCATCAGCAGTTCGCGAATGGTGCTGCTCAACCCGCGCTTCAGTAACACCGGCCTGCCGCACTTCCCCAACGCTTTCAGCAGCATGAAGTTCTGCATGTTGCGCGCACCAATCTGCATGATATCCGCATACTGCGCTACCAATTCCACGTCGCGGTCGCCCATTACTTCGGTCACAATGGCCAGCCCGGTCGCTTTCTTGGCCTTCTGCAGCAGCTTCAACCCGTCTTCTTCCATGCCTTGAAAGTCGTAGGGTGAAGTTCGCGGCTTGAACGCGCCGCCGCGGAGGAATTTTGCGCCCGCCTTCGCAACCGCTTCCGCCGAGCGCATGATCTGTTCTTCGCTCTCCACCGAGCACGGTCCAGCCACCACAACAAATTCGTCGCCGCCAATTTCCGCGCCGTTCACCTTGATGTGCGTTTTTCCGGTGCGGAATTCCTTGCTCACGAATTTGTACGGCGCGGAAATGCGTACCACTTTTTCCACCTGCGGCATGGATTCGACCGATTCCAAGCAAGCGGTCACATCGCCAACGCCAACCACGCCGATCACCACGCGCTCTTCCCCTTCGATGGAATGCACCTTGTAGCCGTAGTGCTTCACCATCGAGGTGATTTCGTCGATCTCTTCACGTGACGAGTGCAACTTCATCGAAATGATCATGTGCGTTTCTCCGCTCCGTTAGTTCTAAAACTCCACACGAAAACTTCCTGCCCAAAAACAAAAAAGCCCACTCATCACGAGTGGGCCAGAATTCCCTGAGTTCACTCAAACTAGACGATGGCCCCTCGCTGCCGGTTGGTCCGGTACGTAAATCGCCAGCAATAGGAATACGCTGTGAACTTCATGGAAAGGAGTGTACCGATTTTCCGTCAAATCACCAAGCGGAATTCATTCGCGCCCAATTCACTTCGGAAAGACTTCCGATGATCCAGAAGTCAGCGAGGAACAACATAACGAATGCGTACCGCAAGCTCTGGCCGGTAAAGCAAAATGGCGATGCGGTAACGCACAAAATCCACCGCATCGGGCGCTTCGCAAGCTCCAACCGCGGCGCTTTTGAACTTGCCGTTCTGCAATTTCTCTTCAACGTCTGAGGGCAACTTGCTCAGGTCGCCAGTTTCATAACGCAAAATCACCGCAGGCCGCTGGCCAGCCCAACCGCGATCCATCTCGCAGGTTTTGCGCGCGTCTTCCTTTGCATCCGTGATGTGCAGACCATACGAAGCGATATGCGCGGCGATCTGATTTTCCTGCGACTCAAAACTCATTTCCGGAACGGCGGCAGAGAAATCTTCCACGGCAAAAACTACGTTGCCACTCTTCACCACTGCAATTCCGATGGCGTTCAGTTCCGGATCAAGTATGTTGGCGCGATGCGGCGGGGAATTCATCCATTGGGTGTGCAAGCCGAGAACCGATGGACCTTCAGCAACGTTTTCGGCGATCAAGCCAAAATGCGCACCGGCTCGTCTGGCGCGATCCTGTAGTGGAAGCTCGCCGGGAAACTGATGCGAAAGAGTATTGTGTTGCAACATGCGCAGCGCATGCGCGTGTGCAGCGACAGCAAGGGCTGCGTCCCAGTGCAGCGGAGCGATTCCGGCGGCGGCGCGATCGCGATTGGTAGCTTGCAGCAGCATGCTTTCCGGCGCGGCAAGCTGCTCGCGCGGGGATGCGTGCAGCGTGCCAGTGAACAGGAGAGCGAGCAACGCGAGAGTTGCGAAAATGGCGAAACGCCGAAACATTGCAGACATGACGAAACTAAACCTCTGCAATCTATTGAACACTGTTGAGGAGCAAAAGCTGCGACGGCGAAGGACAGGAGACGCAAAAAATGAAGCTGGCCGTGCGGGCAGGGGTTAGGTCAGGTGCATGGAAAATAGCGTTTTATACGCAAAAAGAGGCGAAACAAGTAGATTTTTTAGAAAGTGCGCCTGGTCGGGACGCAAAAGGAACGAAAGCCAAGCACTTGCATAAATTGCGACCCAGGTTGCGGCCGCTTCTAGCCGCGGACGTGGACGGCGCTGAAGCTCAGGACTACGTGTCCGCCGGGGGTGGGCCGGCCGAAGCTCAGCATTGGGCGGAAGCGAGAGAACAGAAGCGTGCGATCCAATTGGCGGTGCGTCTGCTCGTTGTCCGGGCCATCGACTATTTCATATCGAACCATTTGTCCGCGCGCATCCACAATCACGTCCACCAAGAGGTCGTGCTGGAAGACCGCGTCGGGATGTTGCATTTCGGCCATGACGTTTGCCGGGAGATCGGAAAGCGAAATCAGCTCGGCGGGACGCAGCAGCGATGTGGGAATGTCGTTGGGATCGGCTTGCACGGTGATACCCGGAAGGATCATGTGCAGTACGAATACGAAAATGACGATCGCGGAGAAGAGTCCGCCGGTGGCCGGAACGGTCAACGGACCGAAAACATTGTCGAGCAGGATTTCGGAGCGATCCTTGATGCGCTGCCAGCGACCCGCCCAGCTCTGTGTTTCCTGGGCTTGCGCGGCGGCAACCTTGATGCGTACGGCAAGATCCGCCGGAGGCAGACTGCGCGGCGAACGGGACAGCAGCACGGAAAGCTTGCGATAGCGTTGCAGTTCTTCACGGCAATCGGCGCAATCGTTCAGATGCTGGCGCAGAGCGGTGCGCTCTTCCGGGCGCGGCGCGGTGGCCAGCGCGTCATCCAGATATCCGGCGAGCTTATTTTGGACCTTCTCGCAGGTCATGATTTTTCCCCGCGCGTCCAGCTGCGACGCGTATTTTCCTCGTCCGCGGAAAACGCCGCTGGACGAACGTGCGCAAGGTTCAAACCGATCTGCGAACTGAAGGGAGCACCGCCAGCCTGCGCGTGGGTTGCGTGAGTCGTCGCGTAAGTCGTCGCGCGGCTTAATTCCCTGCTGGCCGTTGGTGGGTACTGTGTTTCGCGAGGATGGGCGTGTGAGGCATTGCCGTGCAAGGGGTCGCCCAGCAGCGGTTCCAGAATTTCCTTCAGCGCGCGACGTCCGCGCAGGATGCGAGATTTCACCGTGCCCACGCTGCAATCCAGCACTTCCGCAACTTCTTCGTAGCTGAGCCCTTCCAGATCGCGCAAAATCACTGCGCTGCGAAACACTTCAGGAACTTGTTGCAGCGCACCTTGTACCGCGTTTTGCACTTCGTGCGCGGCGAGCTGCTCGAATGGTGTGGCGCCAAGATCTTCGATTTCGATCGGTGCGCAACCTTCTTCGGGTTCGGCGTCGATGGAGATATTTTTCTGCAGGTGGCGCTTGAACCAGCGGCGATGATTGAGGGCCTCGCGAATAGCGATGCGATACAGCCAGGTCTTCAGAGAGCTGCCGCGGCGAAAACTGCGAATACCTTTGAAGGCTTTCAGGAAAACTTCCTGGGAGGCGTCGGCGGAATCGGAGGCCTCTCCCAACATACCGAGAATCAGGTTATACACGGGACCGTGATAATGGGTGACCAGCCAATCGAAGGCAGTTTCCGACCCGGCTTGCAGCTCGTTCACCAGCTCGCTTTCGTTGCTGCCCCACGAGAGGGCACTGGCCCAATCGGACACGGTCTGCCTTTCCAGCCCCGCCTGCGAATCTGCCAGGGCCAACCGGCTGGGGCGATGCCCCAACCCACGTCCGCTCTCTAGATTAGACACCGGAGCGGGGTGAAGTGTTTCCTTGGTAGCTAAGAACGAAGCACAGAAAGGGGCTTGTTTACCACCTGCCTTTATGCCACCACGGCACATTATGCGCCCGAGGGCTCCATGGCGCAATGGGGCCAAGGTAATAGTCTTGGTTCTCAAGCGGGAGTGGTTGGCTAACCTATTCATCTCCACCGCTCCCCTTCTGTTATGTATGAATAAGAACGCATGCAGGTTCACTGGTTGGGTGGCGCGAGAGTTCGTAAGTGGCGGAAAGACGGGACTTACGGGAGAACGCGAATCAGGAGAAGTTTGGATGGCGTCCCAGTCTGAGCTGAGACCTGGCAGCTTTGCTGGGAGAAATAGCTTGGGATACTTCGGCTTCCGGGAGATTGCCGAGAACTTGAAAGACGTGCATCTCGCGGTTGAAACGAAGGCTCAGCGTGTTCGGGGGGAATTCTTCGCCGAGGTCACGAAACTGGGGATTGATGGTCCAGATTAGGGCTAGCTTTTTCTCGCGGTGCCAGGATTAAGAGAGTAGGCGCAGGTGGTGCGACAGCAGATGCGGCGAGAAACAGGTCGTTTAGGATAGAGTGTTGCGGACGGTTGTTTTGGGGACTTTGTGATTATTCATTTGGCGCGGCGGGCGCACGACCACAACTGGGAACTGGACCCGATTACGCGGTCGCTGCTGGATACGGATTTCTACAAGTTGCTGATGCTGCAGTTTATCTGGAAGCGGTTTCCGAAGACGACGGCTTCGTTTTCGCTGATCAACCGGTCGGTGGAGGTGCGGCTGGGCGATTTGATCGACACGCAGGAACTGCGCGAGCAATTGGACCAGACCAAGAAGCTGCGCTTCCACAAATCGGAGCTGATCTGGCTGGCGGGAAACACGTTTTACGGGAAGCGTGGAATTTTTGAGCCGGGATTTCTGGAGTGGCTGGAGCGCGATTTTCGTCTTTCGGATTACGAGCTGACCGAGCAGGACGGGCAATTCTCTCTGCTGTTTCGCGGGCTGTGGACCGAGACGACCATGTGGGAGATTTACGCGCTTTCGGCGGTGAGCGAGCTGAAGACACGGGCGAACCTGAAGCGGCTGAGCGAGCTGGAGCTGGACATTCTATATGCTCGCGCGAAAACGAAACTTTGGGAAAAGATGGAACGCTTGTGCGGCGTTCCGGGATTGCGCATCAGCGATTTTGGAACCCGGCGGCGGCACAGCTTTTTGTGGCAAGAGTATGTGGTGAACGCGATGAGCGCGCGGCTGGGCGGCAGCTTTTCGGGCACGTCGAATACGTATTTGGCGTACAAGCACGACCTGGAAGCGATTGGAACGAACGCGCACGAATTGCCGATGGCGCTGGCGGCGATGGCCGCGAACGACGAAGAGCTGAAGACGGCGCAATACCGTTTGCTGGAGTTGTGGCAGCAGACGTATCAAGGCGAACTGCTGATCCTGCTGCCGGACACGTTTGGCACGACGCAGTTTTTGCGCGGAGCTCCGGACTGGGTGGCGAATTGGACCGGGCAGCGCGCGGACAGCAAGGATCCGTATGTGGCGGGCGACGAATATATCGCGTGGCTGGAGGAGCGCGGGCGCGATCCGCGGCAAAAGCGATTCATCGCTTCGGATGGATTGGATGTGGACGCGATCCTGGGATTGCATGCGCATTTTTCCGGAGTGATGCACAACGGCGCAGTGCCCGGGGATTTCCGACAGGCGCGCGATTTTCTGGACGAGCGAAAATGGAAGCCGCAGCGGCGCATACGGTTCAGCGCTGGATGGGGCACGCTGCTGACCAATGATTTTCGCGGGTGCAGTCCGCAGCCGGGAGCGGAGTTTGATCCGGTGAGCCTGGTGTGCAAGTTGAACGATGCGGATGGGCGGCCTGCGGTGAAACTGTCGGATAATTTTCACAAGGCGTTGGGTCCACGCGAGGAGATCGAGCGGTACCAGCGGGTGTTTGGATTGGCGGGAGTGGCCGAAGCGCCGGTTTTGACGTAGCGGGCAGTTGCGTTGGCTGCTTGGTGTACGACTTTGATTTGCGCGGGAATTCATTCTAAACCCGCACCACTAACTGCGGCCCTGCGAATTAGGGTAGGGGGTGCGGCACCCACGAGAAAGCATTTTCAGAGTCACGCAACCTTTTGGTTGCGTTTTATTCGGGTTGTGTTATTGTGCAACCTGGAGGTTGCATATGAACACGGATCGGGTTGAGAAGAAGATTTTGCTGCGGGCGCCGCGGAAACGCGTATGGAAGGCGTTGACGGACTCCGCGGAGTTCGAGAAATGGTTTGGAGTGAAGTTCGATGCGCCGTTCAAGCCCGGGGCGTCGATGCGTGGGGAGTTGGTAGGCACAGCGGTGGACGCCGAGGTCGCCAAAATGCAGAAACAGTACGCAGGCAAGCCGTTTGAGATGACGGTGGAGACGATGGAACCAGAGCGGCTGTTCTCTCTGCGGTGGCATCCGAATGCGATTGAGCCGGGCGTGGATTATTCTTCCGAGCCCACAACGCTGGTGGAGTTTGTGCTCGAAGAGGCTCCGGGCGGAGTGCTGCTGACGGTTACGGAATCAGGATTCGATAAGATCCCGCTGGCGCGGCGAGCGAAGGCGTTTACGGCGAACGATAATGGCTGGAGCATTGTGGTGAAGCTGATCGAGAAGTATCTTGCGCAAGAGGGCCATGGGAAATAACTCGAGCATGGGGACAGCCAAAACGTCCGCGGCGATTTTCGCGGCGCTGGGTGACGAGACACGGCTGCTGCTGGTCTCGCGGCTTTGCGATGGACGGCCGATGTCCATCGCAAGGCTGACCAGCGGCACGGACATTACGCGGCAGGCGGTGACGAAACATTTGCGGGTATTGCAGGATGCAGGATTGGTGCGCAGCAGACGGCGCGGGCGCGAGAGTGTTTGGCGATTGGAGCAGCGGTGCCTGGCGGATGCGCGGCATTACCTGGAGATTATTTCGGAGCAGTGGGACGACGCGTTGGGACGGTTGCGGAAGTTTGTGGAGGAGTGAGAGAAGCATATTCGTGACGCCTATCCTGATTGAAATTGTTTACCTAAGTATTCTGTGCGTAGTGGCAGTGGTGTTTACGCACCCGATTCCTGGATTGCGACTAAGTTTTGCTCACTATTTGATTTTTATGGTGGGCGGAGCCTTGGGGATGTTGTGGAGCGTGGACGCGTTTTTGTGGTTGGCGCAAATGGTGTTTCGCGCGTTGGGAATCGAGTTTCGGCGACAGTGGGATGTTGTCTTGTACATCGTTGGGGCCGTGGGAGCGATTGCTGGCGGCGTGGGATTGCTTTGGGTGAAGGTACGTCTGCTGGGTGGCGCGAGCGGCGATTGAGATTTTTCAAAGTGCTTGTGCGGCGGCGTGGGCGGAGGACCAGGCCCATTGAAAATTGAAACCACCGAGATGCCCGGTGACGTCGACGACTTCGCCGATGAAGTAGAGGCCGGGGATTTTTCGCGATTCCATGGTTTTGCTGGAAAGTTCGCGCGTGTCGACGCCGCCGGCGGTGACTTCCGCTTTAGCGTAGCCTTCGGTGCCTGCGGGCAGGATTGGCCAAGCGTGGAGCGTTTTTTCGAATTGGGCGAGCGAGGCGTTGGTCCAAGAGGGCGGCGTGTTTTGATCGAGCCAACGGTTGGCGAGGCGCTTCGGCAGGAAACTGAGCGCGTTGCGTACGGCAGTTGCGGTGCGCGCACTGGTGGTGCGAAGTGAAGCGGTGACGTCGCGCCCGGGTGCTAGATCGATGGGGATGGGCAGTCCCTCGTGCCAATGGGAAGAAGCTTGGAGAATTGCCGGGCCGCTGAGACCGCGATGGGTGAAGAGCATGGCTTCGCGGAAACTGTGGCCGCTGCAGGTGGCGATGACTTCGGTGGAGACCCCAGCGAGTTCGGCGAAATTCTTTTGATCGGCGGCGTTAAAAAGGAGAGGAACTAGAGCTGGGCGCGGGGGAATGATTTTGAGCTGGAATTGACGGGCTAGATCGTAGCCGAAGGATGTGGCGCCCATTTTGGGGATGGACAGGCCGCCGGTGGCGACGATTAGAGCGGGAGCGCGAAATTCGGAAGTTTGCGACGAATCATTGGAATGGGAGGGATTTGAACCTAAACTCGCACCCTTAATTGCGAAGGGTACGGCAGCTGAGGAAGAACTTGAGCGGACCAGAAAGCCTTGATCGTGTATTACCTCGGTGATTGCCGAGTTGAGGAAGAGTTGAACGCCCGCTTCACGGCATTCGGTTTCCAGCATGGTGGTGATCTGCGTGGCGGAATCGTCACAGAAAAGTTGGCCGAGGGTTTTTTCGTGGAAGGCGATGCGATGTTTGCGGACGAGAGCGATGAAATCGGCAGGCGTGTAGCGGGCGAGTGCGGAGCGGGCGAAGTCAGGATTCTCGGATAGAAAATTTTCAGGCGTGCAGTGGAGGTTGGTGAAGTTGCAACGGCCTCCCCCGGAGATGAGGATTTTTTTGCCGATGCGGTCGGCACGTTCGAGCAGTGCGACGCGGCGGCCACGTTGCGCGGATTGCGCGGCGCAGAGCAGGCCAGCGGCACCAGCGCCGAGGATGATAGCGTCGTAGGAATTGGCCGGGTTTTTCACGATAGGAAAGAAAAGAACAAGAACCAGCCCGAAGGCTTGCCACCGCAATTGCAAAAGCAAAGATTCGCAAGACGCGAGGATACTGTCGAGCGCAGCAGTGTTGTGCCCCTGCGGGGCGAAGTGAGTTGCAAAGATCCACGAATCGAGACCAGAATTTCGGTTGAAGGAGTCATGCGGGGAGAGGATATCATTACGGCCTTCGTGAGAGAGGTGGTCGATATGACGGCGGCGGAGCAATGGAGGAAATTTTTGGCGAAGTATGACAACAGCATTGCCGCGCTTGCGCAGGCGGCGGTAACGAAGTTGCGGAAGCAAGTGCCGGGCGCAGTGGAGATGGTGTACGACAACTACAATGCATTGGTGATGGGGTTTGGACCCAGCGAAAAGGCTTCGCTGGCGGTGTTTTCGATTGTGCTGTATCCGCGCTATGTGAGCCTGGCGTTTCTGCAGGGTGCGGGATTGCCGGATCCGGGAAAGCGGCTTCGTGGTGAGGGGAAGCTCGTACGAGGGTTGCGATTGACGACGGCGGGGGTCCTGGAGGAGCCGGAGGTTCGAGAGTTGATCGCAGTGGCGAAGGAACGCGCGAAGGTGAGGATCGATCCGGGGCAAAAGCGGAAGTTAATTATTAAGTCTGTGTCTAAGAAGCAGCGGCCCCGGAAGCCCACAAAGTAAGTGAACGGTTTGTGGGTTCGTTAGTGGCTGAGCCGGTAAGCCACTAGAAATTTACTTCGCACCTGAGCGCTCAGCACATGAAGAGTCCCCAGGGGCTAAGCCCATCGTTGGCAGGATGCGTAATGTCGCAGCTGAAGCTCAGACCCCCTAGAGGAATCATAGGGCCGGTGGGCCTGCCTTCCGGAAGGAATCCAAGAGCACAAACAGGAGTGCCCGTGCCGCAACCCCAGGGGCTAACACCCACTGAGCGAATAGTTTACGCCGGGACTGAGGTCCCCACCTCCTGAAGAGTAGGGCAATCCACTGGGGTGGTTGATAGCGTACTATCGCTGACGAAAATGGGCGGGACTGAGGTGTGGTGAAGCCGGAAGGCAAACCGGACACGCGAGAAACGGATTGGTCGTTGCTGGAGAGGGTCACACGCAAGGATGAGGCGGCGCTCTCGGAGTTGTACGACCGATACTGCGGATTGGTGTATTCGGAGGTGAAGCGGATCCTTCGCGATACCGGCGCTGCCGAAGAGATATTGCAGGACTTGTTCTACCAGGTTTGGCGAACTGCGGATCGCTTTGACGCAAACCGCGGATCGTTCGCTGGATGGGTGCTGGTGGCGGCGCGAAACCGGGCCATTTCGAAGTTGCGAAAAAAAGGCGACAAGGGCGAGGAGCTGGAAAACGACAAAGTGGATTTGAAGGTGAACCTGGAGACCAGCACTCAGCAATCGCTGCTGGTGCAGAAGATTCGCGCAGTGCTGGGAAGTCTGCCGGAAGGCCAGCGAGAAGCGCTGGAGTGCGCATATTTCGAAGGCATGACCCATACGGAAATTGCGGAGAAAACCGGACAGCCATTAGGAACGGTGAAGACGCGGATTCGCATGGCTATGGAGACGTTGAAGAAGGTGTTGAGTTGAACGAGAGTTCGCACATTTCGGGCGAAAAGCTGGAGCTATATGCGCTCGGGGCTTTGCCGGAGACAGAAGCGTCGGCGGTGAAGGCGCATGCGGCTGGGTGTGCGGAATGCGCCGCGAAGCTGGCAGAGGCTTTGGGGGACGTTGCGGTGCTGGCTTTGGCAGCGGAACAGGAAGCTCCACCGGCACGGGTGAAAGAAAAATTGTTCGTGCGGATTGCGGCGGAACGGACAACGGGCGGTCAGCGCAAAATTGTGGGCGAGCCCAAGCGGCCGAGGCCGATTTGGTGGAATTGGGTGCTGGTGCCTGCGACGGCGGTGCTGGCGATTTTCTGTGTGGGGCTGTATCGCGAGAATCGAACGCTTACGGGCGAGCTGCAGGAAGCTCGACGTATGGCGGCGAGTTTTGAACGAGAGAGACTGCACGTAATGGGGCTGGTGAACGCACTGTCGGCGAAAGATACGGAAACGATACGGCTGGCGAGCACGAAGGATGGTTTTCCTGGGAGCGGCGCGTTGGTGCGCTATAACAAGCGGCTTGGAAAAGTGATTTACTCCGCGGATTTGCCGGAGCTGCCGCCGGGGAGGGTTTATCAGATGTGGCTGGTGCCAACGAGCGGGGAGGCGCCGATTAGCGCGGGGACGTTTACGCCGGATGGATCCAAGACTTGGGATGCGCAGGTTCCGGCCAACAGCGAGGCGAAAGCGTTTGCGGTTACGGTGGAGCCGCAAGGTGGCGTGCCGAAGGCGACCGGTAAGATTATTTTGTTGGGCGGTGGATGAGGCGAGATCGCCTCGAGCGCAAACGGTAGTTGAATTAGCGGACGGCCTTTCCTTCCTCCGTTGGGACAAGAAGGCCCGTCTCTACCCAGGAGACCAGCGCAAGGCCACCTGCGTATGGGGCACCCCGAGAAAAGCAGGTAGCTAGCCCCTCGCAAGACAATCTGGTCAATCCAAACTGATCGTTGGTGACGTACTCAGGCTGGAACTATTCAGTTCCGCTCCGTCGGTGGGGCGGGGGAGCGATCGTTCGCGCGGGGCTCCTCCGCTCTTTTTGGTTGCGACGGTCGCATGAAGTTGATCTTCCGCTGTACGTAGGCGGGAGCTGGGATTCGCTGGCACTGCAAGGGGCGGATGTGCCAGCGGTCCCGCTTCTTTTGCTTTCGAAGCGCGGAGAAATTCATTTCCTCAGGGCTAAAGCACTAGATTTCGGATCTAAAGCTCCGCCCCCTAGAAGAGAATGAAAAACGGGCGCCCACCTCCGGCGCGCGACGGCCTGGCAGAATGCGAGCAAAAAGCCACCGCATCGAAGAATGCCAACCCAACAAGGGCGGACAAACCCCTGCTGCGCACAACGATCTACATTGGGATGGGATCTTTGGCGTGGCGGGTGACATACCAGCAGGGGCGATTGCCGCCCTGCGGGAAGAGGGAGAGCGTGCAGGGTAAGTCTTCTTCTGGTTGCTGAACGTCGATCTGGTATTCGACGCGGTTTCCTTTGTCGGGAATGGCCAGCAGGCGGATGCGGTGGACACTGGAAGTCGTCGCGCCAAGTCTTGGCAGCCGGGAACGCAGCAAGAACCACAGTAAATCACCGAGGTAGAGGAAAAGAAGTAGGGCCAGCGGTGCGAGGTACACGATTCTGCGGGTTGAGTGGTATCGGTTCATGAGCGGCGACGGCGAGCGCGATTCAGGCATTGAACAGACGAGAGCACAGGGATGTCATCGTGTCGCGGTTCAGTTTACACGGATTCAGCCAGCTCTCACCATCTGCGAGGGACCGATGAACGGTAGGAAAAGTGGTTTGTAGTTATGCTACGGCGGCTTTGTGTCTGGCTGGAGAGGCTTCGAAAGCGAAGTCCGCGATCTGGTTGATGGCGTAGACAGACTCTTTTTCGCAGGAGCGGCAACGCAGGACGAACACACGGGAGATGAGATGAAAGGTGCTGTCGTTCTCTTCGTGGTGGCCGTGAGATGCGGATTCCTGGCGCACCACCAAGCTAGGGACCCGTACGGGTTTGCCGCAATGGTGGCACTTGACGCCGCGGAAACTGGACTTTGTAGCAGTATCGGACATGAGTAAAACTCCTCGACGGTGAATCAGCTTTGGGGCCTAGAAGATATCGGATTGCCAGTTCGATGTCTAGCGGAGGATAGCAGGTCGGAGAGAGTGGGGAAAGTCGGGCCGGTTCCACTGTGCAAGAGTTGTGGAAGGAATGTGTTAAACTGCTAAAGTTGTTTTGGCGGCTGTAGCGTTTTGCAGTAGTTTCCTCTGTGTGGGGCCGTGGCGCAGTTGGGAGCGCGCCTCGATGGCATCGAGGAGGTCGTGGGTTCGAATCCCATCGGCTCCACCAACTTTCCCTCTTCTTTTCAATCAGATAGCAACATGGTCAAGGGGCACTAAGGGGCATTAAGCCACCTTCGAAGGCAATACGAGGCGGACGACTTTGCGGTGCGCCTCGCGCTTGCTTTCGTCCATGGCCTTCCCGTAAACGTTCATCGTGGTGCGGATATCCGCGTGACGCATGAGTTCCTGCTGCACCTTCATCGAAGCCCCGGTTTCGTCAAGCAGGGTTCTGAAGGTGTGGCGAAACGTGTGCCAGCCGATACGTCCGATACCGCAACGAATACCTGCGGGGATGATATGACGCCGCTCCACTCCCCAGGGATACCAGGGTTTCCTGCCCGCCGCGTACGGACTTGCAAATACCCAGTCCCCGGGATTTTTGAAGAGCGTCCTGCGTTGCCAATTCAAGATCACCTCGGCCAACGCAGGATCAAGAGGAATGCCTGCATTGGAATATTTGGTTTTGACATCGCTTACTATTCCGGTGACGATGCCTCGCCGCACGAGGAGTGTAAGGTCATCCCAGATCACATCACACCACTTGAGGGCGAAGAGTTCGCTGCAACGGAGCCCGGTGGCGAGATCGAGGATAACCATCGTGCGGAAGGGCTCATCGAGCTCTTCGAGTAAGCGACGGAATTGAACAACGCTAAGAACCATCGGCTCACGCTCTCGTTTGCTTGTGTCTCTGACCCGCACGAGCTTCATGGGATTCTCGCCGATCTCGGTGAGCTCCCAGCGCATCGCGCAATTGAAAAGCACTCGCATGAGATTGTGGAGATGCCCCTTGGTTCTTGGAGCCAAGTCGAGTCCCTTCAACCATTGCTCCACGGCGAACGGCTTCACCTTGGAAATCGGATAGTCGCCCCACCGCGGTTTTATTTGATTGTTGAGGTATGACCTGTACGCGTTGGCGGTCGAGTGCCGCAATTCGTAGAGCTCTGCCTCAAGGTACCGGCTCACCAGCATACCGATGGTGACCGCCTGTCCTTGAGAATGATCACAGTTCACATCAAGCTTGCGATGCTCGATAGCGCGCCACGCGTTAGCTTCGGTTTTGAGCACTGAGACGGAACCAATCACTTCAGATCGTTTTATGTGGCCGCCGTCGGCTTTTCGTTCCCGCCAGCGGTACACAAATACGAGGTCCTGCTTTTTCGACGGCCGGGTTTCAATCCAGCCGTTTTGATACGTGTTTCGAGTTAGCCGCAACATCATGTTCTCCTTTTGGGATTAGAGGAGAGTTGCGGCGCAACCCTGTTGGCCTTCAGTGAAGAGCTTACACCGGTTCGCAACAGAGCGTCCAAATCCGAAGGACGGAAGAACCAGCGTCTGCCGAGCCGGCAGCCGGGGATCTGGCCTCTCCGTGCCATGCGTTTCACCGTCTTTGGGTGCAGCCGAAGGAATCGGGCTACTTCGGTGCAGTCCCAAACTGGCTCAGGAGTTGAAGTTGCATTTTCCATAGACCGTCTCATTCCGCCATAATTTCTCCTATTTCTATTGACGACACGACTGCGTCACCTCTGACAGAATTCAAGAGTTTGAGGAAGCCGAGGGATGAAACCGAGAACTTCTCCAACCTCACGATTGGATATAGGAACTTCAGGATTTTGACAGAGGGACTACGGCGTGAGAATGTCGGACTTCACAAAAATGATCGGCAGCAGCTCCGTTTAGGGCTTACAAATATTCATGATTCTCAGAGACTAAGCCCGGCGGCCTATTTCCAGGTAGGTTCCACGAACTGCTCTGTAGGCAAACACCTGACAGTCAACCCGAATGGACGTATGTTTGTTATCGTGAACGACCGCAATTCAGCCCCGCAGATTGTACTTACGCCTCTTGAGGTCGTATGACTCGGGTCCGCCTTCGAGATGTTCTACCACACGCGTTTTGATCTCGCCCTGGTCAATCGAGCCGCTTTCCGCAACCCAGCCCGTAGTAGCGTCAGCGTCCATCACGACGAATTGGTCCGAGTCCGACGCCACTGCGACGCTCGAATTGTGCGTCGTAAAAACGAATTGTCGTGCATGCTTGCTCATCCGCAAACGCTGGCATACGTCATCCCAGATCGAAGAAAGGTCCAGGGCATCTTCCGGCTGGTCGATCACCACAGGCATGTGGCTGTCGCCTAGGGCAATCATGAGCAATGCGTCCGCTTTTTGCCCCATTGAAAGCTCGGCGAGCGGATGATAAGTACCGTCTTGTTTGCGGTACAGGATTTCAATTTGGTCGTCCGGGAAGCTCTCATGCTGCAACGCAAGCGTACTCGGGAGTGCCTCGCGCTGAAGCAGCACATTGATAATGCTTTCGGCTTTTGACTCGGTAAGACCAACGGCTTTTGCCAGCTTCTTGATATCGCGGTTGATGACCATCTCAATAAACTCAATCACCGGCACGCCCGCAACAATTGCATCAATTTCCTTCTGTTCCGCGTAGGATTTCACCTTGAGTTTCAAGAGATTCTCTGAGTACTTTTGATTATCGGCTTGCTGCCGAACTTCAATCCTAAGTTTGTCGCCGGACCGTTCGGTAATAAGCTTTGCTTGGTCTGCTCTTTCTTTGAAATATTCGGTGCGTACATCCTGGAGTTTTCTGAGGAGGGCCATGCGCTGGCCGCGAATCTCCGCTGCGGTTTGATTTGCCGAGCGCGCTTCTCCGATACGTCGTTTTATCTCGTCCCGTTCACCGGCAAGTTTCTTGCGCTGCGTTTCAACCGCAGCGAGCTTGGACTCGAGTTTGACAGATTTCTCGTATGTGGTTTTTGTCGCGCCGTATTTCGCAGTTTTCTCCCAAGTTTTTATAGAACGACTCGCTTTTTTTCTCCCGTCAGCGACCAGTGCCTCAGCCCTGCCCAAGAGTTCAAGAACTCGGTCGTACGTGTCGCGGATATGGGCGACTACCTCTTTGTCCGGAGAATCCAAAGTCGTCAGTTTGCCGGGCAGTTCGGCCAATCTTTCGGCCGCGTCCTCGTGCGCCCGCTGTAGTATTTCAGTCAGCGAATCCAGAGTATCGCCCCGCTCCACGGCAGCATTTCTTTGTTTATCCAAAACGTCGAAGTCACCGAACGCCTTTATCGCCTTCGATTTGATTTGTTTTTCGCACTTCTTGATTTTTTCATCGAGCGTGCGCACCTGCTTCTGGAGGGAAGCCAGCCCCTGGGCCGCTTCATAGAAGGTCACAAAGCGCCTGTCAAGATTGCGGAGTTGGCCGGTTATGGTTTCAAGATCTCCTTCATATCGGTCGAAGTCCCGAAAATTGTCGAGTAGATCGAGTTGGGCCTTGGGGTCGCGAGTGACTTCGAGTATTTCGTTCTGACTATAAAACAGGATCGGAAAAATGGAACTGGTATCGCCCTCGAAGTCCTGCCCGGTCGTGCGATTCCTGCATTCTGTTGGAGATTCGAGAGGTTTACGAGCGCTATACGTTCTCGTTATTTCATATTCCTCGCCTGATAGGTCGATGAACCTCACCTTCACGACACCGCCATCTCTCAACTGTTTTTCAAGCTTGCTCAAGTGTTCCTTTTTGAGATCCCGGTGCGGACTCCTGTCGAACACGAAGCGCAGGAACTCGATTAGGAGGGACTTGCCTGTTCCCGTAGCACCGATGATGCTGGTCATCCCGGGATGAAAATGAATCGTCTGGCCACCCAGAAATCCGGCATCGATGCTAATCTCGACTATTCTCGGCTGCTGGATGCCGCGCCTCTCTGCGTCATTGAATTGAATGATTCTCGTGTCGGGATCTTCAAAGCATTGGCGCAACCCTTCGATCGTCAACTCTCCCATTCTGAAATACGTGAATCGGCTGCCGATTGTTGCCGCGGAGTGTCCGTTCTGTCCTCTGGCTGGATTGTCGGACCCGGAGAAAACAGCCACCTTCCGCTGGTAGCGCGGGTCCTTGCCGTTCAGGTAGTCCAACAGGCGGCTGCCAACGGGCTTATCAAAATCACCCCCAGTTGCTTCGACCGCGAGAAGATTGGGATTCTGGACAAGCTCGGTGCGCGGATTGCCACGGATATCAGAAAGAGCGCCGTGGCTGGAATTCGCATGAGCGAGAACCGGCAGCCCCTCGCATTCCCTGATGATGTTCACGACATCCGTAACGCTCTTCGAAGTCAGACTCTCTTCTCCGGTTTTCTTGATATCCAACTTTCCCAGCACTCGTTCAAGGTCAGCTTGACTCTTGGTTGGGTCAAAGATACCGATGACATGAATCGGACCTTTTTCCGCCCCGTGGCAGGAAATCTCGAAGCCCGGAAATATCGCGAGTTGGTGACGCTCGGCGATTTTCTTTATTTCATCGATTGCGGAAACGATGTTGTGATCCGTGACGGCAATGCCATCAAGGCTAGCCTTTTTGGCGCTCTTTACGATTTCCTCTAAGGGCAGGCTTTTATCTTGAAAATCGTGCGACGCTGGCGTATGCACGTGGAGATCCAGTGCCCTTAGACGCAGCCCCTCGTTCTGTTTTCGTTGCTTTTTTTCACTGCTCATTTGCCTTGAATCGTACTCCACGCCTCATAGAAGTGCAAAATTTGATAGGTCACCTCCTATTAAATAAGGCCCAACAGCCTTTGATCTTTCCTGGAGTTCGGTTGTCGGGCTCTCCATCGATAGGATTTTCATATGGCCGCCAAGCCATGAAAAGGAGCGTGAGCCGCCGACTTCGTTCGGAATCAGCCATAGCTCTTTTCCTCGTAGCTGCCGGTGCGCCACGCGTCTTTGTCGGGTTCGACGTTCAAGAGAGCCCGGATCGCGTCCTGAAGCCTCGTGATGTCCGTCACGTGGCTTGTTGCAGGACCGCTTCCCATGGCTTGTGTGAAGTGGTCGAAGACCGCCCTTGTGACGCGGTTCACTCCGCCTTCGGCGGGAACGGAAACGAGCACGTCGTCTTCGAGAGCTTGCTGGTCACTGTATTCCACGATCATGAACGGTTGTTTTTGCATGGGAAACGGGCGCCTCTCCCCGCTCCTTGTTCGAGCTCAACGCAGAGTTTCGATCCTAAGTTGTTTGTGTCGCATTGATTTTGTGACTTTCCTGTCCTGCCATTCACCTCATCCGAAGACAGCTCCTCTGCACCTCCTCGCTTGTACTGACGACACGAACGCTGCATCTCAGACGGCTTCCTAATAGGTACCGCCGAAATATCTGCAGTGCGTTGAAACGAGACTAATTAACAAAGAAAAAGCCTCCTCACGGGAGGAGAGCCTGAGAGGAGAAGTTGAGTTTCTATCGTTCTCTCGCGCACGAGCCGAGCGAGTTGCCGTTTATGATGCTTCCATCTACGCTTCACGCCAGTCAGATCCAGGAGAATGCGACCGGAGACCTCATGGTCAAGAAGGAGCCCCGAAGAAATTTTTGGGTCGTGTCGCCAAACGTCGGCAGCCATAGTTCGTACTGGAGGCAGGCAAGCGTTGCTTACGAAGCTGCGTTCATGGGATATAAGCCCGACGACCAGAACACAAGCAGATTGGCTACAAGTTCGCCCATGTCATACGTCCCAAGGATATCGTGCTCATCGCCAGACGCTATCGGGGCAAGCCGGAAGTTGTGGGGTTCGGAGTTGTGGTTGGCAGGTTCAAGAAGAGTTTCAAGCCACAGTACAAGTTTGGCTCTCTCCGCAAGCTGTCGCCATTCAAGCCCCGGAGCGCAGCACCGCCGAAATTGCCCATTATGAATGCGCTTGGTCAGACCACGGTGTTAACGCAAACTTCACCCGCTGAGACCTGTGGATGTCCAAATCTCAGTGCGGAGAAAAGAAGGGTGTCGACCCATCTTCCCCAAGCCGAACACAAGCGGAGTCATATTCTGGCGAAGGTTTACCCTGCATCGTGCAGTGGGACCGCCTGACACTCGCCTCAGTGATCTGAGGTGAGCTTTTCGAGTCTGTGCTTTGCATCTGGAGCCTTGTCCGTGCTCCCCGTGGCCGCCAGCGTATACCATTTCCTGGCTTGCACCAGGTCTGGACGGACATCGAGGTCATCATCACCCTCTCTATATAAATCACCGAGTGCAAGCTGAGCGACTCCGCTACCACTTTTGGCGGCTTCAATCCACCATTTGAACGCCTCAGCTTTTGTAGCTTTTTCATCTTCTTCCATCAGGTCATGAGCGAGGAATTCCATTCCGATGAGAGAACCGGCTGCTGCGGCCTTCCGCAACCAGATGAAGCGTTCGGGGGTCCCTCCAGCGTATTCCCACATCATTAGCTGGGCGTCGACTAGCCCTTTCTCCGCTGCACGCCGAGTCCAGCGCTGTCCTTCTTCGAAGTCTTCCGTTGCCGCAAAGCCAGATCGATGCAATTCAGCCATTTGTAATTCAGCAAGACTGTAACCGCGCAGCGATGCTTGGCAAAAGCAACTCGCCATCAAAGCAGGATTCCTGAGTTCGTCTGTCTTATAGAGAAGTCCCAGCCTGTAGAGCGCATCGAGATTTCCGCGATCTGCAGCGCGACGATACCAAAAGGCGGCCAGTTTCAAGTCAGCGGTTGTTCCTCGGCCACTCGCATAAAGCCAAGCCAAATGTGCCTGTTCGACAGGATTTGCTTTAGCTGCTGCGGTAGTCTCCTGAAAATCTCGTTGGAAGAAAGGTTCAGGTCCGTCATATACCCACGCCGAGGCGGTAATGAGTAAGTGGTTCAATCGGTATTCGGCGTCATCTGTGCCGAGCGACTTTGCACGTTCGTACCATTTGCGCGCCTCTTGCTGGTTTTTCTGTACGCCCCATCCATTCTCAAGATACAACCCAGCCATGATCTGGGCGTCTGTGTAACCGGCCTGTGCCTGCGAGAGGTATAAGCTAAACGATTTCCAGAGGTCTTGGGAGGACCCTGGCCGATCACACTCGAGAATCCGCGCCAAATTCGTTCGCGCGAGCTGGTAACCGCGCTGGATGGCCAGATCATATTGGACAATCGCTCCGGCATAATTCCCCCGTTTTTCATCTTCCAAGCCCTGGAGGTACTCGGCCTCGTTGATAATTGGTGTCCTTTGTACTGTAATTTCCTCGCTCTTGACCCCGGGTGGTAACGTCGGAGGAGGTCTCACTGGTCCATAGTTAAAAAATAGCCGGATTGCGTCTTCCGCACGCTTATTTCCTCGGTTTAGGGCGGTCCTTAGCCATTTCTCGCCTTCAACTTTGTCCCGTTCTGTGCCCACCCCCCAAACATACCATTTGCCCAAGTAGTACGCGGAGTCCGCGTCGCCTGCACGAGCAGCGCGCCTATACCAACTGAAGGCTTGGTTTATATCAAAAGTCGTGTCGCTCTTGCACAGGCCGTACTGCTCTGCAAATTTTGTTTGCTGAGGCAAACTGCCAACCTCCGCGGCGGTCCATTCACCGAACTGACGAAATCTAAGCCCTGTCTGGAATCTCCATGTGAGTAGCGCGAATAGCCCCACCAAAACTACAAGCGTCGGTACGAGAATCTTTGGACCCGGCAATACATTCTTCGCAGCCATGAGAACAGATCGAACAACGTTGCGCGTTCTTCCTAAAGCTATTCTGAATACATTGGGTGCGCTATCAGTGCCAGCAATCTCGTAAAGTTCGCGTACAAAGGCCGCTCTATCAGAACGCTTAGCGCCTAGGCTCTGAATAATTTCTTTGACTGTTTGTGTCCCTATACGCCTGGAAAGGTCGCCGTTCAAAATAGCCACAGCGCGCAAGAGCACATCATCCGGCACATATCCTGACTGCCCCAATTCATACATAGTTTGGCGGATCTCATTGCGTGTTTTATCGAGCGGTATTTTCCCTGATTTTGCGATGATTACGTCCGCCCGGCCTGCATTCAACATCCACGATCTGGGCTGTTGTCCTCCCTCTTTCGAGACGCTGTCCCGAACATAATTTACAAGTTCATGAACAGATACAAAGCCGTCGTGGTCCAAATCGGCTTCTCCTTCATCGATTCCTTTCACAAGGAACTTCGTAAGTAAACTGTATGTGTCCCCCTCCTTTTCTTCCGCTACCTGAATATCCGTGGAGGCAGTGAGGATAAAGACTCCCTCACCTTGCTTTGCACTGTCAGCCAGTGCCGCCGAAGCCTGGTCGGATTCACTACCTTTGAAGCCACGTCCGACCGCCCCACTAAAACAACAATCAAGCACGAGGAAAACAGCACCACATCGAGAGAGATGGATATATTTCTTGACCTCTTCGATGGGTATAGCTGTCGGAGGAAGCGATTTTGTGTGCGTGTTCCGAGCCGCGAGATAAAGACTACCGACGGCGTCCAATTTGCCGTGGCCAGAATAATAAACAAGAACCGTATCCGTTTTCGTAGCTGTGCTTAGTTTTTGATAGACCGCGAGTAAAATCGCATCTCGGTCCGCGTCCACCAACGTAGTTAGTTCGTAAGGTCCGTGCGCGTCTGACCCTAGAACTCTCGCCAGCCCTTCGACATCAGCCTGGGGACAACGAAGGTCGGCAAGCCCTGACTGGTCAGAGTACCGACCATTCCCGATAAGGATTGCGAAACGATGCCCTTTCATACTAGTCGTTTAGGAACTTAGCGAGCGTCTTGGCAGTCTGATTAAGTTCGCCTTGCTTCACATTCGCCGCCTCCAAAGAAAACTTCGCACCGTCCGGACGCTCAAGTACCACCTTGAGAGTGGGTTTCTGTTCCACATAGGCCTTCAACACCGTAATCAACGATGTGACGACCCCACCGGCTCCGATGAGGCTCAATACAATTTGTCCAACAAGTGCATAGTCTCCCTTTTGGCCCTCATGATGCTGGCCTTCGGCAAGGCTGGCTGATACATCCGTTTGCTGATCGAGAGTCGATCGCAGCCTTCTAGAAAGCTCATCAAGACCGCTCTGATCTAGGTCGTTGGCAGAGAGTTTAAGGGTTATTTGCATGGTAAGCGATTGTCTACTTGTATTAGACAAGCGTCAATCGCACCGGTTCTGGTTCGTTGCGGTCCATGTACTCTTATTCACTGTTGAGGTACGAGTCCCGAATTTCTACGGGGTCGAGAAGTTTCCGGCGTCCCCCGTCGCTCAAATCAAGGAAAGAACAATCGACTACGCTTTTCGATTGTAGTTCCGCAAGCGTAGCTGTAAGCACCGGCAGGGAAAAGTTGTGCTTCCGGATTTCGCGACTCAGAGAATCCATGCGCCGATCGCGTTCCGTAATGATCACGACCGCTTCAAAAGAAAATCCCGGTAAGCCTTCCTGATAGGTCTGGAGCTTCGTGACGAGCACGGACAGACCCTCGGTCGCTCGGTCGTACTCAACTGCAAAATTCCGGAGACCGGGGGCGCGCACGCCGAGTATCGCATCCGGGATCACGGCGTGTGTCCAGCCGACATTCGCGAGTTGCCAATGAGCGAAAAAATACGCGACGGGGACCGTTCCCGTTTCAACCGCGATGCGGATGTCATTCACCCCCACCAAATGCTCGACCTGCCGGGAAACGTCATTCCCACCGATATACTCAAGGCCGTTTTCCTCGAATAGAACTTTTGATTTCGGTCCCGCCGCGTGCAGCGTTTCCGACAGAATGCTTTCCCGGTGTGTCCGGAGAAAGCCTCCATCAGCAAGCTTTCGCAGGCGCTTCTGGACCGCGTTCACCGTGGCACGTGGGAAATACAGGCGCTGGACCTGCGTAGTCGTGAGCCAGCGGCAGAGACCGCACTTCACGATGAGCTTTTTGTCCCGCTCCGTACACCGGATCATCACGAACTCTCGGGGAGCTTGGTCGTGACCCCGCAGCGGTAGCACCGCGCGACGCATGGGATGCTCCTGCATACCGGGCACACGCGGAGCAAATGCCCTCGGTAGGTGAAGCCGCAGGAACACCGCCAGTAGCCGACGAGCGAAACCGGGGCACCGCATTCGCATGACATCTCGGGCTCCATCGCCAAACAGAAGAAACGATACCGTTCGTGCGCGCGCCGCAGGGCCTGCGCGGCGAGTATCGGACTCGATAGAACGAATAACACGCAATCCAATAGACTTTCCTTCATTGCCACGAGGAACGCTCCCCGCCGTACTTCTTCTCGCATATCTCGGCGAGGTCTGACCCCAATACCTCTCCGGATTCCAGCCACTCACTGTCGCGTTCCCTGATGCGGGCCTCGTACTCGCTCCGATGAATGCGGCCGCCGAGACCCGCCTCCGAGCGGAGCGCCTCGACGATCCGCCTGAATTCGAGGGGTTCTGGCACTTCGACCGTACGGGTCTCAATCTTCACAGCCTCCGGCGAACGGGTCTTGAGCCAGAGGTAGCCGGCCCGATCCGGAAGGTTCGCGATTTCTTCGAGCAAGAGCGCACGCTCTTCTTCGCGAGAATAGTAAGTGCGTTCGCAATACGGGTGGGTCTCGGGGCGAGGGCGCCGGCCGGTGACGGGAAGGGCCGAGCGCAGGAACTGCGCGTCTCTTGGCGTGCCGCGCATCGTGAGCGTCCAGCGGATGTTCGTGTGCAGGATCTCTAAAATCCGCGGATCAGAAATTGCGGTCGAGATGTTCTGACAAAGGAAAAGGAAAAAGCTCCCGAACGAGCGTGCCATCGTGAGGACATCGGCCATATTTTCCTGCTGCTGACGCGTGAGGAAGAAATTCTGGGCTTCGTCTGCGAGCCAGAGGTAGCTCACAGGAGGGTTGTTCGGCCGGGAAAAGATCGCCTGCCGGATATCGGAGAGGACGAGGCCTTGGAGCAAGAGCCGCACGCCGCGCGTGATCGAGGGACCGGCGCAGTTCACAAGCACGATCTTTCCCTCGTTTTGCAGGTGACGGAAGTCAGGAGCCGTGGAGCCCGAGAGCGCGAGGCGAACGCCGTCTGATGCGACGAGTGACTCCATGCGTGCGCGGAGCGCGGCAATCGTTTGTTGCCCTTCCTTCGCAAAGTGCCGTCCGAAATATGCACGCAGCTCGGGATTCTTCGTGCGTGCGAGAAGTTTGGCTGCGAGCACTTTCGATTCAAGAAGATGATTCAAGTATGTGAGCGGCAGGCCGAATTCGGAGAGGAGCGCCAAGGCGTTCTTGAGCACGGTCGCGCCGCGCAAGGAGAGTTTCTCGCCGGAGGGCAATAGTTCGCGCAACGTTTCGAGCCTGCTCGTCACGAAAAAATCCCGCTCTGCATACTGCCAGCGGGAGAGGATGTTGTATGGACTGACTGCCTCACGCGACGAGAAGTCTATGATGACTATGCGGTCGAGAAGCTCCTGCCGGGCCGAGCCTTGGAGGTCGTCGAGCCGGCGCCCGATCAGGAACAGGGCCCGCTCGAAGAGTTCCCCCTTCGCGTCGAGAACACCGAAAGACATCGACCGGAGCTGCGGCATGTGCTTCACCATGGTGTCCAGCGCCAGGCAGGCTGCCATAGTCTTCCCGGAACCCATCCCTCCGGTTGCGAAACCGCACGCATTGACGAGTTCGGCAAGCGGGATATCGACCGATTCTCCCCACGTCGTTTTGCCCAAGTCGACATGAGGACCGGGTTCATTTCGTAACTTCCGCAACATCTCCCGGGCGAGGCGCTCGGAGACACGGACAGGCTCGTGCGCAAGAGACTCAAGATGGCAGCTCGTCTCCCGCTCAATGAGCTTGTCCGATAGCCTGCTGGCAAGCCACGCCAACCGCGTCATCGCATCTCCTCGTTCTGCGGCAACAAGGGCGTCCGTTCCGCACCGCGCCTCCCTTCGGGCCGTTTTCCGCCTTGTCGCCATCGTCGGATGAAATATGCCAAGGGACAGAGCAGGAAGAACATGCAGAGCATCCCGAATTCCGCCGCGGGAGAGATTTGCCGAAAGAGGCAGACCACAAACTGAAGCAGAATCGACAGCGTGATCAGACAAAGCGCCAGCTTCATTAGAAATGAGATCACTCGCTCGGGATTGAGCAAATCACTGAGACGCATCTGTCCCTCCACGGCGATTTGTTTCAAAGCTGGGGACACTCCGTTCCAGTTCTGTGGAGTTGGGGCAATACGGCTCGAAGCGGACGGTCCCTGACTCCGCAAAGAGCGACCGCCAAATTTCCTGCGTTCTCTTCGCTCGATTTGAATCGCGTGTTATAAACTGTCGAGCTGCGTTTTCAGCGCGATCGTGAATACGGCCGTCAGTCACCGCAACGCCGCAGAAAATGACCCCGATGCCGGCATTGTCCACCGGTGATAGCGAAATGTGTTTCGGACCATCGTTCTTGAGGAGCGCCCTTTTAATTGCGGGCTCGACGTTTTCTTCAAGATCAGTATCAACAAAAAGCTGGCAGTGAGAAGTTGCCTTGCATCCACGAGCATGAAGGTCAGCCACTGCCTGCGTGACACCTAGGAATATCGGGGAGATCGAGGTTCGACGAAGAGACCGGCATTTGCCCGAAATGTCCCGCAGGATTTCATGTTGCTGCCGTACTCTTGCCGACCTGCCTTCGAGCACCTTTCGAACCGTGGGGACAGAATATGTTCCCATTCGCCACGGTTCGCTTGCGGTTGATTGATCGCCCATGACGAGCACCGTGAGGGTCGAACCAGCAGTAGCGCCGTGCGTATCGAGCACTTGTTCCGCCAAGCCAATCAGCGATTCACATCCGTTTCCATGCGAAGCAGAGGGGTCTTGCACAATCTCGAAATGGGGCGTCTCGTGTTTCGACACCGCATATACCCGCCACGCAATAAAGCTGACCGAAGCGACACAAAACAGGACGGCGCAGAGAATTTGCGGCCTCATGCTGTCCTCCTAACGGGATAGCGGACGCCGCGCAGTCGTCCGACGTTCTCCGCGATACCTGCGTTGTAGCCGTCCATTACCGCTTTAATCGCGACCGCTTCGAGCTCCGGAAGGTGGATGTTCCTGTTGTGGCGGTTCTCGACCAGGGCGATCTTCGCGGCGATAGCTTCGTCAAGTTCTTCTACTTTTACTTTCCAGCGCGAAAGGTCGGCCTGAGCAGCGTCGCGCGCCGCGACGGCCTGCGTTTCATCGGCATGCTTCGGTAGCCACTCTTCATCCCTCCTCCGCAAGCCGCTTGCGAGCCATTCGAGCAGCATGACGGTAGCGATCTCTACGATCGTGAGCCCGATCGCGATCCCTTTGTCACCGGCGTCGCTCGTTGCCGACAGTCTGACCGCGCCAAGGCCGAGGCCCAGGATCACGCCAGCCGTGACGCCAATCCATTCCAATTTCGACCGTCTCCCGCTCAAAATCGCCAAGGTCACCATCAAACCCACTAGCGCAGAGCTCAGAGTGGCCGCAAACCACGCGAGCATATCGTCGCTGATAGTGAGCAGGTCATGCAGCGTGGGTGCAACGGTGAGCGTGAGCGCGACGGTGAACGCCGCAATGAGCAACGGATGCGCGTGAGGCTTCGTGCCGGCTTTGGGCGTACCTGCGAGTTTGACCTCCGCGTCTCGCAGGTTGGCGGCCGCATGCTGCTCCCCCATCTCGGCCTCTGTCCGCTGGCCAAACATGCGCTTGTATTCCGCCTCATGCATCGCATCGTGTGCGTTTTGCGATGGGTCGTACTTGTCCCGATAAGTCTGTCTGGCCATGGCGCGGGCGTGCTCTGCGAGTGCTGCCACATCCTCGGACTGTGTGTTCACCGCACCACTCTGAAGCGCCCTGTTTCGCCCGTGGCTATAGAGACCTGTGTTCATTTCGAGCACTGATCCGCCGCCCTGAACGGACGAAACCACGTCTTTCAACGGCTCTGGCGGCGCGTCGGTGCTCTTGTCGTTCGGAGCGTCTCCGGAATCGTCAGCCCCTCGTTTATTACTGCTCTGTTTCATGGTCGCCCTTTCGTACTGATTACCGCGATCTATCTTCATTTCAACCGTAGTCCTTTCGTTGATTTACTTCGTGTGGTCTCTTGGCCCAAAACCCGATTGCCCACAATCGGGCGCGAAAAACGATCGATTGGATCTTGGCCGGGCGAAGACCCCAGCAAGAGAACCTGACGCTTATTGCAACGCTGACGTTTGGTCCCCTCCGTATGACGACGCAATTGAGACAATCCTGACACGGGACGGTAAATGCGCTGCTTGCCGCCGGTTAATGGACCACCGCCTTCAACCTCAGCCAGTTCACGTTCAGCGTTCGCTATATCGGTCAGGATATGGAAGATTTGGCCGATCGCCCCAGACTCTATCGCGCGGAAAACGTCTTCATTCTCCGGGTAAATTGCGGCAAGTGCACCGGCAGTGCATGCCTCGTTTTCGAGCGTTTGGATATTGTGCGGAGCGACCGCTAGCAAGATTTGCTGGAACGTTATCCTTGATCTCACGTCTTCTCTCCAAGTCCGGGCTCTATCCGAGCTCGGTTTCTGCCCTATGCGGGTTCAATAGGATTGACGACGCAAGATCGAGGAATTGACAGTTCGAGGTTACTTAACCAGGCAGAGACACCCACCTGACAAAAAAGTCTGTCGCCGAGGAGGTGCAAACATCACACCGGAGCCTGCTGCGGCACTGGCGAAAAGGTATTTCTACTCGGCCTTCTTCCTTGGAAATGGCGAGAGCTTCACTCGCTCGTGAGGTATGTTTTGCTCTTGGAGTTCGATCTCCCTTTTCATTTCCGCGGTAACTTCGTCGGAATGCTCCTTCAATTTAGCGGGAGAAAAGCGCTTGTATAGAGTTTTTACCGCACCGCTTTGGGCGATGAACGTGTGAACGTTTTTCTGTATGTCTTCATCGAAAATCGAGAGCAACCTATTGAATTGCTCATCAGACAGTCCTATCTCTTTTCTGCGCTCACGAATTCTCAGAAGATCATACTTCGTCGTGTCGGCTCTGAATTCCTGAACATGGGGATTCTCATCAATGAGATTCTCGTAATCGCGATCACCACGGTATTTGACGAAATCTAATACAGTGGTCTTCCGCAATTCTTCCCGGAGGACCTTGAATTCAGCACTTGTTCTTCCTGCGTGGGAGGTGTCGTCATACCACCTTCGTGCTATCTCTTTTTCCTCCGGGGTTGCGGATCTTAGACTGGCGTCGTTTATTGGGGGTTTTTCGGGGGATCGGGCCATTTATCTTAAGTGTATAAAACGGCCAGGGGACCGCAAGCAAGCGTGTTGACAGGATCAGTGGACAGTCCCGGAAGGAATTACTCCCCCTTACGGTTAAACGGTCCAAAATCAGCTGCGTAATGCTCGAGTGCGGCCACGTCGGATATGCCAAGCGTGTGAAAAATGCTGCTCAGGTGCTCTTTTACGGCTTGCTGGCTAACGGAAATTTTCTTGCTGATTGCTTCTGTGCCGAAGCCCTGCGCCACCAGTTCGACAATCGTTCTCTCAGTGTAGCTGAGCTTCGATATAGCGGACAGTTTTTCAAGAGGTACGTGAAAGAGAACGTGTTGTTCGGCGTGTTCGAGGTTGAGCGTTAGTAGAAGCAGTTCATCGGGAAGGGACCGGCCGGAAACCGCGAAGTGGCTAAAACCATCCTCGTTGGTCCGAGCCGTATTGAGTTCCTCTCCCGAAGCTGAATGGACTGATATGTCCAAAGGACGCTTGGCCGATTGGCGCAGCGTAGAGACCTCACACATTATGCGGTCCGCATGTTCGCTCGTCGCCACCGTGATCGCATACAGATTTTTTCCAACCTCCACTTGAATACTCTTGGAAGCAATCTGCGGCTTCTTAAAGTATGCGCCGCGCATGTGCTGACCAAACCGTGGTACCTCCGAAAGGATTCGATACGGCCCAATAAGAGTGTTCAAACCATATTTTCTCCCCAAGTCGACGACGGAGTCCTGCAGTTTCTCAACGAACCTTCGCCACTCCGTTGGAGATGTCCGAGCTACGGAAGTGTCCGCCTTGATTGGTCTAGACTCTTCGGCCTGACGGAGCAAATAGAGCTCTTCGAGGCAGTCTTTGCAGAACACCGTGTGTTGCCTGACCAGCCGTGCAGTTTTCTCATCCAGTTCGCCAGCTTGAAATGCGACGAGTGACCCCGGATTGGGACATGCCGTCTCGGACTGAAGCTCGGCCTCAGCCATTTCCTTAAGCGTGGTGTTGAAATTACCCACGAAAGCAAGGAATTCGTTGCACTTCCCACAAGTCTTAAGATGGCCCTCGACGCGCTTCTTCTCTGGCTCAGAGAGATCCCCGCGAAGATAGCGGAATAGGTCTTGTCGGCTATGATTTCGCATATGGAACTTCCATCGCTTAGCCAGTTCTAATGTTCCGAGAAGTTTTTTATCCCGGCTCGCCTGAACGAAGCTTCTAGTTGCTCATAATCATGGTCGAGCATGCGATAAATCTTCTTCTCATACGTGCCAAGCTGCGCAGCAATTTCACGCACTGGACACTCATCGACTGCATAAAGCCGAACCACCTGGAAGCTGTCGTAGCCTTCTTTCGATCCTACGTAATCACGCAGCACGCCCCTTACCTGCATCTTTAGCTCGCGCTTTGAGGCAGCGCGAAAAGGATCGTGTTTGACTTTATCGCGAAACAGCGCGGAATCATCGGAGAGTTCGTCGTCCGTAATAGGAACGCGAATGCGAGGCCCCTTCCGGTCGCGACCTTCTATCTTGCGTCTTACCTCAATCGCCGTACGTTCCACAATTCTATAAAGCCAAGTTGAAAAGCGAGCCGTAGCTTTGAACCCGCCAATCTTCCGCATTACCTTGTCTTCAGTTTTGCGGAAAATGTCCTCAGTGAAGATATCCCGACTATGAGACCGTGGGCACATGATCGTGAAGCGTCTGCAATATTTGTGAAGCGTTTGCTCATAGCGCTTCCAAAGCGCTGCAAAGGCATCCTGATCAGGCTGATCAGTACAAAATCTTTGGATCAGATCGGTGTCGGAAAGCTTGTCGTAGCTCAGCTTTTCGTCATCCATTAGCACGGGCCTTTCGTTGGCCAGAGACTAACCTAGGCCTTCCTCTCTTGCAAGAGAGCGTATCAAGCCTTCAGGCACTATACGGTGGGGATTAACCCTATATCGTATTGGGCTACCTTTCCGCTCAGCATGGCTGGACGGGTATGGATTGTGGAAGT
>Ga0210384_10001401_pt1 | contig 32924 bp, 30 predicted proteins | sample IncBWH2MmetaG_FD_160574 | JGI IMG/M metagenome (GOLD analysis project Ga0210384, IMG submission 160574) | Forest soil microbial communities from Barre Woods Harvard Forest LTER site, Petersham, Massachusetts, United States - Inc-BW-H-2-M | ecosystem: Environmental > Terrestrial > Soil >...
TAGCCAGGCCTCATTTGGATGGTAAAGCTCAAGCGCGGATTCGTCGGTGGTCAAACGAACGCGGCCGGGTTCAACGCTGGCGATCTGGTCGTGGCGCGCCACCAGGGGGCGGTATTGCCCGCGGCTGAGAAGCAGACGAGAAATTCGATTGGCCTGGTCCGCAGGTTCGACAAAAATTTCCTTCACGCGGCCAACAAAGTTTCCGAGGGAGTCGTACGTATCGGCTCCGATGATTTCTGTGGCATGGATCATGGTAGTACTCCTCCCAGGCTGAACCCGGCACATCCACTGCTTCGAATCTTGCCGCCGTGCAGTGCGACTCGAGTCGCTCAAAAAAAAAGCCCGAAACCGGTTGCACTGTGGCCGGCCACGGGCGTGTGGAATCGCCTTGAGGTTACCGCAAGCCTGGCCGCGCCTCCCTGCCCCAGGCGGTTGGCGAGGAGCAGCGATAAAACAGTTCCGGGTTGGCCTTCCGCGCCCGCAGGAAAGTCCCAAAATGCCCGGCGGCGCGCTCAAGCCTGCCAGGAGCGAAGGGCCGAGTACTACCGGGTTCCGAATTGGACGAAAGGTCCATTAATTGCAACAGGACAAAGAGAACACTCTAGTTAAAAGGAGAAGTAAAGTTTGTCAAGCAGAGAGTGAAGGTTTCACGCGATTTTTACGTGGGGAACACCATATTTTTCAGAGGACGCCCCCGGTGGCGGCATTCGGCGGCATAAACATCCCAATAAGTGGCTCGCATGTAGTGGCGTGGCCGGAAACCAAGCTCTCGGGCAGCGTGATCGATCGCCTTCGGAGAACCCTCGAGCTCAAGGAAGGTACCTACGGGCGTTTCATCGAGCTCCAAATGGAGACCCGAAAGTTCAAACGCGGAGCGAAACTTTTCGTAGATGAAGCTGGGGCGAAGACCAAGTGACGCGATTTTTCGGTGCCACCGCCCGGGATTACGAATGACCGACTCGCGCTCAAGGCGCACCTTGTACCGTGGGCTGGCTGCCCCTCGATTGCCTCGAAAGGGCGGAGCTTTCGTGGTCAGGAGCGCCCTGGTGGGGCTTCTTCTCGGCCTGACAAGGGGAGTCTTGCGAGCTGTTCCGATTCGAGGCGCGGGGGTCTCCAGGCGCAACCGAAGGAGCCGACCAGACAGGCGGACAGCACAGTCGGAGGTGTCATAGATGGTGTTCTGTTCGAAGACGCGGCCTTTGAAGCGCGCGCCGATTTGGTGGAGCTTGCTGAGAAGCTCAGGCAGATCGGAGATGCGCAGCTTGATTTCTATCTCTTGATGGGTGGGCCGGCGCATGGAACCGGTCGAGTATAGCTTAACGACTGAAACCACGAGCCGGGCGCGCAGTGCCCATGGATCTCTGAAGAGGCGTCGAGTGCGAATGGTCTGATCGAGGAACTTTGTTGCCAAACCCGTGAGCGACCCATCATAATCGCTGCACCGCAGGGCATACACGCGCAAACATGGCCGAGCCGACAACTCCATTAATGCTGCAATATCATGCGGTGAAGAAACAGCACCCTGGGGCGCTGTTGCTTTTCCGGCTGGGCGATTTCTACGAACTGTTTTACGACGACGCTGTGGTGGCGTCGCGCATTCTGCAAATCACGCTGACAGCGAGGAACAAAGAAAAACGGGACGCGGTACCGATGTGCGGTGTCCCTTACCACGCGGCGGAAAATTACATCGCGCGCTTGATTCGTGCGGGGCACAAAGTGGCCATCTGCGAACAGATGGAAGAGCCAGGCCCGGGGAAAAAACTAGTGAGGCGCGAAGTGATTCGCGTATTGACTCCGGGCACCGCCTCAGGAACCGGGCTGGTAAACGCCAGAGAGAATAATTTTCTGGCAGCGGTGGCCAGAAGTTTGGGGGCGGGAGCAGCGGCAAGCGTGGGAGGCCGGCCGATAAATCGAGCAGCGCAATTAACGATCGGATTGGCCTACGTGGATCTTTCAACGGGTGAGTTTCGCGCCACAGAATTCGGCGGCGGGAAAGCGGAATCGCGCCTGCGGGATGAACTGGGAATCCTGCGCCCGCGCGAAATCCTGCTGCCGCGGCCTGCGACGCTTTTTCCCGTGACCGCGGCTTCGGATTTCGATATTTCGGGCGCCGTCGAGACGCGCCTGGACGATTGGATTTTCGAACGGAATCATGCGGCGCGATTGCTGGAGGAACAATTTCGGGTGGCGGGGCTCGAAGGATTTGGATTGAACGGACACGCACAGGCAACTGCGGCGGCTGGCGCTCTGGTCCACTACTTACGCGAGACATCCGCGATCGGCGCCCAAAAAACGGAGGATGCAGCCAGGATTCCGTCGCTGCGGCCTGCGGGGACAGGACTCGAACATCTCGACCGGATCGTCTTCTACGAACAGCAAGATGCTTTGGTCCTGGATGCGGTGACGGTGCGAAACCTCGAGTTGGTGGAACCTGCGGCGGGCGACGATGAACGGGCGACGCTGCTAAATGCGATTGATGAAACGGGGACGGGCATGGGCGCCCGATTGCTGCGCACCTGGGTGTTGCGTCCGGAGATTTCCCTGGAAGAAATTGAGGCGCGGTTGGATGCAGTGGCGGCGTTGAAATCACAAACGGTGGCACGCGAGGAGATTCGCAAGGAACTCGATGGAATTCTGGATTTGGAGCGTCTGACGAGCCGTGTGACGCTGGGAGTCGCCATGCCGCGGGATTTGCTTGCGTTGTGCGCGTCGCTTGCGAAAATTCCTGCGCTCCGCGCGCACCTCGCCGCCGCTGCAGAGGATACAGGTTCAAAGACACAACGCCTGCTCACGCTGCGCGAACAGATGGACGAGATGGCGGATGTCCGCGAAATGATTGCGCGCGGGATCGCGGATGACCCGCCCGCAGTGCCGAATGAGGCAGGAGTAATTCGCCGAGGCTTCAACGCGGAACTGGATGAGCTGCGCGACATCATGAAGCAGGGCCGCCAGATCATTGCGGGGATGGAAGAGCGCGAACGAAAACGCACGGGAATCGCCTCACTCAAAATCCGCTACAACCAGGTTTTCGGTTACTACATTGAGATCTCCAAGCCAAATCTGCATCTGGCACCGGCAGATTACGAGCGCAAGCAGACGCTGGTGAATGCCGAACGATTCACCTCGGGCGAGCTGAAAGAGTACGAGCGCAAGGTACTTTCCGCCGAAGAGCGCGTGCTCGAGATTGAGCACCGGCTATATGGCGAGATGCGTGAGGCCATAGCTTGCGAAGCAACCAGGCTGCGAAGGGCGAGTGCGGCCATTGCACAAGTGGACGTGCTGGTGAACTTCGCGCGGATTGCGGCGGCGCGGAACTATACGCGGCCGGATTTTACGGAAGGCGGAAACGGCAGGAGCCGCGGCGTGCTGATGATCGCCGGCGGGCGCCATCCGGTGATCGAGAAGCTGGTGGAGGAGCGGGGCGAACGGTTTGTGCCCAACGACTTGTATCTCGACGACGAATCACAATTTCTGTTGATCATCACCGGGCCGAATATGGGCGGAAAGTCCACCTATCTACGGCAGGCGGCGCTGATTTCTGTGATGGCCCAGATGGGGTCGTTCGTTCCGGCCACTCAGGCCAGGCTGCCCGTGCTGGACCGGATTTTCACGCGGATTGGCGCGTCGGACAACCTGGCGCGCGGGCGGTCCACTTTCCTGGTGGAGATGAGCGAAGTGGCCGCAATTCTGAACACAGCAACACCCGCGAGCTTGGTACTGCTCGATGAAGTGGGCCGCGGCACGTCAACTTTCGATGGGCTCTCTATTGCCTGGGCCGTGGTCGAATCACTGCATGCGGGGGCGCGCCCCCGGACGCTCTTTGCCACGCACTATCACGAGCTGACCGAGCTCGAGCAATTGCTGCCAGGCGTCAGGAATGTGCATGTGACCGTCGAGGAAGCAGGCAGTGAGATCATATTTCTGCGGCGCGTCGAGCCGGGAAGCGCAGACAAAAGCTATGGAATTGAAGTGGCGCGCCTTGCGGGACTGCCAAACAATGTGATTGCAAGGGCGCGGGAGATTTTAAGGCGCCATGAAGAAAGTGAGGAAAAGTTGACAGAGGAATTGTCTCCGGGCGCGTTGTCCATTGCTGGCCCGGAGAAGCCCAAACAGAAAGCCTTTGCGGCGATCGATGAATCGGTGCTCAATTCCCTCCGTCGCGCCGCCCTCGACAAAGTGACACCCCTGGAAGCCCTCAATTTACTTGCGGCGCTGCAGAAGCAGTTGGAGTGACGGCCGGATGCGCGTGATAGGGATGATGTCGGGGACCTCTGCGGATGGGATTGATGTGGCCCTCGCGAGATTGTCGGGCGCACCGCCATCCATTTCAGCAAAACTCGAGGGACATCATCACGTCTCATTTCCGATGCGCCTGCGAGAAGCCATCTTGCGCATTGCGAACGGCGCGCCGACCACCACGGAGGAAATCAGCACGCTGAATTTTGCACTGGGCGAAGAGTTTGCGCACGCAGCGCTCGCGGCATGCCGCCGATGGCGGCTACCGATTGCGAAAATTGATCTGATTGGATCGCATGGGCAGACTGTCTTTCATCAGGGAATTGCATCACGAGACAGACAGGTACGGCGGATCGCCTCCACTCTGCAAATTGGCGAGCCCAGCATCATCGCGGAGCGCACTGGAGTAACAACGATCGCGGATTTTCGTCCTGCTGACTTGGCCGCGGGCGGGCAAGGAGCGCCGCTCGTACCTTTCGTGGATTATCTGTTGTACCGGCATGCGAAGCGCGGGCGAGTGGCTCTGAATATCGGTGGAATTGCGAATGTGACCGTAATTCCGGCGGGTGGCCGTCCCCATGATGTGTTTGCATTCGATACGGGGCCGGGAAACATGATCGTGGATGCGCTTGTGGAGTCGTTCACGCATGGCAAACAGCATTACGACCGAGACGGGCGAATGGCGCTGCGAGGGAAAATGATTCCTGCGTTGCTCGAAACGATTATGCGCGAGCCCTATTTCAGTAAGCCGCCACCGAAGACGGCGGGGCGCGAACAATTCGGGCGCGCCTTCACAGAGAGAATTCTTGCATGGGGCAGGCGACGTCGGGCTCGGCCGGAAGATGTGGTGCGCACGGCGACGCTCACGACTTCCCTTTCGATCGCTGACGCCTTCCGAAGGTTCATCTTCCCGCGCGTGCACGTCAATGAGTTGATCGTTGCGGGCGGCGGTGGGCGGAATCCTTTGATGATTGCGCAGCTCGCAGCGGGACTGCCGGGCATAGAAATGATTCCCCCGGGGCGCTTTGGGGTCAAGGCGGAGGCAAAAGAGGCATTTGCGTTTGCTGTGCTGGCCTATGAGGCATATTACGGGCGAGTGAACAATCTCCCGTCTGCGACCGGAGCGAGGCATGCTGCTGTTCTCGGGAAACTCGTGAGATGAGATCGAACCCGCAAATATGAAAGCGTCTGCTTGTTTGCATCGCTGGCCTGTCGCGATAGTTGCGCTGCTTTATTGTTTTGGCTCACAGGGATGCTCCTCTCGCGGTAGTTCAGTTGAACCCGGAACAGTGAATTTCCTGATTGAAGCAATGCCCACGAATCTGGACCCTCGGATTGGGACGGATGCTTACTCGGCACATTTGGACGGCTTAATATTCTCGAGCCTGGTGGCCCACGATGCGCACATGGAAATCGTGCCTGACCTTGCGGAACGGTGGGAAACGCCAAATGCGATCACCTACGTGTTTCATCTTCGCCCGGGCGTGAAATTCCATGATGGCCGGCCGCTTACATCGGCGGACGTCAAGTTCACATTCGATTCAATTCTTACAGGTGCGGTGAAGTCAGCGAAGCGCGGCGCATTTCGGATGGTCACATCCATCGAGGCTCCGGACGCGTTAAGGCTGGTGTTTCATTTACGTGAGCCCTACGCTTCATTCCTGTGGAATTTGACGCGTCCCGGCGTGGGGATCGTGCCCCGAGGATCGGGGCCGGAGATAGCGCAGCATCCCATCGGCTCTGGCCCCTTTCGTTTTGCGAGCATGACTTCGGACGAAGAAATCGTGCTGGAGCGAAATCCGGATTATTTTGGCGACATGGCCGCGAAGGGAACAATCGAGCGGGTACGCTTTCGGATTGTGCCGGACGCGATCGTGCGGGCGCTGGAACTGCGCAAAGGATCAGCGGATGCGGAAATTAATTCGTTGACCCCCGACATGGCTGCAACGCTGGCGAAACAGCCAGGCATCCAGAACGAGGTCGAGCCTGGAACGCCGCTGGCCTATGTGGCATTTAATTTCGACGATCTCCTGCTTGCACATCGCGAGGTGAGGCAGGCTCTGGCTTACGCCACCGACCGCGCCGCGATTATTCGGTATTTGTTGCGCGGCCAGGCAAGAGCCGCGTCAAGCCTGCTGCCGCCGAATCATTGGGCCTTTGAACCGAATGTGCGGCAGTATGAGTTTGATCCCGGGCACGCCGAGCAGTTGCTCGATGGCGCGGGATTTCCGCGAGGCCCAGACAGGGTACGCATGCGCTTGACGCTCAAGACTTCGACGGACGAGTCCACGCGCCTCTACGCCGCTGTGCTCGCGGACCAATGGAAGCGCGTGGGCGTGGCGCTAGAGCTGAAGTCACTCGAGTTTGCGACATTTTATTCCGACATCACGCGCGGCAGTTTTCAGTTGTACACGCAGCGCTGGGTGGGCGGAAATAATGACCCGGACATGTTTGAGTATGTTTTCAGCTCAAAGAAGTTTCCGCCCGATGGAGCGAATCGCGGGCACTACCGCAATGCGCAGCTCGATGTCCTGCTCGAGCGAGCGCGCGTGGAGATGGACCGCGAGAAACGTAAGGCAATTCTGTCTGAAGTGCAGAAGATCGTGGCGGAGGACGAGCCGTACATCAATTTATGGTACCCGGACAATGTGTGTGTGCACCGCGCGAGGCTCGCGGGGATTGAAATCCCTCCGGGAGGAGATTACGAATTCCTCGCGGGCGCGCGACTCGAGTAAGATTGGCGGACGATCAGCTGTTTCCTCATACGTTTGCCTCCCAGTGATTCACCGCGAAAGGCATGTAGAATCGCCATGCGCAAAATCTGAGTTGCGCGAATGCTAAACGGAGGAGACGATGACCGCATTTCAACAGGGCCATGGAGATCAGGAGATGCAGGCCTACGCCGCGCGTGTGCGTAGCTTTTTGCCGCGCGGACTGGGTGGAGTGGCGCTGCTCGCGCTGGTGTTGATTTTTGTTTATGCGTCGGTGGCCTATGTGCCGGCGGGACATGTAGGCGTGCTCACATTGTTTGGGCGCGTCACCGGTGACGTGCTGCCGGAGGGAACGCACTTCGTAAACCCCTTTAAGGGGAATAACACGATGTCGATCCGCACCCAGGAGTTGAAGGAAACGGCCAGCGTGCCATCCGATGAGGGCCTGGTGATGACGCTCGATACTTCCCTGCTCTTCCGATTGAGCCCGGAGAAGGCTGCCGAGGTATTTCAGAAGATCGGTCCGAATTTTGTGGAAGTGGTCGTGGAACCGACGCTGCGATCGTCGATTCGGTCGGTGACGGCGTCACACAGCGCAAACGCGCTATATACCGGCGGGCGCGAACAGGTGGCGGAGCAAATATATAAGGAACTTTCGAGCCAATTGAGCAGCAAAGGCATCGAGGTGCAGAGCATTCTGCTGCGAGACATCCAGTTGCCCCAGATGTTGAAGTCGTCGATCGAAGCGAAACAGCAAGCCGAGCAGGACGCGTTGCGCATGGCTTTCGTGCTGCAGAAAGAAAAGCAGGAAGCAGATCGCAAGCGCATCGAGGCCCAGGGCATCCGCGACTTTCAACAGACTGTTTCCCAGGGCATCAGCCAGCAATTGCTCGAATGGAAAGGCATCGAGGCGACAGAGCGATTGGCGACCAGCTCAAATTCCAAGGTGGTGCTAATCGGCAACACGAAGAACGGCCTTCCCCTGATCCTCGAGCCGAAGTAGGCCTGCGCGCGACCTGGGAGGAATCAATAGAGGTGGAAAGTAACCTCGATCATCTGACGCACCGGGACTGGATTGCCATCTTGATCTGTAGCAGGCTTGAGCTTCCAATTTCGAACAGCATTCACCGCTGCCTCATCGAGGGCGGGGTCGAGGGACTTGATTATCCTGACTTTGGCCACATCGCCTTTTGCAGTGATGATTGCGTCCAAGGTCACCACGCCTTGAACCTTTCTTCGGCTGGCTGCTGTGGGATAGGGAGCGCGTGGGCAGCGCACACATACCGGAGACTTTAACCCAGCTTCCCGAGCGCTGTAGACGCCATCCTTAGGGCGAAGAGAGTTAAGCGAGACGCCAAGGTGGGAGGCAATTTCAGGACCTACCTCGATTTTACTCTGAACAAGCTGGGTCGGGGGAGCAGACGCCCAGGAATTTCCTGCAGTCGTTAGGTATGTGACATCAACGATTAAACGATCGCCAAACGCGACGAAACTTCCCTTCACCATTGCTTCTGCTCCAAGCGATGTGGATAAATCTTCCGCCGTTTTGTCGTCAAACATATCCTTCGCGGCAAGACTATGCTCTGCTATAGCGTCAACAAGTCGGGAACGGGGTATGATTTCGAGCGGTTCACCGGCGTGTACCAACCCCGCGGAGAATTGGTCTGCCAACCAAGCCGAAAATGGCAGCCAAAGCTTTTCTGGCCCTCTGAAATCCAAAACCAACACTTTTCGCTTCGCCGTTAACTTGGAAATGTTAGCGGCGACCCGGTTTGCCAATTCCTGTATTTCGGCAGCTGGCTGCTTGAAGTCGGAACTTGCAGCTTGCTGCGGCATCGCTGATGATTGGTCTTGGGCGTGAGCCGGGTGCGCTGGAGTGAGGGTTGAGACGCATAAAAGAAGTATGAAGAGAATCCGTAGGCTCAACCGGGCATTATTGGTTGTCGTTGGGTTCATGGTGGTGCCGACCGCGTGAACGCCCGGCAATGATAAGTTGCACGAAGTGACAAGTCAACGCAGGTGATATCTTGCGAAGCAGGCCCACTCTTATTGCGTCTTGGGCACATCGAGCGCGGGATTGCGTGCGAAGAAACCGACGGGGACGAGCCTGAAGCCCGCTTTGTGTACGGGCATTACGGGCCATTCTTCCGGGCGCGGGATATGGGTGATGCCCATGGTGTACCACACGACGACATCCTGGTTTTGAATCGAGCGATTTCGCGCGGTCCACTTCGGAAGACCATCGCCGCCGGGGCTTTGATTTGGATATTCGCCCGCTGCGTATATTTCGGACGGATCGTAAGGTGTTACCCAGAACGGTGCGCTGATGAAACCGGCGCGTTTGCGCACCCACGAATCAGGGTCATTGAAGGGTACGGAATTTTCTCCGGGCACGAGCGCGTAGCCAACCGGACCGCTCAGCGCATTCCGCACGTTGGGGTTGATCACTTTCCACGCTCGGTTTGAAACCGGATTGAGCTGGCGAATCGCATCTTTTTCCGTTGCCAGGATTGTTTCATCCATCACAAATTCTCGTCCATAGGGATTTTTCAGACTCCGTGGCAACGCTTCCGTGTTCATTTCGACCACAGTGTTTCCCGCCGCGCCGTCCACATCCAGGTCAAGCCGGAAAGAAAGAAAATGCTGGTGGTGGACCGCGGCCACATTGGGCGCAACCAGATGCTCGTGGCTGGGGCCGTCGTGCTCATGGATTTTCGTGGCCGTTACGCCTTTCGGTTCCATGATGCCAGTGAGCAGGACTTCCATTTCAAGCGTGCCGTCCTGATGGAAGACCCAGTTGAAACCGTAGTCGTAATTTCCGACGGTGGCGATGGACGAGAGCACGAGCTCACGTGCGCGGCGCGATTCGTTCGTGTGGGTGTCGTAATCATCGTGCTTCCAGAGAATCCCAGCATCGCGTTCATAGAGAGCAATGGCGCGCGGAATGGCGCGGGGTTTTCCGAATTCATCGGCGAGCACGGCGTCGAAGAACACCGCCTGAGGCGGGCAGTCCGTGAGTGGTTCCTGCGAAACGGTCAGCCAGCCGAGGCCCACTTCCCCCTCATCGAACACATTTCGAAAATACCAATTCGGCCCAGGGTCCGCGTAGGGCACGACCATCTCCGAAACGGATCCGCGATACATAATTGATCGTACTCTGCCGCCATCCTGGTAACCCACAATTTGCAGCAGCAATCCTTCCCGTGTGTGGAGGCTGAAACGAAATGACCAATTCTGCCAGCGCACTGCACCGTCTTTGATTGAAAAGCTGGGCCCATCCGGCTGCTGGATTTGCAGAGCATTCGGCGGCGTGCGCTGATGCCCGATGGACTGCATGTCGAGGTCGGCGGTCAACTTGGCGATTGGAACGACGCCCGTGTCCGTCACTTTGATCACCTTGCCCGTATCCACGTCCACCATGGCGCGCAGACCTTCGATGGGGCGCGCGTAGATGTTCACCGCCCGCCCCTTGAAGTAAGGGATGGCGTTAATCAATCGTCCGCCGGTTTCATCCGAGACGCCGTAGTAGCCGACGGGCCACGGATCAATAATGACCGCGTCGAAGTCCGTGATGCCCCGCCGAGTAAGCGCTTCCTGCCAGCGGGAATCCGCTCGCAATGCTTTTCGCATTATTTCTATCTCTTCATCATCGGGGAAAGCAGGCTGAACGCCATGCAGTTCCTTCCAGGAGGCGACCTTCTTCGCATCGAGATCCACCACCGCTTCAAATGATTGCTTGGTTGCATGCTCGAGGACGACAACATTCACTTGGCGGCTGAACCTGCTGCCTAATTTGAACTTCAGCACTTCGTCTTTTGGCGGCTCGCGCAAAGCGATGGACATATAGCGGCTTGCGTCAGTCACCTTCCCTGCTGTCTTCAGCACTTGCACCGCGGCGGTAATTTCTGCTTGAGTGAGCGGGTCGAGCGGATGATCCGCGGCGAATGCCCAGCCCGGATGAATCAATGCAATTACGAAAGCGATGCTGACCCGGCGCCGACATGAAAGCGGAGTGGCCAAAGAGAAAATGTTGAACATGCTGGCGTTCTCTAGGTTGCGCTAGCGGCCGAGCGCGGCGTGGATTTCGGCCTCGGGGAGAGCCCCTTCGCGCACAATAGTCCAGTCTTCGCCCGTGATGCGAACAATGGTAGAGGCTAGAATCGCGCCCGTGTCGCCTGAGTCGAGGATCAGTGGAAGGCGGTCACCGAGCTGCTTCACGATTTGTTGCGCGTTGGTGCACGAAGGAAAGCCCGAGAGATTCGCGCTGGTGCCGGTCACCGGCCCCCCCACGGCCTCAATCACCGCTGAGGTGACGCGCGAATCGGGCCAGCGCAACGCCACGCGCCCGGTGTTTCCAGTGACTTTCAGCGGAAGGCGATGTGTGGCTTCGACGACCAGCGTGAGAGCCCCTGGCCAGAACTTGTGCGCCAGTGTGAGGAATACGTCGGGCACGTCACGAATAAGTGTGACTGACTGCTCGATGGAATTGATCAGGATTGGGAGCGCCTTCGTTTCCGGACGGCCCTTGATGCGAAATACTTCCTCGATTGACGCGAGATTGAAGGGATCTGCGGCAAGTCCGTAGAACGTGTCGGTGGGAATCCCCACGACGCAGCCGCGTCCAATGAAGCTCGCGGAATAGTCAACTACCTTCTGTTCCGGGGCTTCCGCTGAAATTTTAAGGACTTCGACCGGCAAATTTTTTGCTCGCGGCGGGTTACGCCCCTGACTCTTCGGCAAGCTATCACAGCGGTAGCGGAGGAAGCAAGGCGAAGGAAGCACATCAACGGGCGGCACCTGGTCTCACGCCGGCAACCATGGTACCGGTCGCGACCCTTGGTTTACGCCATGGCGGGCGTTTGCTAGGCTTGATGAATGGCCGGACGCATGACCACGACCGAACGAGCGGGACAGTCCGGGGAGCAGGGGCGATCGGTGAATTTTCCGCAGCAAGAAAACATTGCCAGCCGGGACAACAAGTGGCTAAAGAAATTTCGCGCGGCTCTGCGCGGTACCGGGCCGGAGCAGGGTGAGGCGATTGGCGTCGAGGGGCCTAAGTTAATTGAAGACGCGGTGCGGTGGGGACTCGTAGTTGAAGCTTTGCTGGTAAGCGATACAGGAGAGCGCGAACTCGACCAGATTTTGCGTGCGGCGGCGCATAGTGAGGCAGGGATTCCAAGGTCGCGGGTATTGCGCACGACCGATAAATTGTTCGCAAGCGTGGCAGGGACGGAAACGCCACAAGGAGTTGCCGCGCTGTTTCATCAGCCCGCATGGGATTTTGAAGCTTCGCTGCGCGGGCCCGGCCCAATGCGCGAAACCGAGCCGCTTGTAGTAGTGCTGGTGGGCGTCCAGGATCCCGGGAACGTGGGCACCATCGTGAGATCTGCCGAGGCCTTTGGCGCGACCGGGGTGGTCGCGACACGGGGGACGGCTGATCCGTGGTCGCCGAAGGCTTTGCGTGCTTCAGCGGGGTCGGCCTTGCGTCTGCCTGTGCTGCGCGGGATGGCCGTAGCGGTGCTGCTGGCACAATTGAAAATGGCACGGCTGAAGCTTTTCGCTGCCGGTGCCAGATCGCATGCCGCAGCGACAGAGCTCCACGATTTGAGCGCCAGTCTCCGCGATCCTGCGGCCATCTTTATCGGCGGCGAGGGCGCAGGTTTACCACAAGAAGTCCTGCATGCTGCCGATGCCACCATTTCGATCCCCATGAGCGAAGCGGTCGACTCCTTGAACGCCGGTGTGGCCGCGTCGGTTGTGCTCTTCGAAGCGGCGCGCCAGAGGAAGGCAAAGTAGTGGGACTGTTTCGAGCGATTCCGGCAGATGAAGCACCGCAGGCGGGGCGGCCGCTCGCTGACCGCATGCGCCCGCAGACGCTCGATGAGTTCATCGGGCAGGACGATTTGCTTGGTCCGGGAAAACCGCTGCGGACGCAGATTGAGCGTGACGATTTGAGTTCGATGCTGCTCTGGGGACCGCCCGGATGCGGGAAGACCACACTCGCGCGAATCGTTGCCAAGAGCACGCGATCGGAGTTCATCCCCTTCAGCGCCGTGCTTGCGGGCATCAAGGAGATCAAGGAAGTGATGGCGCAGGCGGAGCGCGCGCGGCGCTACGGCCGGCGGACTATTGTATTCGTCGACGAAGTGCACCGCTTCAATCGCGCTCAGCAGGACGCATTTCTCCCGCACGTCGAGGCCGGAAATATTTTGCTGATTGGAGCGACAACTGAGAACCCTTCCTTCGAGGTGATTGCCCCGCTGCTCTCGAGGATGAAGGTCTACGTTTTGCACGCGCTCACCGAAGAGCAGATCATAGAATTGCTTCGCCGCGCGGTAAGAGACGAAGCCCGCGGCCTTGGGAAAGAGCTGATCGAGATGAGCGATCAAATTCTCGAACGCATCGCAGTGCTCGCGAATGGCGACGCGCGCGCTGCTTACAACACGCTCGAAGCGTTGGTCCTGGGCACCGCTCCGGATGCAAAAGGCCGTCGCATCGTGAATGAAGCGCGTCTCGAAGACGTGCTCCAGAAGAAGCTGCTGCCTTATGACAAGGCGGGCGAAGAGCACTTCAATCTTATTTCCGCCTTACACAAGTCGGTGCGCAATTCGGACCCCGATGCCGCGCTTTACTGGCTCGCGCGTATGCTGGAATCCGGCGAAGATCCGTTGTATGTGGCGCGGCGCATGGTGCGCATGGCCAGCGAAGGCATCGGGCTCGCCGAGCCCGGAGCGCTAGCGGTAACGCTGGCAGCAAAAGAGGCTTTCGAATTTCTCGGCCCCCCAGAGGGATACTTGGCGCTCGGTCAAGCCGCCGTATATTTGTCGCTTGCGCCGAAATCGAACGCGGTGTACACGGCGTATGGCGCGGTTGAAAAAGATTTGCAAAACACCATTGCGGAGCCTGTCCCGCTGCATCTAAGGAATGCGGTGACTGGGCTGATGAGTCACATTGGTTATGGCAGAGGTTATCAGTACGCTCATAAAACGGAAGGGAAAGTAACTGACATGACCTGCCTGCCCGAGAGCCTCGCAGGCCGCACCTACTACAAACCGACAGATCAGGGATTTGAGGCGCGCATCCGGCAGCGCCTCGAAGAGGTTCGGCGGATTCAGAAGAAAACGGGTTCGTGAAGTCACAGCGGATTTTCGATCTTGACTGATTTTCATTGCAAGTGATTGTCGAAAGGACTCCATTGAACATTGATGAGATTAAGCTGCTGCGAGGCCACCGGCCTGTAATTCAAGCGAGGCAATTGCCTGTCCTGGCAACTGTGCTCCTCACGATCCTTGCGACCGCTGGGACCTCCTTCGGTCAAGAAAAACCGCGGCTCGAATTTGATGAAGATGTGGCCTCGTTTGCGGTGTCGCAGGACAACAAAATTGCTTGCGCGGTTCCGCGAATGAAACGCATCAAGAAAATCGTAATCGAGCGCGACGATATATGGGTGGTGAATCCCGGTGGCGGCAAGAAGCGCATCATCGAGGGCGACAAATTCATGCCCGTCCCGCCGCCGACAACATACACGGTGGATTCGCTTGCCTGGTCGCCAGACGGACGCCGCATCGCCATGAACATGAACGTGCAAATTATTTCCACGGAAGACACCTCAGCCGTCACCGGAGGAAAACAGATTGCGCTGCTCGAAGAGGATGGGCAAGAGATAAAGGTCGCGGGCTCAAAGACCCGATTCATCGAGGACGCCTGGAATGGCGCATGGTTGGCGGACGGCCAGACCGTTGTGTACCTGTCGGGGGTCGGCCCGTACAAGATCATGCGCGTGCGCCCCTCGGACGGAAAGACCACGGAATTATTTGAGGGGCACACGTTCGATGCGGTCACCTGGGACGCAAAACGGAACCAGGCCTATGCTGTGGGACGCAACCTGAGCATCTCCGGAAGGTTGGCGCTGGTACAACTCGACTTGATGAAGGAAACGGTCCGTGAGATTTCACGCCTCGAGGAATTCTTTGGCAGGCTGAGTGTCTCGTCCACCGGAAGGAGCGTCGGATACTTTGAGAACGGAGACACCATCACCGTAGTCGATGTAACGTATCCGCAGAAACCTGCGCGCGTCCGCGCCGGGATTGGACGATTCGAATTCGCGCGTGACGAACGGCGTGTGCTCCTGAAACGAGGCCCGGAAGAAAAATCAGGAGATCTGGTCTGGGTGGGCCTCACGAATGGAAGTTTCCGTCCCATCCTGCACGCATTACTGGTTCACGATTTCAGGATCGCGCCTGACGGCGATTCAATAGTTGTCACCGATCCCGGAAGAAGAATCTTGAAGGTGTATCCGCTGCAATAACGCCCGAGGCAGTTCACGCCTTTTTCGGAATCGCGTTCCGGACGTGTTCCTTGAAAATGCAAGAATCCATGATCACAAAAAGCCCCGCTCGGCGCGCGCGTTCAGCGGCCTCCAGGTGCGCGACGCCTTCCTGCATCCAGATGGCGCGGGCGCCGATGCGAATCGCGGACTCCACAATTCCCGGTACAAATTCAGAGCGCCGAAAAATGTCCACGATGTCAACTCGCTCTGGAACATCTTCGAGACGCGCGAAGCTTTTCTCGCCCAGCACTTCCGTTTCATTCGGATTGACGGGGACAATTCGGTAACCCTGAGATTTCAAATAGTCGGCCACGCCGTGACTCGGGCGCAGGCGTCGGCTGGATAATCCCACGATGGCGATGGTCTTGCTTCTGGTGAGAATTTCCGTGATTCGCTCGCTGGTGGGAACCTCCAATTGCTTGCTAGGATCGGAGCATGAGCCTCTTTCCAGGCTCATCCATTCTTCCCTTTCGAGCCTGCCGCAGGATTTTTCGCTGCCGGCGCATGCAATTCTGCAAGCGCGTGAAGAAACTTTTCGTTTTCGGCCTGCGTGCCCACTGAGACGCGAATGGCATTTGGAAATCCCATCCAGCGCATGGGCCGCACAATCACACCAAGCTTCATCATTTCGGCGGCCAGCGGGTCCGCGTCGAATCCGAAATCTATCAAAATGAAATTCGCAACTGACGGTACGGGCTTAATCCCTAGCTTCTCCAGGCCCGCAGCCAATTGTGTGAGGCCAGCGCGATTCGATTCCACCGAGCGGCGCACGTGCTCAACATCATCGAGCGCCGCCAGCGCCGCTGCCTGAGCCACGCCGGAAGTGTTGAACGGCCCGCGAATCTTATTCATCTCATTCAGCAAATCGGCCCGTCCGATGCCGTACCCGATGCGCAAACCCGCGAGGCCGTACGATTTCGAGAATGTGCGCAGTACTAGCAAGTTCCGCCCGCGACGGACAGTCTCGATCGCGCGCGAATAATTGGGCGCGTTGACGTAATCGCAATACGCCTCATCCAGGACGATCAGCACGTGCTCCGGCACTAGTTTCAGGAAGACATCAAAATCGTCCGCGGTGAACATGGTTCCGGTGGGGTTATTCGGATTCGAAATAAAAATGAGTTTTGTCTCAGCGGGCAGGTCGCGAGCGATATTGGTAAGATCAAAGGTGTAATCGCGCATGGGAATTTCCAGAAACCTCGCGCCGGTCGCGCGCACCGCGATGTGGTACAGGGGAAACGAACCATAAGAAGTAACGCCGCAATCACCGGGACGCAGCACCATCCGCGCGGATAGATCGATCAGTTCGGTTGAGCCGCCCCCAAGAATGATGTTGTCCGCCGGGATCGAATGTTTTTTCGACAAGGCCTCGCGCAGGTAATATCCACTGCCGTCGGGATAGCGATTTGAATTTGCCAAAGCCTTTTTGGCGGCTTCGATGGCCAACGGCGACGGCCCCAGCGGGTTTTCATTCGAAGCGAGTTTGATGGCATGAGTTTTCAATTCTCGCTCCACCTCCTCAATTGGTTTTCCGGGAACGTAAGGCGCAAGCTCGCGAATGTAATCAGGAACGAGTTCGTGAATCAGTCGGGTCATGCGTTGCGGGCCCTCAACGGGATTCCTTCGGGGATGACCGCTTGCCGCGTGCCCTGTTTCCTCCGCGGAAGGCGCGGTCAGTTCGCGCGTGTGAGGAACTGCGAGCCGCCGCTCGTGCCGGCGACGGGAGTGTAAACCCTCCGTCGAGCGTTCGCGAGAACGACGCGACCTCGCGAGGCGAAAGCTCGCGGAGTTGCCCTGGCGCGAGCCGGTCCAGTTCCAAATTGCCGATGCGCACGCGCTTCATTTTCTCCACGGGATGCCCAGTCTGAAAGAGTTTCTTCCGCAGCGCGTCGCGGCTGGGTTCGGCGAGCGTCACTTCATACCACGGCGCGTCCTTGCCACGTAAACGACTAATCTGAGCGCCGGCAGCCTTCGAAAGTGCCGCGATTTCCTGAAACGTGAGCAACGATTTCAGTTTCATTAGATACGTCTGCGGAAGGCGGCGCGCCTGCAAGATGCGGTTCGCGAGGTCTCCGTCATTGGTGAGAAAGACGAGGCCTGAGGAGTGATATTCCAGACGCCCGACGGGAAAAACTCGCGCCGAAACTCCGTGGAGCAAGTCACGTACCGCGAGCCGGCCTTCCGGATCGCTCATGGTTGAGACCACTTCCGGTGGCTTGTGCAACAGCAGATAAACCCGCTCGTGTTCTGGGCGCAGTAATTTGCCGGACACTTTGATGTGGTCGCGAGATTCGTCCGCCTTCGTGCCGAGTTCGGTGACAGTGCGGCCGTTGACAGTGACGTGCCCCGATGAAATGAGTTCTTCTGCATGGCGACGGGAGGCCACGCCGGCACGCGCAATTATCTTTTGGAGGCGCTCGAGCATTTTGAGAAGCCTTTCATTGTAACCTGACAACTGTGGTCTGAGTCTGTCTAAGTGAGCCCTGACAGGGCATTTGCTTCCTCATTTATGACCGAAGGGCGCCCTCTGAATTTTATTCTCTGAAGTTTCTGACGGTTGAGTGCTCGGTGCTGGTCTAACGCGGCTCTGCCTGGCCAGCCGACGCCGCGCGCGCAGCGTCCGAGTTTTCAGATGAGGCTTCCGCTGGTTCAGTCGGCGCGATGCCTTCATCAGAGCCAAGGGCAGCCTGTGCAAGCTGCTCGAATTCTTTGAGGCTGGGCAATTCTTCGAGGTCAGACAACCCGAAGCGCATCAGGAACTGGCGCGAGGTACGATAAAGAATCGGGCGGCCGATCACCGGCTTGCGCCCTGCAGTAGTAATCAGGTGCTTCTCTAAAAGAGTCTTAATAACGCCGCCGACGTTAACACCTCGGATTTCATTGATCTCTGGCACAGTAGCAGGCTGCTTGTAAGCAATCACGGCGAGCGTTTCGAGCGCCGGCATCGTCAACCGTAGCGGCGGCTGCAGGCTCTTGATGAACTTGCGCACCACGTCGTGGTGCTGCGCCTTGGTGTAAAACTTCCAGCCGTGGGCAACTTTGCGCACTTCGATGCCGCGGTCGTCCGTTTGATAAGCGGCGACAAGCAAATCGAGAGCTGCGCGCGCTTCAGTCTTTTCGACACCCAGCGCGCGAGCGATTTGATCCAGAGTCGCCGGCTCGTCCGCAGCGTAAATAATGGCTTCCAGCGCAGCTTGTAATTCTTGTGGAGTCATCGTCAGAGATATTGCTCCTCAATTTGCGACATCGCGTCGGGTCCCGCGAACACCGCGTCAAACATTTTGTGCTTGCGCAGGCGAATGTCGGCGAATAGCTCCGACTGCACCAGCAGCACCGCCTGCATACGCACCATTTCGAGCACAGCGAGCAACGCCACAATCATGGCATTGCGCGATTCGCACGCGCCGAAAAATTCAACCAGCGACACCGGATCTTCGCTGCCGATCAGCCGCTGCCGCAAGCGGTCCATCATTTGCGCGATGGTTACGGTGTCGTGCCGCAACTCGAATTTCGGAATTTCCTTGCGGCGTTCAAGTACCTGCGAGAAAACTTTAACCAGGTCCACTAGCGACACCACCAGCTCGCCTTCCGTTTCCTCTCCGCCGTAGAGCGATTTATCCGGGTGCGACCACACGTGCCCTTCCACCTGCTGCTTCTGGTAAAGCAGTTGAGCGGCGTTCTTGAATTTTTCGTGCTCCAGCAGGCGATGGACCAGCTCGTCGCGCGGGTCCCCCTCACCTTCAGGGCCTGCGAGCGGGTCGGCGGGCAGCAGCATCTTGGACTTGATGTGAATCAGCGTGGCGGCCATGTAGATGAAGTCCGCCGAGACATCGATGTCGAGCTTTTCCAGGCGGTGGAGGTAATCGAGATATTGCTCGGTCACTTTTGCGATGGCAATGTTGTGAATGTCCATCTCCTGCTTGCGAATCAAATCCAGCAGAAGATCGAGCGGGCCTTCGTACACCGGCAAATTAATTCGATAGGGTGATGCCATCCGTCTGCCTAATCCTCATTCATTCAGGGGTCAGAGCTTAGTTTACCCTGAACATCCTGCAGGGCTCCGACATTCCCCGACCTTCTTCGCAAGTGACTCTAGCCCCCGGGAGGGCTCCGCTACTGCTAATCTAATTCGCGGTGCCTCCCGCCGACTTGCTTTGCGTCTTGCGCACTTCATCCCACTTAAAAATCGCGTTGCGCACGCGCTTCATGGTCTTCTTCGCCGCTGCGTGCGCTTTCTTCGAACCGGCGTTGAGGATATCCCAAACCCGTCCGGGATGGGCTTCAAATTCTTTGCGACGTGTCTGAACAGGCTCGATCCAGGTAACCAGGTTTTCCATCATCAATTTCTTGCAATCCACGCAACCGATGGCTGCCGTGCGGCAGTCGTGATCCACCTTCGCGATTGTCGCCGGCAACGAAAACAATTTGTGATAAGCGAACACCGGGCAAACTTCCGGCCGCCCGGGATCTGTGCGGTGGACGCGCTGCGGGTCCGTCATCATGTTGCGAACCTTATTACGGATCTCGTCAGGCGAATCGCTCAGCCAAATGGCGTTGTTGTAGCTTTTCGCCATGCGCCGCCCGTCGAGGCCTGGGAGCCGTGGAGTCTCCGTTAACATATACGCCGGCTCGCGAAGCACTTGCTCGACTCGAAAGAACTTCTTGTGCTTGCCCACTTGCTTGAAGAAATTCTCGACTCCAATTTCCAATGCCCTTTTTCTGAGCAGAGTAGAAAGCGCAGCAGACCTCTCTGCCCCCCGAAGTGGAACTTTGATGACCGGCAATGTGACACTGGCAGAATCTAGCGCCTGCTCGAGCGCGCTTTGATTGGCAGCCTCGAATAGGGCCTCCTTCACCTCAAATCCGAAGTGCGTGTCAAAGCGTCGCACAATTTCACGGGTGAGTTCCACATGAGGAGCCTGGTCCTCGCCTACGGGCACGAGCAATTCCTGCCTTGAATCTCCATACATGACATGTCGGCAGCTTGCAGCAGTGGGTAGCCGAGGAAGCCGTATGTACCCAGATCGCGATCCTTGAGATTTTCGATTTGTTCCTTATAGCTGGGAACGCGTTCGAGCCAGGAAAGCGGCGTGATCATGGAGAGCAGCACGTGCAACTCAGCGTGCTCCAGAATATTCGACTGCACGAAGAGCGTGGATTTCTCAGGGTCAAGGCCCACCGCAAGCCAGTCGATGGCCACCTGCAAAGTGTTGTCCGCAATTGAGGATGTATCGTCGTAATGCGTAGTCAGCGCGTGCCAGTCGGCTACAAAGAAAAAACAGTCATACTCTTCCTGCAGCTTCAGCCAGTTTGAGAGCGCCCCGAAGTAATGCCCAAGATGGAGCCGGCCAGTTGGCCGCATGCCGCTTAGCACTCGCTTGCGTTTTGCCAACCTAGCGGCCCCCTGCGCCGCGAAGCAAATCGCGGGCGATCACCAGGCGCTGCATTTCGCTAGTGCCCTCATAAATGGTCAGGACGCGTGCGTCGCGATACATTCGCTCGACGTCGCTCTCGCGCGAATATCCCAGGCTGCCGTGAACTTGCACGGCCTTGTACGCCACACGATTGGCCATTTCACTTGCGTACAGTTTGGCGCGCGCGGAATGCGGACCCAGTCGCTGCGAACCCGAATCGCGCACCCATGCTGCATGGTGTGTCAGCGCGCGGGCAGCCTCGATTTCCGTTTCCATGTCCGCGAGCATCCACTGGATCGCCTGATACTCCGCGATGGGCTTGCCAAAAGTGCGCCGCTGCTTGGCGTAACGCGTGGCCGCTTCAAGTGCTCCCTGCGCCAGTCCCACAGCTTGCGCGGCGATGCCTATCCGGCCGCCATCCAACGCTTCGAGCGCGATTTTCAGCCCCTGTCCCTCTTCCCCGAGCCGATTTTCGGCGGGCACACGGCAATCCTCGAAAACAATTTCCACCGAGTGAGAGAGCCGCATTCCCATCTTATCTTCGTGCCGGCTAATGCGGAAGCCGGGAAACGAGGGTTCAACGAGAAACGCCGTCACACCGCGTGCGCCTGCATTGAAATCCGTCTTCGCAAACACAACGTTGACGCCCGCGACGTCGCCATTGGTCACCCAGATCTTCGTCCCATTGAGGACGTAGTAATCGCCCGAGCGCATCGCGTGGGCCTGAATATTAGCCGCGTCAGAGCCAGCTCCAGGCTCCGTTAGGCAAAAAGCGCCCAGTATCTCTCCGCGCCCCAGCCGATGCAGATATTTTTTTTTCTGCGCTTCGCTGCCATGTTTGAGCAGCGGCACAGCGGCAACTGAATTTGTGACTGAGAGGACCACGGCAGTTGACGCGTCCACGCGCGCCACCTCTTCGATCATCAGCGCATAACTAATCGTGTCCGTCCCTGCGCCGCCCCACTCCTCCGGAATCAGCATGCCGCAGCATCCCAGTTCACCAAGTTTCTTGATCTGCGCGGCAGGAAATTTCTTTTCCGCCTCATATTCGCGGACAATCGGGCGCATCTCCGTCTCCATAAACTGGCGGACGGTATCGCGAATAAGAATTTGATCGCTGCTAAGAGAGAAATCCATTCGTGAGAGGTGTAGCAGCGATGCTAGCACAGCGGGAACAGAAAATGGAAAGCGGAAAGGGGCACGCTCGAGGCTAACAATATCCCCGCTACAGCTTGAGCAATTCGCGAAGCCGGCGCGTCTGCGCCCGGGAAACTGGAATCTCGCTGGCGCGCTTGTCGTTCATCTTCCGCATGTAGCTCGATTTGAACCACGGCACGACTTCCTTGATGTGGTTGATGTTGACCAGGTACGACCGGTGCGCGCGCCAGAATGTTTCCGCGTCCAATCCGGCCGCCAGCTCTTCTATTGTCCGGTAATTCGAAACGCCCTCCGCTTCCCGCGCAAAAATAGTGATCGAGCCGTCTTGAATCGAGGCGTAAATTACATCATCCGCGTCCACCAGGAACATGCGCGACTGCGATTTCACCAGCAGCTTTACAGGTTGAAGGGATTTTGCAGCCGGCATGGCCAGCTGCCCCACCAGCGTCTCCAGCCGCTCGACCGGCGAAGTATTCGCTTCCACCATTTTTTTTGCGCGCTGGATGGCTTTGCCGATGCGCGCTTTGTCGAACGGTTTTAGAACATAATCCACAGCATTCACTTCGAACGCCTGAATGGCGTAGTTGTCGTAAGCAGTGGCAAACACGATTTGAGGCATGCGCAACTTGCGTTCCACCAATTTCTTGATCACGCCGAAGCCGTCCAGGCCCGGCATCTGCACATCCAGGAAGACGAGATCGGGTTCGTGTTCTTTAATCAGTGCCAGCGCTTCCAAGCCGTTTTTACCCTGCGCCACGATATTGATGTCAGTAAAACTTCTGAGCAGAAAGGCAAGCTCATCCCGCGCGGGGCGTTCGTCGTCCACGATTACTGTGTTGATGGGCATCGCTCAGGCCAGTGGAAGTATAGCAAATGCAATTGGAACTGCAGGTCCCCTGGCTGCGCTCGTGCCAACTTCCCACAGATAAGCGCACCTGATGGGTTAAAATCAGCCGCGTTAGTCTCGGAGGCACATCGGGTGGCAAAAAAGAAAACTCTTGCAAAGGTGTTGACCAGCAAAGTGATGTTTCGCGGCAGAGTGTTCGCAGTTCGCCGCGACAAAGTGATCGAGCCGGGCGGTATCAGAGCTGTCCGCGAACTGGTCATCCACCAGGGCTCCGTGGTGGTGCTTCCCGTTTTTCCCGACGGCCGCATCCTGGTGATTCGCCAATTTCGCTATGTTACCGGACGTTACCTTTGGGAACTCGTCGCCGGCCACAAGGAACCCGGCGAAAGCTTCGCAGCGGGAGCGCGGCGCGAGTTAGACGAAGAGGCCGGCTACAGCGCGCGACGGCTCAAGAAAATGCTCGAGATCTTCCCTTCTCCCGGCTTGTTGACCGAGCGAATGGTCATCTACGTGGCCGAGGATCTGACCAAGGGCAATCCGCGGCCCGAGGATGACGAAAAAATCACAGCGCGCCTGATTACGCTTAGAGTAGCCGAACAATGGATTAGGAGCGGCAAGATTTGCGACGCAAAATCCGTGGCCGGTATCCTGTTTTATTCCAAATTCCTAGCCAGACCACATCGCCGACCCTGATCGCCATCCTCCGCGGTCCACCGGCGCCCGTGCCTCCTGTCCGTTTGTGGCCCACACCCTGCCCTTCAGTACAGTAGTTTTTTGCGAGCTCTCCGCGTAGCCTACTGGGAAGGCAGGTTCGAATCGCGCGTCGGCGGGAGACTCCATTGTTCTGCGAGCGTTGCGGGTTGAACTTTCTGCCCCGGCAGTCAATTTGCACGCGCTGCGGGGCGGCTTCCACGCGTCACTGGCTGCAATTAATGAGCCTGGTAACCCTGATGGTGGCTGTGGCAGCCAACCGACTGGTGGCATTTTTTCTGCTGCCCAGCCGGGCAACTGGCGAGCATGCGCGATTCTTGTTTCGCGCATGGGCCTGGTTCGACCAGAAGACCGCGCTGTACGGGTGGGTTCCCCTGGCAGTGGGTCTTCTGGCTTGGGACCTTTTCGTGTGGCGAAATTCTCGCCCCAAAGTGAAGGGCTGGGTCACACGCAAGCTTCTAACGCTCGCGCTGATGGCCGGTATCGCACCCATTATTCCTTGGTGGATGCCAACTGATCAGCCTCCGCGAAATTTCCTCGCCGCCATCGGAAAATATCCCGGCTTGCCCTCATCACTGGCCTGGGCCGTGGTCGTGTTTGTCATCACGCTCCTGTGCATCAACGCGGAAACGCGCGATTCTCTGCTCGGCCATGGAAAAGTCCTGAGCCTCGTCAGCCTGGGAGTCCTGCTCTTGCTGATCGCATTGACCATCGCCGGCTGGTCCGTCGCCTGACGACACGCTGCCGCTGAAACATTCACGCTGCATACCCCGCAATCCTGCGCCCATCTCTGGTCGCAGGGCTTGGACATGCGAAACCGTGTCCGACTATAATCGTCCCCGATCGTCGCCAGAGGGCATGAGGGCATCCCATGGACAACAAAGAAGTCGCGAAGATTCTGCGCGAGACGGCGCAATTGCTCGAGATTGATGGCGCCATCATCGGTCGGTATCGAAGCTACGAGAAAGTCGCCGACCTTCTCGAGAGCCTCCACGAACGCATCGAAGTCCTCGCTCAGGACGACGCCAAGCTGAAAGCCCTGCCCGGAGTCGGCGACGGCATGGCCGAACACATTCGCGAAATTCTGAAGACCGGCGATTATGCCCTCCGCCAGAAATTGCTGAAGAAATACCCCGCGACGATTCTCACCCTGCTCGAATTGCAATCGCTCGGTCCCAAGAAAGTGGCGCTGCTCTGGAAGAAATTCAAAGTCGCCACCGTGGATGGTATGGAAAAGCTGGCGCGTGAAGGGAAGCTGCGCGATCTCGAGGGCTTCGGCGAAAAAAGTGAACAAAATATTCTCAAGGCCGCCGACCAGTTCAAGCGCTCCTCCGGGCGCTTCCTGATCAGTACGGCTGATGAGGCCGCGCAGAAATTGTCGGCTTATATCGCGGAGGCCGGGAAGGCGGTCGAATCAGTCACGTCGGCGGGTTCGCTGCGCCGCGGAAGAGAAACGGTCGGGGATCTTGACTTGCTCGTAACCATGCGCCCGGGAAACGACAAGCAGAAAGACGTGGACGCGGTGGCCGGGCACATTTTGAAATATCCGGGAATTCAGCAGACTCTCGCCCACGGTGAAAACAAAGTCAGCGTCCTGCTCTCGAGCGGCCTGCAGGTGGATGTCCGGCTCCTCGACAAGGAAAGTTTCGGCGCTGCGCTGGTCTATTTCACGGGATCGAAAGAACACAATGTCGCGCTCCGTGGTCGCGCCAACGAAATGGGCTGGACCCTGAATGAATACGCGCTCACCACGCTGAAGGGCGGCAAAGTGATCGCGCGCGAAACTGAAAAGGAAATCTACTCCAGGCTCAAGCTCGAATATATCGAGCCCGAATTGCGCGAGATGACCGGCGAAATCGAGGCGGCCGAAAAAAACAAGCTCCCTAAATTAGTGCAGCTCGAGGACATTCGCGGCGATTTGCAGATGCATACCACTGCGTCAGACGGCAGAAACACCATCGAGGATATGGGCGCCGCCGCGAAAAAGCTGGACTATGAATACATCGCTCTCACCGACCACTCCAAAGCCGTCACCGTGGCGAATGGAATGGACGAAAAGCGCACGCTCGAACAGATAAAGAAAATCCGCGCTGCCCAGGAGCACGTTCCGGGCATCCGCCTTCTCGCAGGAATCGAAGTGGACATTTTGAAAAGTGGCTCGCTCGACTTGGACAATGAAGTGCTTGCACAGCTCGACGTAGTGGTGGCCTCCGTTCATTCCTACATGAATCTCGAAAGCGCAGAGATGACCGACCGGCTGCTCGCGGCCATCGAAAATCCCTACACCCAGATCATCGCGCATCCTACCGGGCGCCTGGTGCTGCGCCGCGACGCCTTTGCTTACGACATGGAGAGAATCCTGGACGCCGCCAAAAAACAGGATGTGGCCATGGAATGCAATGCTTATCCCGACCGCCTGGATTTGAAGGATGTTAACCTGCGGATGGCCAGGGAGCGCGGCGTAAAGATCGTGATCTCCACGGACTCTCACACCACTGGGAATTTGCTGTACATGAAATACGGGGTAATGACCGCGCGGCGTGGCTGGCTGGAAAAAAAGGATGTGATCAATACTCTGCCGGTCGACCAATTCCTGGCCGCCCTCAGGGCCAAGCCACAGAGCGCAAAGTCAAAGGCCGCAAAACGAAAGTCAGCATAGGTCGGATGCCTGACACGGCCCTAGCCGGACAACCGGCCCGATGTCCCCGGGAACATTTATACGAGACTGCTCGTATCTCTCCTGGAAGGGCGCGCGGTACTCTACCGTCGGCCGCCGATTTCCATGATGAGCGCAGTCGCAACCGGTTGCGCCAATCGGAGCACAAAATGAGACGAACACTGCTCGCCGCTCTTGTTCTAACCGGAGCTACACTCGCAGCCGCGTTCTGCCCCGCCTCTGCACGCGCTGACGAATGGTCTAAGACCTACGCCATTACCGCGCGTGCTGACCTGCGCGTTGGCACCGACGATGGCGATGTCACCGTCGTTTCGAGCGAACAGAAGCAGATCGATGCTCGCGTGACCACCGAAGGTTACAAGATTGGCCCGACCGATGTCCGCATCGAGGAACATCAAGACGGCGACCACGTCGTGCTCAACGTAAAGCTCCCGCACTTCAACTGGGCTTGGTGGGGTGGCCGGCACCATTCCGTGCGCATCGAAGTTCACGTCCCGCGTGACCTGGATCTCGACGTTCACACCGGAGACGGAAATGTTTCAGCCCAAGCTGTCGCCGGAAGAATCCGGATCGATACCGGGGATGGCCACGTGAATGCCACTGGACTCAAGGGCGATGTCAGCATGCATTCAGGTGACGGCCACGTCACCGCATCGGGGCTCGACGGTTCGCTAATCGTCGATACCGGCGACGGGCACATCAACGTCGACGGCCGCTTCGATTCTTTGAACCTGAAAACTGGCGACGGAAATATTGAAGCTCGCGTGATGAACGGATCAAAGGTGGGTACTAGCTGGCGGCTCCATTCGGGCGACGGGCGCATCAACGTCTCCTTGCCCTCGGACCTGAACGCGGACCTCGAAGCCCATACCGGCGATGGCCACATCACGCTTGATGTTCCCATCAGCGTTTCCGGCTCTCTGAGCCGCTCCTCGATTCACGGGAAATTGAACGGCGGCGGCGGCACCATTTCCATCAGTTCCGGAGATGGCTCGATTCACGTGCAAAAGCTCTAGATGTCTCCTAAGACGCACCAATCCGGCGCCTGCGCCATGTATCTGCAAAGAATTTCCTGCCAAGTGTATTCCATTGGCAGCGGTGTGTCATCAATCCCGGCAAATCCATTGGGGTTCCGCGAGCTACTGTCCTTCAAATCAAGGATTTACAGGCTTCTACCGATTGGCCCTTTTCTTGCTCCTGGTATTCTGTCCGCAGAGATCGTGAGGCAGCCAATGATTGGTTTTGTGATGATCGGGGTGCTGGCGGTGTTGGGTTTCTTGTGCGTTTCCGAAGCAGTGGTTTCGACAACCAGACGCGCGCAGAGCGGAACAAAGCGATGAGACTGCTGGCCGCAGATTCCCTCTTGCCCGGAAGCTATAATTCGCCCGCCTGATTTCGCTGTTCCCTCCCTTTACGCGGCATGAAGCTAAAGAGTGTGCCCGCAAGAAAGCATCTTCTCGTTCTGCCCTTCTCTAACCGACCAGGTCTGCTCTCCATCTAGGAAGCATTGCAAAACGAGGCGCGATGCCCCATGATAGTTTTTTCGCAAACCAACCGGCACGCTGCTGGACGCGCTGTCGCGGCCAATTCTTCGCAAATTTCAGGGGGATAGAGAGAATGCGCAGGCCTGTGAATATTGCTCCGCCAAAAGGAAAGCTCGGCGTGTTGACTCCGGGCATGGGCGCAGTGAGCACCACTTTTATGGCCGGTGTCGAACTCGTGCGGCGCGGCGAGTCAGTCCCAGTTGGCTCGCTCACGCAGATGGGAACCATTCGCCTCGGAAAACGCACGGAAAATCGCGTCCCATCCATCAAGGAATTTGTGCCGCTGGCGAAACTCAACGATATCGTATTCGGCGGATGGGACGTCTTTCCGGATGATGCATATGTCGCAGCCGCGAAGGCCGGCGTGCTCGATGCCAAGGACCTCTCCAAGGCACAGAAATTCCTCAAGAACATCAAGCCCATGAAGGCCGCGTTTGATCAGAACTACGTGAAGAATTTGCAGGGCACACACGTGAAGAAGGGCAAGACGAAATTCGACCTGGCCGAGCAGATTCGCGACGATATCCGCGAGTTCAAGAAGAAAAGCAAAGCAGACCGTCTGGTGATGGTTTGGTGTGGCTCAACCGAGGTCTTTTTGAAGCCCGAGGAAGTGCACAAAGACCTGCAAACCTTCGAAAAGGGGATGAAGACCAACCATCCCTCGATTGCGCCCTCCATGCTTTATGCCTATGCGGCCATCAGCGAAGGTGTGCCCTTCGCGAACGGCGCGCCCAACCTGACCGTGGACATTCCGGCCCTCGAAGAATTTGCCAAGGTCAAGCAGGTCCCTATCGGCGGCAAGGACTTCAAAACCGGCCAAACCCTGATGAAGACCGTGCTGGCGCCAGGCTTCAAGGCGCGCATGCTGGGAATGAACGGCTGGTTCTCCACCAATATTCTCGGAAACCGCGACGGGGAAGTGCTCGACGATCCCGCTTCCTTTAAGACCAAGGAGGAATCAAAGCTGGGTGCGCTTGAGTACATTTTGCAGCCTAAGCTCTATCCTGAACTCTACGGCAAGATTCACCACAAAGTGCGCATCAACTATTACCCGCCGCGCGGCGACAACAAAGAGGGATGGGACAACATCGATATTTTCGGCTGGCTCGGATATCCCATGCAGATCAAAGTGGATTTTCTGTGCCGCGACTCGATTCTGGCTGCGCCCATCGTGCTGGACCTCGCTCTATTTTTCGATTTGGCCAAGCGCGCGGGCATGCGCGGGATCCAGGAATGGCTCAGTTTTTATTTCAAGTCGCCGATGTGCGCCAAAGAACTTTACCCCGAGCATGATCTCTTCATTCAATTGATGAAACTGAAAAACACGCTGCGCTGGATGATGGGCGAGGAACTCATCACTCACCTGGGCGCCGAGTATTACGATTGATTATTCGCCCGGCGGTGAAACGGGCGGCTTCTCATGGAGCCTGCCCTTCCCCGCGATGGCCGCAATAATCTGGCGGCCGTGGAACCGGCCATTTTCAATGAAGATTTCCCCGGTGTGCTTTCCGCCCACAATCACCCCGGCCAGATAAATTCCCGGCACATTGCTTTCCAGCGTCTCCGGATCGCACTCCGGTTTGCGGGACTTCGGGTCAAGTTTGATTCCCTGCTTCTCGAGAAATGCAAAGTCCGGATGATAACCAGTCATGGCGAAAACCTGGGTGGCGGGAACAGGTTCTTCGGCCTTTCCATCTTTTATCCATGCTTGATGCGGCTCGATGCGTGTCACTTGCGTCTTGAACATTGCGTGAATCTCTCCTGCGTGGATGCGGTTCTCAATATCTGGACGCACCCAGTATTTTAGGTTTTTCCCGAGCTCGGCGTCCCGATGAACCAGCGTTACGCGAGCGCCCGCGCGAAAAAGATCCAGCGCAGCCTCGGCTGCTGAATTTTTTCCTCCGATCACCACTACATCTTGATTCCAGTACGGATGCGCCTCGTGAAAATAGTGAGACACGTGTGGCAAATCTTCGCCGGGAATGTCCAGGCGGTTCGGCATGTCGTAATATCCCGTCGCTAGGATTATTTTCTTTCCGCGATATTCCTGGACCGTCGAAACGTCGTCGTGCGTTTGCACTATAAATGCGCCATCGTGACCGTAAATGGAATCCACGCGCTCGTTTTGCCGTACCGCGATTTCGTAGTGCTCCACGGCTCGGCGGTAATATTTCAGCGCTTCCGCGCGCGTCGGCTTTCCGCCGGCAGTGGTCATCGGCAGATCGCCGATTTCCATGCGCTCGGGCGTAGTGAAAAAAACCATGTTGACAGGATAGTGGTACAGCGAATTGCACAGGCAGCCTTTGTCGATCACCAGCGGCTGCATCCCCTCCCGCTTGGCTTCAATCGCGCACGCCAGGCCTGTGGGTCCGGCGCCGATGCAAATCACGTCGTACGAATTAGACATGATCATAGTGTGCGCTGAGGGGCGAGTGAAATTCAACTATGTGAGCTGTGGACTATCAGTTCAATGTGGGGTGCTCCAGGTTGCTAGGCTGTCGGCAGGAGCGCCTCGACTAATTCGGTTGTAAATGTCTCGAGTTCGGCAATCCGCGCAGGCGTGGCTTCGAGTTTCTCTTTCTTGCACACGAACCAGTCGCGTTCATCGCGCGTGATGCGCACGGTGAAATTTCCTCCGATCAAGTACGAAGCGCTGCCAAACACTGTGAAGCCGCCGGAAGTCACCGCGGAGAGAAGCGCTGCGCAATTCCCTCTTCGTATCCCGACGTGGCTTGCGTACATGGGAAACGCCACGATTTCAAATCCTCGAGAGTGCAGGCGCTCAAGGATCGAAATCTGCTGCGGACTGAGCTCCATGGCAGGGTTCTGGATTCACCGCAGAGTCGCTGAATTTCGGGCAAGTCGTTTTCTTGAAACCCCAGCTCTCAAGCGGCCGACGAGGAAAACGGACTCGGGAGAGATCCGGAGCCAGAACCCGCGCCCGCGGCATTGGCGGATCCGGATTCAATTTGCCGCAGCACCGCGCGCAAAACCGCGGCCAGCTCTTCCTGGCTGACGTGGCTCTTGCGGAATTCCAGGCGCAGTCGGAATGCGCCATCTTCGGGCTGGTAGTTGAAGACAAACGGGTGTGGACGCGGCGCGGATTCGGTTTCTTCTTTGCGGGCGCGGCGCGCTTCATCGCGGGTCAGGCCGCCCTGGGTGATGCGGTGCGTCATCTCGCGCATCTTCTTTTCATTGGGCTGGCGCGCCACTTGCAGCAGGAGCGACTTGGAAATAATACCCTTGTCCAGACAAGCCTTGCGAATCGAGTCCGGTATCAATCGCAGGGAAAGTGTTTCCGTTACCGAGGACCGTGCTCGGCCGATTTTCTTCGCGATATCGTCGTGGGTGTAATCGAAATGTTCAGCTAGGCGCTGCAATCCGTCGGCTTCTTCGAACGGGGTCAAATCCTTGCGCTGAAGATTCTCGATCAGCGCGAGTTCAAGCGTTTCCGCGTCGTCCGCGATTTTTTCGATGCAGGGGAGCTCATGCAAGCCTGCGGCCTTTGAAGCATGATAGCGGCGCTCGCCGGAAATTATGTAGTAGGAATCTTCGCGAGGAATGTAGCGAACCAGCAGCGGTTCGAGCACGCCTTTCTCCCGAATTGAATCGGTGAGCTCGCGGATGTCACCAATATTTTTTCGCGGCTGGTCCGGATTCGGACGAATCTTGTCGGTCGGAATCATGCGGCCCACAGACGCCCCGCTGAAACTGGTCAGCGTCTCGACGTAATGCGCGTCATGCCGCATCTTGAGAGTGACGGGTAACCCGATCCGCTTGGACACGTTGCAATACCTCCTGAGCGAGCTTTTTGTATTCTTCGGCGCCGGAAGATTTCGGCGCGTAGGTGAATACAGTTTCCTTGTATGCAGGACTCTCTTCGAGCCTGACATTCTTGCTGATGCGCGTCTTGAAAAGCGCGTTGCCGAAGACGGCGCGAATTTGTTCGTGAGTGTCGCGCGAAATATTCGTGCGCTTATCGAACAGCGTGATCACCACGCCGAGAACTTTCAAATCCGGATTGGGACGCGCGCGGATTCGCGCATACGTTTCGAGCAAATCGTCGGTGCCTTCGATGGCGAAGTATGCCGCCTGTATGGGTACAAGCAAATGTGTGGAAGCTACCAGCGCGTTGACCGTGAGGATACCCAGCGCGGGCGGCGTATCCATGACAATGAAATCGTAGTCTTTGAGTATGGGCGCGAGCGCGTCCTTCAATTTGAAAGGCGCGTCAAATTGCCCGGCCATCTGCTGCTCGAGTCGCGCGAGATGCAAACGGGAGGGAGCCACGAAAAGATTCGGGTCCTTCGTGGGACGAATGATTTTGGTCATCTCCGAGGGATGCTCGGCGAAGATGTCGTACATGGTGGCCTGCACATCGCCGGATTCGAAAAATGCGATGGTGGCATTGGCTTGCGGGTCGAGATCAATCAGCAGGGTTTTTTTCTTTTTCAGGGCGATAGCGGCAGCGAGGTTGATGGATGTGGTGGTCTTTCCGACGCCGCCTTTTTGATTGGCCACTGCCAGGACGCAGGTCAAGCTGTGCCCCTCGCTCCCCTGTGGCAACCGTAGGCCAATATATGGAGGCCTGCGAGCCCAGTCACACCACAAGTAGGGACACTGTACCGATTCTGATACCCCCACTGCAAGGGAAAAATGTGCTGATTTGACTGGATTGGCGGTCTGAAACAGGGACCCTGCGTCCGACTCATCGGTGGACTCAGAATCGCGCTTTGCATCGGATGGTCACATTTTGTAGCGGCCGAGGTCCTCATCGTTAAGGCCTTCGAGCCATTTGCGAAGTTCTTCGTTGGAACTTTTTTCGGAGATGGCGCTGGCCATGCGCGAAGTCTTCAGCACCTCGTCCTCCACGAAGATGGGGCAATCGAGGCGCAGGGCAAGGGCAAGCGCGTCGCTCGGGCGGGAGTCGATGGACATCAACTGGCCGTCGCGCTCCATCCAGATCTGGGCGTAAAACGTGTCGTCTTTCAAATCGGAGACCACCACGCGCTGGACGTGGACGTTGAGGCCGGTGAGGACATTTTTCAGCAGGTCGTGGGTCATGGGGCGCGGGGTCTGTACTTTTTCGATTTCGAGGGCGATGGCGTTGGCTTCGTACACGCCCACCCAGATGGGCAAGATTCCGCTGCCAGTGGTTTCTTTGAGGACCACCACCGGCATGTTGGTCACCGGATCCATCATCAGCCCGCGGATCTTGACCTCGAGTTCCATGGCCGCCTCCCGGTGCTTCAAAGCAACTGTTCGCCGACCAAACTATTCGGGCCGCCGCGAGTGAC
>Ga0210384_10001402_pt1 | contig 32911 bp, 27 predicted proteins | sample IncBWH2MmetaG_FD_160574 | JGI IMG/M metagenome (GOLD analysis project Ga0210384, IMG submission 160574) | Forest soil microbial communities from Barre Woods Harvard Forest LTER site, Petersham, Massachusetts, United States - Inc-BW-H-2-M | ecosystem: Environmental > Terrestrial > Soil >...
CGGCCGGCGCGGTCGGCGACATTTGCGGCCATTATCTCGGCGCGGAGGGCAACTTGATCCAACACTCCTTGAGCACGCGCGTCATCAACCCGCCGATGAAATCGTTGCTCGCCATTCCGCATCGCGTGCTCGCGGCCGGCGGCATGGCCAAAGTTGCGATCATGAGCGCCGCGATCAGGGCAAAGCTCTGCCACGTCCTGATCACCGACGAGAATGCGGCCTCGGCGCTGGTCAAGGGCTGACGCGCTGGATTGGCCGCGCCCTTACTTGATCCTCGTCTCCGCCGTGATCAGCTCGTTGCCGTCACCGGTAGCGATCGTCACCTTCAGCCATTCACCGCTGCCGCCGCTATCAAACGGCACCGAGATGCGGTTTCCGGCCTTCGGATCGGCCTGCACCGCATCGTCATACAAGACCGCCTCGCCGCGCTTCATCGCGATGTGCAAGGGCGCCGCCGGTTCGAGACTGACGAACTGGAGGGTCGCACCTCCGCCCTCCGCCACCAGATTGACCAGGATATGCTCGTTCGCATCCGTCACGTTGCTGATGCCGACGGTCGGGGCATAGGTTTCCGGGATCGATATCTCGCCGAGCGCCGGAAAGCTTGCCTCGTGGAAGAACTGGTCGGATACGCCGGCCCATAATTCGACATAGGGCTGCGCCGGGTTCGGCTGCTGGCGCGCGCTCGCCGCGTTGGCGAGCGAGGGAAATCCCCAGGTCCACATTTTCAGGCCGCGCGTGAGCGTGTTGTCGGCGATGCGAATGATGCCCTCTTCATTGTCGTGGTTGATCACGCCCCAGAAATTGCCGCCCTGCATATCCGGCGCAGCGTAGGCGATGCCCATGGTCGGCCAGTTCTTGAAATAGCGCAGCTTCTCGAAGCGGCGTTGGCCGGGCCCCAGGCTCTCATCGCCCTCGGCCAGGTTTTTCGACCAGCTCGGCGTGGAGTAGGCCGCAATCGGGCCGATGATCTCGGCGCCGCCGGCCGTTTTCGGATGGTCCGGGTCCGATCCCGGCGCGAGCGTGGTGCAGGTCCAGTACTCGTAGTCGATCGCTGCGTTTTGCGGGTTTTTCAGCACGATGCGCGCATCGAGCGCGGCGCGGCCCGCTTTCAGCGTGACATAGTAAGTGGCTTCGATTCCCGTCGAGCCGCGCTTGAACTGCTTCGGTGCCGCGGCAAAGGCGAAATCGTCCTTCAGCGACATCGACACCGTCACCTCGTCGTCGCCCTGCTTCACGATCCTGAAGTCCCACGGCTTCAGCCAGGTCTTGCCGTGCTCGGCATCCGGGAAGGTGGGGAAGATGCCGCCATACACCATCATCCAGTCGTAATAGAACGTGCCCTGCTTGATGGCGTAGGGCACGCCGACCTCGTCGCGATAAAGCTCCTCGTGGCCGGTCGGCTTGTAGATGATGGAAAGAATGCGCCCGCCGAACTCCGGCAGCAGCGTCACTTTCAGATAGCGGTTCTCGATCACATAGGTCTTGAAGCTGCGGTCGACGATCGTCCTGGTGTCGAGCGAGCCATCGACCAATCCGTTCTCCGAGTCGGTGGCATATTTCGCCGTGCTCCAGGCGATGGTCGATTCACGGAGAGAGACGCGATCAGGCTCCGATGCGGCCGCGTTCGCCGCGAACTGGAACATGCAGAACACCGAGACAACCGCGACACGGACACGCGCGGGAAACTGGATTGCCATTGACATCGCCTTCACTTGAAGAGGCGCAGCCATTCTAGACCATCGCCGCGCCGCCCGCGCCGTCTGCATTGCGCTCAATCCAGTCAAATTGGCGGCAGGATGTTTGGCCCAGGGCCGTCATCGCCGGGCTGGCCCGCGCGAAAGATCGTTGCAACCGGCAAAAATCCGGTTGTAGACTCCCGCCAAAACAAGAGGGCAAAACGGGAAACAGGGGAGGCTTGCTATGATCGACAATCGCACGGCACCTTATGCAGCGCTGGTCCTTCGGCTCGCGCTGTCGTTCTTTTTCTTCGCGCATGTGATCCGGAAATTCGCCGTGATCGGCTTCGACCCGTGGTGGGATGGGCTCGTGAAGCAGGGCTATCCCGGCGCCGTGCTCGGCTACACCGTCGCCATCGAGTTTACCGGCGCCGTGCTGCTGCTGCTCGGCGTCTATACCCGCTATGTCAGCCTGCTATCGCTGCCGGTGCTGATCGCGGTCGCCAACCACTGGATCGTGCGCAAGGGATTCTGGTTCGCTGACGGCGGCATGGAATTTCCACTGGCCTGGGTGTTCATGCTGATCGCGCAGGCGCTGCTCGGCGACGGCGCCTATGCGCTGCGCGTGCCGGCGCTGCCGTGGGAGCGCGCGCGGCCGGCGACGGCGTGAGGCCATTTGCTCAGGCGCTTCGAAACACGGTCCTAGAAAAAGCCTGGGCTGAGATCGAGACCATAGGTCAGCGCAAGCAGCGAAACCAATAGCCCTGCGGCGCAGAACATCGCGATTTGCGTCAGCGGATGGACTTCCCTGACGGAATGCACGGTACGGGACATTGCTTGAACAATGGCGGTCATTGAAAAAATCCCTCGTCAAATTGCGGCGGCTACCCGTTCCGCGGGTTTCACATGACACCCAGCCCCAAACAGCTTGGCCGAGCATGACTGAGATCACAGTCCCTCGCCTTCAGGACTCCTTATTTTATGCTTATGAATTCCGTGATTTTTATTGCGCGAAGCGTCTTGGCTGGACGACGGGAGCGTTAATTTGCTTTATTTTTTTGATGGTTCGGTGCTGGACACGGACCGTCGCGAGCTGCGTCGCGACGGCATGGCGGTCGATATCGAGCCGCAGGTTTTCGATCTCCTGGAATATCTGATCCGGCACCGTGAGCGCGTGGTCAGCCGCGACGAGCTGATCGAGCAGATCTGGGGCGGACGGGCGGTATCCGAATCCGCGCTGAGCACACGCATCAATGCCGCCCGCAACGCCATCGGCGACAGTGGAACCCAGCAGCGCCTGCTCAAGACCCTGCAGCGCAAGGGCATCCGCTTTGTCGGCGAGGCGCGGGAAGAGCAGAAGTCGCCGCAAACGGGGCTGGTCGACCCGGCAGACGATGCCACCATCGAGGAACGCCAGCCCATCGAAGCATTGCCCGCCTTGCCGGCGATCGGCAACGTCCCCGAAGTGCTGCCGCCGGCAATGGTTGCTGCCGTCGCGCGGACTCGCCTTGCGGTTCGGCCCGCAAGCGTGGTCGTCATCACAGCCGTCGTCCTCCTGTGCTGCGCGGCTCTCGCCTGGGGCTACTTCGCACAATCCGCGCGGGCCAAGGCGAATGTCGAGACGGCAGCCAGGCTGAGCCACATCGCCGAGAAGATCAACATGACCTCGCGCGAGGATTACGACGCCGCTCGCCACCTCCAGCAATGGGCGGTTAGCCTCGATCCGCAAAACGCATCCGCCCAGGCGCGTTTGACCTTCGCCATCGTGACCGGCGTCCTGAACCATTGGTCGGATGATGTGGTCACCGACCTTCACGCCGCGGACCTCGCGCTGCAAGCCGGCATTCGCATTGCGCCGGACAACAAGATTGTACGTGGTGCACAGTGCCACATCCTGCGCGCGATGCGGCAGTTCGAATCGGCCATCACTTTCTGCAGCGAGGTTGCCGGGAGCTTTCCGGACTATCCGTTCCTGCACAAGGAGATCGGATATAACAAGCTCATGCTGGGCGAGCTCGATGAGGCCCTCGCCGAATTCCGTGAGGCCGACCGGATCGCACCCGATGCGCCGCTGCGCTGGAGCTGGAATCAGGGCATGGGCCTGATCTATCTGATGCGCGGAGAGGACGAGAAGGCGGTTGACCTGTTGTCGCGCGCGGCGATGGAAGCACCCAATGCCGGCCATCCCGCGGCCTATCTGGCTTCGGCCTACGCACTGGTCGGCCGCGAGCAGGAGGCGCGTGACGCCCTCGCCCACTATTTGAAGCTGTGGCCGAAAACGTCCCTGGACAATTTCGGACCGATGGTGGGAACGGCCGCGTTCAATGGCAAGATGGAACGAGTGATCAGGGGATTGCGGCTGGCGGGGCTGCCCGAACGCGCCGACGCTGCCCCGTCAGTAACGAAGCGCGCCGACCGCGGCACTCATTCGGACGAATCCCACGACGTCAGGTAAAGCCGGTCGAGCTCGCGTGAGGTGTCAGCCGCACCAATGCCGCCATCCAGGAAACGATCGATCGCGCTCGAGCCATCGACCTGAAACTTCAGATAGCCCTGATGGCGGGGCCGCAGCCAGCTCCGATCGAGTGTCGCCAATGTGTCGCGATAAAAGCCGTTCACAGCCCGGTTGACGGAGGGATCGAGCCAGGCCGCGCGGTGCCCGGCCTGCCCACCCGACTGGACGTAAGCGCCACGCTGCACATCCTGCGACGCAGTGAAATAGGCATAGTCGAACGCGATCTCGGGGTGCGCGCATTTGGCCGATATCGCGAGGCCCGTTCCGCCGATGACAGATCCTGACGGACCATCGCTCCCGAGCATTGCCAAATTGGCGAAGCGCACCAGCTTCTGCCGAAAGTCGTCACGCGCGTAGGAAACATAGCCATAGGTCAGTGGCGCGACCGCCCATTGATCTTCAGTCGCAAGCTGCTCGAGCGTCGCGATCGGATCGAGCCGGCGGCACTCGCGCGGCACCAGCGACGCCAGCTCGCGCATCACCTCCAGCACCGCGATGGCGTCGTGTTCCGCGAGCAGCGCGCCGGGCTCGGTGGCACATGGCGTGCCGCGGTTGGCGGCGAGCGTCATGAACGACATCAGCTGATGCGGGCTGCGCAGCGGCCACAGCACCCGTCCGCGCCTCGCGAGCGCGACGACATCGTCCCAGCGAGTAAGCGGCGCCTCGATCAGGTCCGGACGCCAGGCCTGCACCTGGGCCGCGGCATCGATCGGCAACGCCCAGTGCCGTCCCTTCCAGTGATAACTTGGAAAAGACGGCCCGACGCTGTTCTCCGCAAGGCTGTGCAGGCTTTTCGGATCACGCCAGTCGAAGGGCAGCAGGACGCCGGCATCGGCGAGCCCCCCGACATGCGGATGATCGATCACGATCAGATCGTATTCGGCCGCGAGTTCCTCGACCGGAAAGTGCTCGAAATCCTGCAGCGACCGCTTTTCCCAGGAAATCCGCACCTGCGGATGCCGGGCGGCAAACAGCTCGCCGGTCGCGACCATGGGGTCGAAACCCCGTGAATGGTCCCACGTCATGCCTCGAAGCGCGATCATCGACTTTTTCATATTGACTAAGTCAGTTTTTATTAGCGAAAATGACGGAGTCAAGGGAGAAACAGCCATGGCGGGAGAAGAAGGCGTTCAATACGCCGTCCCGGCGCTCGCACGCGGTCTCGATATTCTGGAGACGCTGGCCCAGCATGAAGGCGGACTCAGCCTGAGCGAGCTTGCCCGCACCCTCGATCTCAGCCCGAGCGCGGCCTTCAGGAGCGTGGTCGTGCTGGAGCAGCGCGGCTATATCGTACGCGACCCGGTGCTGGATGTGTATGTGCTGTCGCTCAAGCTGTTCGAGCTGTCGCACAACCGCCCACCGTTCCGCCGGCTGCTCGACATTGCCGTGCCGGCCATGCGTCTGCTGGCGGCCGAGGTCAAACAATCCTGTCACCTCAGCGTGCACGACAATGGCGACGTGCTTGTCATCGCCGATGTCGAGGGGCCGGGTCCGCTCAATCTGGCCTTCCGCCTCGGCAGCCGCTGGCCGATGCGCGAGACCGTCTCGGGCCGGCTGCTGCTCGCGTTTCAGGGCCCCGAGGTTCGCGAGGCCTGGCTCAAGGCCATTGCGGCGACAAAGGACCAGGCAAAATTCAAGCGCGAGCTCGCGCGTGCCACCGCGCAGGGCTTTTTGCGGCAGGAGAGCGAGACCTTCGGCGGGATCATCGATCTCGGCTTTCCGATCCTGGGACTTCACGGCGCCGTGGCGGCGCTGACCATTTCCATGGTGCGCGAATTGAGATCTCCGGTCGCCGAGAGCCGGATTCACGCAGCACTCGCCGCAACCGCCAACCACGTCACCAAGAAGCTCGGCGCTGCAACGCCGGCCAAACCTGAGGAAACCACCCATGGCAAGCGTAACGCTCGAGGCCGATAGCCCCGTCAAGTCGGAGCAAGGTCTCGCCAGCACCATCGCCGCGAGCACCATCGGCACCGTCGTCGAGTGGTACGACTTCCTGCTCTACGCCACCGCCGCGGCATTGATCTTCAACAAGCTATTCTTTCCGCAATTCGATCCCGTCGCAGGCACCATCGCCTCCTTTGCCGCCTATGCGGTCGGATTCGCGGTGCGCCCGATCGGCGGCATCGTGTTCGGCGCGCTCGGCGACCGCATCGGCCGCAAGCCGGTGCTGCTTGCGACGCTGATCCTGATGGGTCTCGCCACCTCGCTGATCGGCCTGTTGCCGACCTATGCGCAGGCCGGCATCTGGGCGCCCATCCTCCTCGTCGCGCTGCGCGTCATGCAGGGTTTTGGCGCCGGTGCGGAATATGCCGGTGCGATCGTGATGGCCGCTGAAGCGGCGCCCGGACGGCGCGGCTTCTTTGCGAGCTTGCCGGCTGCCGCGGTCGATGTTGCCACGGTGACATCGGCGGGCATCTTCGCGCTGTTCTCACTGATGCCCGAGGACATTTTCCTCGCCTGGGGCTGGCGGCTGCCGTTCCTGCTGAGCTTCGCGATCCTGATCCTCGGCGCCTATATCCGCCGCCGCGTGCCGGAATCGCCGGAGTTCGTCGCGATCAAGGAGCGCCATCGCGAGGCGCGCATGCCGGTCGTCACACTGCTTAAGAAAGAACCATCCCGGCGCCGTGCTGGCCGCGATGGGCGCCAATCTCGGCCCCAACCTCTCCTACGTGTTCCAGACCTTCACGCTCGCCTATGCGACCAGCAAGCTCGGCTTTCCCAAGCAGACGATCCTCACCGGCGTGATGGTGTCCTCGACCGTCGGCGCGGTCGCCTGCGTCGTGTTCGGCTCGCTCTCCGACATTTTCGGCCGCCGCCCGGTAATGATCATCGGCGCCATCTACACCGCACTCTATGCACTGGTGTACTTCCAGATCCTCGGCGCCGGCACGCCATGGATCGCCGTGCTGGCGATGACCGCCGGCCACGCGCTCGGCGCCCGCTCGATGTTCGGCGTGCAGCCGTCGTTCTATTGCGATCTATTCCCGCCCGAAGTGCGCTACAGCGCGATTGCCTTCGCGCGCGAAGTGACCGGCGCGGTCGTTCTCGGCCCGCTCCCGCTCGTCGCCACCGCGCTGCTCAGCCAGTACAACGGCAACGTCTGGCCCATCGCCGCGCTGACGGCGGCAATGAGCCTGATCACGCTGGTGTCGGTAGCGCTGGCGCCGAAGGAGCGAGGGGTACAATAAAGCCCAGGGCGCAACGGCTTGCGTTTGCAGTCGTGCGTAAGGGCCACGAGTGGGACAACGTCTCCGGTCCTTGGGAGTGAAGCTGACTGAATCAGGGCGTGCACTCATAAGATCAGGTGACGTCCGCCATGCCCCCGAAAGCGGTGCGAAAGCGGACATCGCGGGACTTCGGCGTTGGGCCATGTGTGGACGGCTCCGGGTTGGCAAGTAGAATCTTCACTTTGCGGCGTTGGTCGGAGCAGCCATGTGTTCGGCCTGTTTGCGCGGTTCACATGACCGCTGGCCATAATGCCCTCCGCGGATCAGGTCCCGGTCAACAGCACGCATTCGAAGATGCCATGGCCCATGTGGGTTGTCCTGATCGCCGGATCGACCGGCGCTGCATTAAGTGCTGTTCGCCCTCCCAACCGTTACGTCACACCGGATATCCGGTGTAATCTCGTCTCGTCACGCCGCAAGAGCAGCGGGTTCATTGTAACGTTCGTTCCTTGCCATCATCGCCCAGGCCATCCGGGCGAGTTTGTTGGCGAGCGCAATGGCTGCGACCTTAGTGGGGCGCCGGGCCAACAATCGAGTGAGCCAGGGCCGATGATCGGTGCCATGGATCTTGGCATAGCGGATCACGGCGAGCGCGCCAGCCGTGAACAGGCTGCGCAAATAGCGATCGCCTTGTTTGCTGATACTGCCAAGCTTGTCTTTGCCCCCGCTCGAGTTCTGCTTCGGCACGAGCCCCACCCAAGCCGAGAAGTCTCGTCCCGACCGGAAGGCCTTGGGATCAGCAACGCTGGCGACCAGCGCCGTTGCTAACGCCGGCCCGACGCCGGGGATTGCGTCCAGCCGTTTGCTCGTCACGCTTGATCGATGCCAGGCGATAATGCGTCGGTCGAACTCCAGGATTTGGGCCTTCAATGTGCGCAATTGACTGCCGAGAGCAGCAAGACACGCACGGGCCACCTCGGGGAGCCGGTGGTCAGCTGTATCGGCGACGACTTCTAGCAGTTGCTCGACACCCCTGCGCCCGACAGGGGCGACAATCCCGAACTCAGCAAGATAGGCGCGGATTGAGTTAATTACAGCAGTCTGCTGGCGGATGAAGAGATGGCGGGCTCGATGAAGCATCAGACAGCTCTGTTGTTCGACCGTCTTGGTCGGCACGAACCGCATGTTGGGTCTTGTGACCGCCTCGCAAATTGCCTCCGCGTCGGTGCTGTCGTTCTTCTGGCGCTTGACGTAGGGCTTCACATAGGCCGGAGGCATTAATCGCACCGTATGCCCTAACGCCTGTAGCTCGCGGGACCAATGGTGCGATGATGCGCAAGCCTCGATCCCCACCAGGCACGGCCGCAGCTTCTGGAAAAACGCCAGGACGTGGCGGCGCCTCAACTGACGGCGTACGACCACTTGGCTCGCTGCATCAACGCCATGTACTTGGAAGACCGACTTCGCAATATCCAGACCGATCGTCGAAATTGACTGCATAGGCTGCTCCTCCGAATCGTGGGAGCCTCAAACGACGCCCACTCCTTGGCACTCTCGTGCCGGTGGAGGAGCCGTCCACAGCATCAACAGCAGACGTTTGACGTATTGACTACAATACCTCAAAGACATCCAGCGTTCGTGCATTCGGCGCAAGCGAGCCGCTGGCGATCGAGCAGATGCGGTTTATCCAGTCGTATTTTTCCGAACTCGTCTCAAAGTAAGGCGTGGTACGGAAATAGTAGGCTCTCGGGTCGACGATCTCGCCTCGATAAAGGCGATCCATGACTTCTTTCGGGCCATGGCGAAGTCCCTTCCAGGCTGCGTAGATCTGATGCTTGTCGTCGGTCTCCAGAGTCAACCGCACGTCCACCTCCATCACGTCGTCGCGGCGGATCAGAGACCAGCCGCCGCCACCCGGCAACACCTTGCCCTTGAGCTTCGGCCCGTCGAAGCTGCCTCCGTCAAAATGAAAAATGCGTCGGCGGCCATAGGGAGTGTCGCCAAGAATGGATACTTGAATTTCGAGGGCGATCGTGAACAGAAACCTGGTGTTGATCTCCGGCATGGACGGCCTCCTGATGACTGGCATCTGCCATGTGCTGCGAAATCTATTGTAGGACCTTTGGCTTTAACCAGCACGCGCTCTGGCCGGGCCAGCGATGGCTGCTTCGGGTCAAACGCTGGCAGACTGTGCGATTGAGCCTCGCCCAAACGACGTCGATGCGGCCGCAGCGCCGATCAGACCCAAACTTCCAATGAACTCCCGCCGTTGCATGTATCCCCCCTTAAGGGGATGGAGCGCGGACATGGTTGCGATTGCCAAGTCGCTTCAGAATAGCGCCGTTCGATCATTTGAGGCTTGAGGAACGATAGTATGATCAGCTTCGACCTCGTTGATGAAGCGATTAAAAAGCACAGCCCCGGTCGTTTGCATCAGGGCCTTCGAACGGGCTATCTCCAGCTTTCCTTCCGTTTCCCGATGTTCTCCTGAAGAACGGAGCAGCAAATCCGCACGAGTAACGCGGGCAAGGCACTCAGGAATACGCGCATGACGCTCAATCGCAACTGCTATCGCCTCATCGGCGGTTGTCAGGGCGGTTGAAACGTCGCCGTTCAGCCTGTACGCGTTTGCTAAATCGGCAAGAATTCGGGGTTCAGCTTCCAGGCCCGCCTTTCGCAATCGAGCAAAGCTGAGAGCATCGGACAAATCCTGTATCGCCGAGGTGAGCCGTCTTGCGACGATATGCGCAACGCCACGACAGGCCCGACCGTAGACTTGCATATAGGGATTTCCGCTCTTTATAGACAGAGAATAAGCTCGCTCGGCATGCTCTTGAGCGAGCCCTATGTTTCCCTCGACCCATGCAAGGTCGACGTATGCCCAACTTGGTATGACGTGGTGAAGAGTATCAATTTGGCTGGCGTCCAAATGAACGATACGATCGAGGAGTGGGCGAGCTTCATCTTTTCGACCCAGCATCAACAGCGTTTGGCCCCGCATCACGGTTAACCAGAGCTCAACATCGAAGCCCAACATTTGCCTGTCGAATTTTGCGATTTTGTCCGCGCTTTCCGTTGCCTCGATATTCATTTGAAGCGCTTCGATCATGAAGCCGGACATTCTCAGCGCGTGGCAGAGCACAGCCTTGAGCGTTATTTGAACACTGTGGTCATTATTGTTGTCGGCTATTGCTTTAGCCTCACGAATTTTTTCGACATACTCATCAGCTGATCCGCCGTTCGCCAAAATCCTTCCATAAGCTGCGTGGATCAACGCGTTGGCTCTCACATCTCCCAGAGCGACCGCTAATTGCTTGGCCTCTTCAAAATAGATCAGGGCCTCCTGTGCTGAAATTCCTTCCCGCCAACCAAAATTCACGATTTGCCCCGCCGCCATCATTTTCAGGTAGTTTGTCGGCTGTGACGAAGGAAGAGTTGACAGCAACTCGCGGACTTTTTTCCAGCTTCTCATGGCCTGATTTGGATCATTCGTACCAATCCAGACAGCAGAACGCATATTCTGTTGCGCCGCCTTCAGGTTTTCACCGGCTTGCTCCAGGTGGTACGCCAGGAGGGCGGCTCTCTCATCCGCATGGTCTTTAAAGACGCTCTCAATCGCATGAGCCACCTTGAAATGGAGATCCCGACGGCGCTCATGCAGAAGTGATCGATATGCAACCTCTTGGATAAGAGGATGACGGAATGCAAGAAGGCGTCGCTCAAAGGGCGGCACATCGTAGAGCAGCTCGGCTTGTCTCAAATGCTGGATTGCTTCCGAAAGCTCGGCCTCCTCCATGCAAGCAATTCGATCCAGAACCGGCATGGAAATTTCGCGGCCAATTACGGACGTTATCTCCAGTACTGCCTTTGCGCTTTCTTCGAGCCGGTCGATCCGAGCGGCGATGACGGCCTGCACAGTTGAGGGGAGCGGTATCGTACTAATTCCACCTCTCAGCCTGTATGAACCCCTTTCGCCTTCAAAGTCCCCTCGCTCCACGAGCGCATTGATGAGCTCCTCGAGAAAGAACGGATTTCCCTGCGCTCGCTCGACGATGTTCCTGCTCAGCAATGCCAGGGACGGGTCGCTGCCGAAATGGTCCTGCACGAGGATAGCCGCCTGTGCCGGAGGCAAAGGACGCATGTTGATTTGCCGATAGTGCGACCGCTGCATCACTGGAGCCGCAAACCCCGGCCTGAAATTGACGACCAGGAGAGTGCTCGTCCCTAAAACCGCATCGCCCAAGGCTTCAACGAATTCTTCGCTCGCAGCATCGATCCAATGCAAATCTTCGATCACAACAACGGAGATCGGTTCGCGTGGTGAGTGTGGTAACAGCCTGACAAAGTCGAGGAGCTGCGTTTTTCTGGTCTTTGGATCTAGTTTGATGGCTGGTCTCTGAGGATCAGTTAGGCCGAGGAAGTCCAGCAATATTGTCGGGAGCTGCTCGGAAACCGGCAGTGCTGCCAATCGCTCCAGGACAATGCGGCGCGACACATCTGGGGCCTGTTTGTAGCGAAGACCAAAATAATCCCGCATTAATTCTAGTACAGGCTGAAATGGGGTCGCTCGCCCGTGAGCTAGTACACGAGCCTCAAAGACGCGGATGCCTTTTGCGCGACAATTTTCGGCGAACTCGAAGCAAAGACGGCTCTTGCCGATGCCAGCCTCTCCGACGACGCCCACCACATGCCCTTCACCCTTGCTCGCATTTTCGAGTTCATGCAGAAGAGCAGCGAACTCATCTGTTCGGCCCGTCAGCGGACTTAAACGAATTCCGCTTCGAAAGACACCGCTCGAGGGCGCATGCATAAGTCCTCTTACTTTGAAAATCTCAACAGGCGAACTGATCCCTCGGATAGATTGTGAACCTAGCGGTTCGACTTCAACGAATTGCTTGGCGGCGACGTAGGTCTCTTTTGAAATTACGATCGATCCTGCGTCCGCCAATTGCTCCAGGCGATTGGCAAGATGCACATTTGCTCCAGCGGCATCAAAGGTTCGGTATATTCCGTGTTCGATCGTTTGAACAACAACTTCACCGGTGTGGACGCCCACGCGGATTTGCAGATCTTGGTCATTTAAGCGAGCTATCCCGTCCTGCATTGCAAGAGCCGCCAGGCAGCCCCGCACGGCATGATCCTCGTGTGGTTGCGGAGCGCCAAAGATCGCCATCACCCCGTCACCTTGTGATTTATTGACGACGCCTTCGTATCGGGTGACGGCTTCTCTCATTAGCTCCAGAACGGGCTGAAGGCGCCTCATTCCGACCTCGGGATCGCCTAGGCTATCGATAAGCGCGGTGGAGTTCCGAATGTCCGCAAACAGAATTGTGAGCCGTTTACGCTCTCCACCTTTGGCATTGAGCGAACTCAATACCTGCTGCCACGATCGATTGGCTTCTTCTACAGCTGTAGCCTTCAGAGTTGCACTGCAGCGCCCACAGAAGCGAGCCGTGGGCCCATTCAAGTGCCCACAGGCCTTGCACTCAATTCCGAGAGCGGCCCCACACCCTTCGCAAAAATCATTCGTCGCCTTATTCTGGCAACCGCACCGCAAACATTGCATTAGGTGGCCCCCTTACACAGCGGAGCGCGACTGATCAAAATCATAATACTATTTGCAGAACAACTCCATGCCGCTTTGCAACAACCACCACTCTGGATCCGCTATGCGCTGAGGAGATACTCCGCCGCCATCGGCTTTTTTCGGACAAAACTGAGCGCGCCGCAGAATGCGCGGTTTTCCCGGCGACCCCAAATCAACTCGGTAAAGCCAACACACAGTGGATAAGTATGAAATACGTTACATTTGCGAGATTTCTTATACAGTGCGCAGAGGCCGACTGAGATTTTTAGATGGGCCCGCAGAATGGTGCTTCCGAGTCGACGCCTTCAATAGCGTCGACGATTAGTGACAGACTTACTCGAGAGGTTTGGTCGCGAACTCCTGAAGTCAGTTCTCTTTTTAAAGCGTCCAACAATTAACGCCCGGAAGCGGCGACCTGTGTGTCGGTGCGGCTCGTGCCGGTCCATCGCGATTTGGTACACCACGATTGGGATCGCAGTTCAGTTACTCATTGCCTTGTCGGTGAATGGACCTGGCTCCGAGGCGTTCCGGTTGAACACGCATAAGATGGTCCATGATTCCAATTCGGCCGTTTTGGGAAAGATAGGGACGCCATGCTGAACGCATCCATCCTGCCACACAATATCTCCCTTTGCGGCTCGAAAAACCGTAGTCGAATGTTGGAAGTCCTTGTGTCTCAATTTCGAGCCGCGTTCGTCGGCATCGAATATGAAGTCGATATGCAAACTCGGATCGTGAACGCTCAGGCGTTTCATATTGGAGGTTTGCGTTTCGTACGTCTTTATGGCGGTCTCGCCTTCCATCCACTCGTCAGCGAAGATGCACTGGTCTTTACGCTGCTGCACGAGACCGGCCACCATCGTGCACGTGGTCGCAGGTTCGCAGGCGATCCAGAGCTTGCCTGCGACTGCCGCGCCGACAAATGGGCCGTTGACGCTGGTGCTCGTGCACTACGTCGCTGTACCGGGCGGTCGATGAATCTCCCAGCTGCGCTAGACAGCCTTGACGAGGCGGTCGCGTCGATCAACGCCGGCGCCACCGCGCCAAGGCGACGCCTTCGGTCGCTGGATTGCTGGGCCGGGTTTTGGCCAACGCGCAAATCGCGGCTCCGCATTGGCAACGCTCCGGTGCCGACCGGGCCATGCTATCATTCGCGCTAACTCGGCAGAGGAGGACGAAATGGGTGGATTAATTCCGATAGGCGGTGGTGCTGACGCCGAGATCAAAGGTCTCCTCAATACCGCATTCAACGATACGAATATTAAGGCACTCCGACGAGTCGTCGCAAAAGAAAATCTATTCGACGACCATCACCATCTGCACCGCATAGCGTACAGATTAGGAACCTATCCGGTTAAGACCTATACAGGAGATGACGCGAAGGGAAAGTGGTTCTATTTCTTAAAAAAAATCCTGAAGGACGCGACACACAACAATGTATCTACCACGCAATCGGTAAAAGCAATTTTGTCATACGCCATGAATAATTCGGTCGTTACGAGCGTGGTATTTGATGCGGTGCAAGGCACAGACACTACCGCAGACCATTATGTTTACCCGAACAATCCGGTTACCAATAATGATATTGCCGCTTTGATCGATACGACAGGAACATTGAGAATATCACTCATTTGTCCATCACCTCTACCTGACAAATCGTCTCCAGTTCCCAACCAACAAGCTGATCTTGATGAAAGTCCTGCAAATATCATCGAAAGACCTCCGATAAAAATTTTCACGCCTTCAACTCTCTCGCCTCCTGTTCTTTCGATAGACACTCGCAAACCGCGAGAGAAAAAGAACACGAAACGCGCTCCGCAAAAGAAAACAAAGAGCAAGAAAAAACGTTCAAAGAAATAGATTCTTTGACCGGCTGCTGCCTGAGCGCATCGATGAACGACTTGCAGCCAACGCCCTGCGGTTAAGCGGCAGCTGTCAGAGAAGCGGCGTGCTGCAAGGCTTTCGTCGACTGCCTGCAGCAATGCTTCAGCCTGTCAAAAGACCGGCCGCCTGCACTTGCGCGGAAACGGAAAGTTTGCGAGCGGCCTCAATACGATCCGGCGCTTCACCTGATCCCACCCAAAAATTCCGCTTGCGCCGTCGGGCAAATCAGTGGCCCTTGTTTGCGCGTCTCGCACCCACGAGAGGGGCGCTACGCGATCGTCACGAGTGTTGGGCGCGAGATGCGATGGGCGCGTTGGCGTCGCCGGACGAGCGGCATCGATGCGCACGGCGAAATCGTGTGGTCCTGATTCCCCGACGCTGGAATCAAGTCGGTGCGTGACGAGCGCGCAGACGACGGTGGCAATAAAGCCCGGTCACCGGGGAGAGTACGTATAAGCCGTAAAACCATTGCGCGGGGAATGCCGGTCGCTCCGGCTGAACCTGTGGTCACTGCCGCCTGCTTACTTTGTTGCAGGCGGGCCATGGGTGCGGCCTGCATCCGGCATTCCCCGCGCCCTCTCTTCTTCGAGGGACATTGTGTTCGGCAAGACTCGGGCGCTTCACGCGCCGCGGGAATGTCTCGCGTCGTCCTGGACAAGCGAGCAAAGCGAGCGCGATCCAGGACCCATTACCCCAGGATTGAGTTGTTGCGCACGCTGGAACGACGAGCTCATTACACGACATCTGCCTGTGGTAATGGGTCCTGGCTTTCGCCAGGACGACAGCGGAGAGCACCACGCATGCCCCTCAATCTCCCGCGACCGTCTCCGCTTTCCTCACCGCATTCCAGAACGCTTCCGCGGCATTGGTGGAGCGGGCACGCGAGCGATAGAGGCAGATGCCGATGTCGATTTCCCAGCTCCTGTCTCCCGCGCGAACGAGCCGACCGGCCGCCAAATCATCCTGAACCAGACTTTGGGGCGCCCAAGTGATCCCTTGTCCTTCGCGGACCATGTCGATCAGCAGCATGACCGGGGCAGAAAAGCTCGGGGCGAGATGCGCCTGCGGCTCCCTCGCGGCGAGGAACGAGGAGACGATCCGCCCGACCCCGGAACCGGGATGATAGGCGAGATAGGGCAGCGGCTGCTTGGCCGTGCCGGGCAGGAGATAGCGCGGCTCTGCTTTTCCCCGCCGCCCGCGCGCTCCGCCTGCGGGCGCGCTGAGGGGGACCAGCACATCATCAGCCAGTTGAATGCGCTGGAACGAATCCGAATCCAGCCTTGTCATCAGGCTCGGGTGATAATTGGCCAGCATGAACTGCACTTCGGCATCGATCAGCATGCGCTCGCAGGCGGCGAAATTGACCGCCACGAGTTGCACCGCGGCCGTCGCGCTGGCGCCCTGTATCTTCCGGATCCAGCCAGGAAAGAACGTCTGCGACAGTGTATGTGTCGCCGCGAAATGGATGGTCTCGGCCTTCAGCCGCGCGACTTCGAGCGCCTCCTGCTTCCCGACCATGACGCGGCGCAGGACATCTTCGGCGACGGGACGAAAAGTCTCGCCGGCCGGCGTCAGGGAGAGCTTGTGGGTGGCGCGCTCGAACAGCGGCGTGCCGAGCCAGTCCTCCAGCGCGCGGATGCGGCGGCTCAGCGCGGGCTGGGTGACATGGCGCCGCTCGGCGGCGCGCGAAAAGCCGCCCTCCTCGACGACGGCGACGAAGTCCTCCAGCCAGTTCAGGTCCATGATGCGGTTTTGTCCTCAAATCATGCCAATACGGCATTAGCGCCTTGACCGGCGCTGGTCCAATCTGGACTCAAAGCAAAAGCACATAGCCGCCATCGCTTCTTCCGGGAGGAGCCATTTTGCAGATCGCGACCACCCCCACTACCGCATCCGTTCCCTCGGCCACCGCAACGCGGCGGCGCAAGCCCCTGTGGCGCGAGCCCTATGTGCTGGTCGCCATCGGCGCCGCGCTCGGCGCGCTGCTGGGCGCACTGTTTCCGGCTTTTGCGGCCGACATGAAGCCGCTCGGCGATGTCTTCATTTCGCTGATCAAGGTCACCATCACGCCGCTGATCTTCCTTGTGGTCGTGTCAGGCATTGCGCAGGTCGGCGACATGCGCACCGTGGGCCGCATCGGGCTGAAGGCGCTGGTTTACTTCGAGGCCGTGACGACCTTCTGCCTGCTCTTCAGCCTCCTCGTGGTCCAGTTCGTGAAACCCGGCGAGGGCGTCGCGCGCGCCAATGCGCAGCAGGCCGAGACCATCGCCAAATTCAGCCAGGCGCATGTCGGGTCGATCTCCGACTACCTGCAGCACATGGTGCCCGACAGCTTTGTCGGCGCATTTGCGAGCGGCGATGTGCTGCAGGTGCTGGTGCTCGCGCTGTTGTGCGGCATCGGCCTGCTGTTGCTCGGTGAAAAGGGAGCTGCGATTCGCAACGGCCTCGATCGCGTGACGGAGCTCGTCTTCAGCGTTGTCCATGTCGTGGTCGCGCTGGCGCCGATCGGCGCATTCGGCGCCATGGCGTTCACGGTCGCCAAGTTCGGCCTTACAACGCTCTCTGCGTTGGCGCTGCTGGTCGGCACCGCCTGGGCGATGATGGCGCTCTTTATTTTCGTCGTGCTCGGCGTGATCTGCAGGCTCGCCGGCATCAAGCTGATGGACTTGTTGCGGATGCTCCGAACCGAGCTCCTCGTCGTGCTCGGCACGTCGTCCTCGGAGACAGCCATTCCCGGCATGATGGAAAAGCTGCCCGCGGCCGGCGTCGGCCGCGCGGTGGCCGGGCTCGTCATTCCCTCCGGCTATTCCTTCAATCTCGACGGCGTCGCGCTCACGCTTCCGCTGAGCACGCTGTTCGTCGCGCAAGTCTACGGCATCGAGCTCACGCTCACGCAGCAGGTCAGCATTTTCGTGGTGATGCTGTTCACCAGCAAGGGCGCGGCCGGTGTCACCGGCGGCGCCTTCGGCGCGCTCGCTGCGACCGTCATCGCAGCCGGTCTGCCGGCGGAGGGCCTGGCACTGCTGCTCGGCATCGACCGCTTCATGTCGCTGGGGCGCGCCGTCACCAACACCATCGGCAATGCGGTTGCCGCCATCGTCGTCGCCAAATGGGACGGCGAATTCGATTCCAACGCCTGGGCCTCGGTAGTCGCCGACCCTCAAACCAAAGCGAGCTGAACATGAGCGCACGTCACGAAGAACTCCCCGTCATCGGCCTCATTCCCGGCGATTGCACCGGCATCGGGCCGGAGCAGACCGCACGGATCCTGGCCGACGGCAATCTCACTGAGGTGGCGCGGCTGGTGGTGATCGGGGACGCGCGCGTGCTCGAGATGGGCATGTCGCATGCGGGCGTCAAGCTGAACGTCAAGCGCGTGGCTTCCCCGGCGCGCGCGACGTGGGAGAACGGCGTGGTGCCGCTCGTCGATCTCGGCAACATTGATCCCTCGCGCTTCCCGCTCGGCAAGGCCAATGCGGAATCCGGCCGCCTGACCGGAGATACGCTCGCCCGCGCCATCGAATTCGCCAAGGCCGGAGAGCTCGACGCCATCACCTTTGCGCCGCTCAACAAGCGCGCGATGTTCGATGGCGGCTGGAAGTTTCCGGACGAGCACAAGATGTTCGCGCACCTGCTCGGCCATGAGAGCTATTTCTCCGAGATGAACGTGCTCGACGGCCAGTGGATGTCACGCGTGACCGGCCATCAGTCGCTGCGCGAGGCGCTCGACGGAATCAACCCCGTGAGCATCACCGATGCAATCGAGCTCGCCGACCGGATGATGCGCAAGGCCGGCATCGCCAAGCCGCGCATCGCGGTCGCCGCGCTCAATCCCCATGCCGGCGAAAACGGCCTGTTCGGCCGCGACGAGATCGAGATGATCCGCCCGACCGTGGAGGCCGCGGCCAAGACCGGCATCGCCTGCACCGGACCTTTTCCCGCCGACACCGTCTACATCCGCGCCTTTGCCGGCGAGTTCGACAGCGTGGTCGCGATGTATCATGACCAGGGCCAGATCGCGACCAAGCTGCGCGGCTTCAACCGCGGCGTCACCGTCACCGCCGGCCTCGATACCGTATTCACGACGCCCTCGCACGGCACCGCCTTCGACATCGTCGGCAAAGGCGTCGCCAAGACCGGCGCCATCGAGAGCGCGGTCCGGCTCGCGGCCCAATTGGCCAATGTCAAAGCCATGAATGTCAAAGCGATGGCCGTTCATTGAATAATGAGGAAAGCCCCGCCTTGAAGCGGGGCTTTTCTCATTCAACCATGCGGGGTTCGCTATTCGACGGAGACGCGAACCACGCCGGATCGCATCATGCCCAGCGCCCGCGCGGCGGTGACGGATAGATCGATCACCCTCCCACGCACGAAGGGCCCTCGATCATTGACGCGACATTGGATGGTGCGGCCTCCGGCGCTTACCGTCAGAACGCTACCCATCGGTCTGGTCCGATGGGCGCATGTCATGCCCTGACCGCGGCCGCCATAATAGGAGGCGAGACCGCTCTCGGCATGAGCAGACGAGATGAGGAGGAGCGAGACTGTGACAAGTAGAGAGGTTCGAACCATGGGTCCTCGCATGTGCGTGACCCCTGCCCGCAGCCCTGTAAGCCGCGAAAGGTGACCGCGGCTTGACCAAATCTGGGGCATTTGGAGAGATTGGAACCCGCGGGACATACCGGCTGCTATCGAGGGTGTGATCGCCCTTGCAAGCGGCGCGGCGTCAGGGCTAGCCTTGCCACAAAAATCCAGGGAGGCTTCGCGATGCGGTACGGCACTTTCATGATCTTGGCGGCGGGATTGATGGCGCTCGCGCCGCCGGTGCAGGCGGAGACCCGTGCAGCCTATGTGACCCTGATGCTGCAGGCCTTTGCCGCAAAGGTTCAATGCCCTGGCACCGAGGTCGCCTACCAGGACCTCGTGCAAAAAGCCCAGGACATGCAGCAGGCGGACGGAACGACCGAGTCCGCCAGGAAGGCGATCGCCTGGCTGCTCACCGGCGGCAAGATGGGCGAGAAAGGTGACGACACGCTGATGGGCGAAGTCGCGCTCGCCATGCAGACCACCGACCTCGATCAGAAGCGGCTCGGCATGCAGAGCTGGTGCGATACGCAGAAAACCAAGCTCGCAGGCTTCATCCGTTCGAAGAGCTAACGCCACATGCTCCCTTGTGCCGAAGCAGTTTTCGCGGTCTAATTATCAGTGAGGCCTTGATACAGCGCCTCCTCGCACGCTTCGATGCCGCAGCGTGTTCCAAGGCAATGGCTGCCACACCCACTCACGAAGGGACGGTGGCGCTCGCCTTCGAGTTCATCGGTCCTTCGTTTTCTGCGCGGAGGACTACATGAACCTCGCCCCCTACCTGATTGCTTCGGAGCCCTATTACGAGCCGCTCGGCAACGAGATCGAGGCATTCAGGGCCGCCTATTCGGAACGCCTGCCGGTCATGCTCAAGGGACCGACGGGCTGCGGCAAGACACGCTTTGTCGAGCACATGGCCTGGCTGCTCGGCAAGCCGCTGATCACTGTTGCCGCGCATGAGGACATGACCGCGGCCGACCTTGCGGGCCGCTATCTGCTCGAACCATCCGGCACCGTATGGCATGACGGGCCGCTGACACTGGCGGTTCGCTTCGGCGCGATCTGCTATCTCGACGAAATCGTCGAGGCGCGGCAGGACACCACAGTCGTCATCCATCCTCTGACCGATGCGCGGCGTATCCTGCCGCTGGAGAAGCACAACGAGATCGTGCCTGCGCATGCCGATTTCCAGCTCACGATCTCCTACAATCCCGGCTACCAGAGCGCGGTCAAGGACCTCAAGGAATCGACCAAGCAGCGCTTCGTCGCAATCGATTTCTCCTATCCACCACCGCCGACGGAGGCCGCCATTGTCGCGCGGGAGAGCGGGGCGGACAGCGATCTCGCCGGAATCCTGGTGGCCATCGCTCAACGGTCCCGCAATCTGCAAGGGCATGGACTCGACGAAGGCGCCTCCACCCGTATGCTGATCCATGCCGGGCGGATGGTGCGTGCCGGGCTGCCGCTGGAAGCTGCCGTGCAGTCCGGCATCGTGCTGCCGATCACCGACAACCCCGACATCCGGGCCGCGCTCAGCGACGCCATCCAGGCGTGCCTGCCGTGAACGCCGCCAGACAGCCGATCAGCCTGCATGTGCTGTCGTCGGAACAGGACAGCACAACGCATCGGCTGCATCTCCTGATGCGCCAGCGCGAGATGCTGCGGCCGCTGTTTCGCGCGACATGGGATGATCTCTCTCACCATTTCGACGCGACCGAGCTCGAAGCCTGGTCCGGTGCTGTGCTCCAGCTCGCCAATGTCAATGCGGGGCCGGCCTGCCTGATCGCCTATTGGGAGGCAAGCAAGGACAATGCGGAACGCGAGGAGATCGCACCGCTGCTCGCCGCCGCACAAACGGCTGCCGATATCTGCCGCCATGCTGGCGCGCGGGCGGCGACAGCGGCGCTGCGGGCGCTGCCTGTTGCGGCGCGCGCCTTCGGCCGCGGCCCGCAGCTTGCCCGATGGTGGCGGGTCATGGATCTCCTGGCGCGGCAGGCCGCGGAGTCGGTCGAGCCGGTGGCGGCGCGGCTGAACGAGATCCTCGCCCCCGGTACGATCGATGCCTTCGAGAATTTTGTCTCGGCGGGCTTGCGCGCGGCCTCCGGCAACAAGGCGCGGCGCATCGCGTTCTTTTCGCTGGAGGACGAGCTTGCGCGCCGCATGATCGCGCGCGATCTCGGCAGCGTCACCTTTCCGGAGACGGAGGTCGAGCTCAAGGCGTTCCTCACCGCATTATGGGGCCGCACACCCCTGCTCCGCAGCTTTTCGACCGACAACAACCAGGTGGCGCAACGCCGTGCGTCGATCGCGGGGCCGCTGATCCGGCTGCCGGAAGTCTATCGCGGGGTGCAGGGCGATGCTGCCCGGACGTTGTTTCGCGCGGCGGCCGCGCATGCGCAGGCGCACCTGATACTCGGCCAGGGCCTCTTTCCGGTCGGCACGCTTAAGCCGCTGCAGATCGCGCTCGTCAACCTGGTCGAGGACGCGCGGATCGAGCGGCTTGCGATGCGGCAATTCCCGGGGCTGCGCCGGCTGTGGTCACCCTATCATATCGCAAGCCCCTCCGGCGTCGTCGCCGCGCCCACCCTGCTCGCCCGCCTGGCGCGCGCACTGTTCGATCCCGACTATACCGACGACGACGCCTTCGTCGCCAAGGGACGCGCGATGTTTGCGGCGGTCGCGGCACACATCGAGGACGCCGCGATCAGCCGCGAGATCGGCATGCTGCTGGGCAACGATCTCGGCCAGATGCGCGTGCAGTTCAACGTCAAGACCTATGTGGTCGAACCGGTCTATCGCGACGACGGCCTCGGCCTGTGGGACTTTGGCGAGAACGCGCCGCCTTCGGGTGAAGTGGTGGAATTGCCGATCGAGGCGGTCAAAATCGAGCAGCGGGAGACCGGCGATCCGGACTCCACCCGTGGAGACATGGAAGGCGAACGCGCTGACATCGGAGCCGCGCGCCCGGTTGCCCCCGACCAGCGCGGCGTTGTCATCGCCAAATATCCGGAATGGGACAGTGCACACGCCATCGAACGCCCCGAGTGGACCGTGGTCCGCGAGGTCGCGCCGCCTCTCGGCGAGCCACGCCGGATCGAGGAAGCGCTCGACCGCGCGCACGTCCTGCGCCGCCGCATCGGCCGGCTGATCCGCGGCGTACGGATCGGGCGCAAGATCCGTCTCAACCGACAGCACGAGGGTCACGACCTCGACATCGACGCCGTGCTCGACGCCGGCATCGCGCTGCGCAGCGGTCGCGAGCCCGACCCGCGCATATTTCGGTCCTCTACCTCGGTCTACCGCGACCTCTCGGCGCTGCTGCTGATCGATATCTCGGAATCGACGCGCGACCGGTTGAGGTCCGGCGAGACCGTCCTCGATATCGAACGGCTGGCCGTCTCCATCCTTGCCGAGGCCATGGACAAGCTCGGCGATCCCTTCAGCCTCCTGGCGTTTGCCTCCGACGGCCGCGAGGACGTCAAGATGACCAGCATCAAGTCATTCGACGAGCCCTACGACCGCGCGAGCAAGGCGCGGCTGGCCGGCTTGAGCTCCGGCCTGTCGACCCGGCTTGGCGCTGCGCTGCGCCACGCCGGCCGCGTCATTGATGGCACCGTCTCCGCCCGCAAGCTCGTCATCGTGCTCACCGACGGCGAGCCTTCCGACATCGATGTAACGGAGCCGCTGATGCTGGTCGAAGATGCCCGCCGCGCCGCGGTTGGACTGCATGCCGCCGGTATCGACACTTACGGCGTGGTACTGGGCCAAGCCGGCGCTTCGGCGGCGGCACGCATTTTCGGTCGCGGCAAAACGATGATGGTTCATCGCGTCGAGGACCTCCCGAACCGGCTCTCCGAACTTTATTTCCGTCTGGCCCGACTCTAGCTCCCAAACGTTTCGTCAAGCACACTGATGCCAACCCGGCGCGACCAAATCAGCTCGCCAAGCCGTACCACATAGTTCTCCGCCCGCCCCTGCATCGCGACGAACAGCACGTCGCCCTCGAAACGCACGCCCCATCCGAGATTGCCGACGTGGTAGCCCAGTTCGATGGCGTCGCTGATCGAGCGCGGCTGGAGGCGAAGCCAGCGCTGGCCGGCCGCACGCACCACCACGGCGTTGTCATCGTCGAGCAGGAGCACGGCGCCATCGAACAGCCGCTCGTGGCGCGGCAGTGCGATGGCTATGTCCCGCCCGCCACGTGTGGTGGCGGTCAGCTCCCGCTGATCGAGGCGATCGGGCGACAGGCGGAGCTCGTCGACGGCGTTGCGAAGCTCCAGCCGATGGAGCTTCTCGGAATAGGCGGGCTCGAGACGGCTGCCGATGATGTGGCCGACGCGGAGCATGACAGGCCTCGCTCATCCCGCCAGCAGCTGCTTCAGCTTTGCATCGATGAAGTCGACGTCCTTGGGATTGGTACCCGGGCCGCCGGCAAAGTGGCCCCAGATCGAGGGCACCGCAATGAACTCCGCGTTCGGCATGTGGGCGACCTCGAACTGGCTGTCCTCCGGCGGGAAATAGAGGTCGGTCTGGCCCGGCATGACATAGGCCTTCGCCTTGATCGCCCCGAGAGCTGCCTTGAAGTCGCCCTTGTAGAGGTCGTTGTCGCTGATGTCCCCGTTCTGCCAGGTCCACAGCATGGTCAGCAGATTGTTGGGGTCCTTCGGCAGGAAGAAGCCTTCCCAGAATGCGACCAGGAAATCCTCCAGAGAGGAGTAGCCCATGGCCTCCAGATCAAGCTTCTCGCGATAGAAGGCCTGCGAAAAGCCCCAGCCGGCATAGACACGGGCAGCGGCACGCAGGCCGCGCGCCGGCTTTTCGGTGTACCAGCCTTCCTTCCAGGCGGCATCCGCCGTCAGCGCGGCCTTCACGCCCTCGAGGAAAACAAAATTGTGGCGCGAACATTTGGCCGAGCCGCAGAACGGCGCGATCAAGTCCATCATGTCGGGGTAGAGCGCGCCCCAATGGAAAGTCTGCAGCGCGCCCATCGACCAGCCGGTGACCAGGCGGATGTGCTTGATGCCGAACTTCTCCGTCACGAGACGGTGCTGCGCGCGGACGTTGTCGTAGGCCGTCACCTGCGGAAAGCGCGGGCCGTTATAGGGCTCGGGCGTGTTGCTCGGCGACGACGACAGGCCGTTGCCGAGCATGTTCGGGATGATGATGAAGTACTTCCCGGGATCGAGCGCCCGGCCTTCGCCGACCAACCACTCATTGTCGTAATGCTGGCCGGAATACCATGTCGGGTAGACAATGACATTGTCCTTGGCCGCGTTCAGCGTGCCGAAGGTCTTGTAGGCGAGCTTGCAGTCACGCAGGGTCAGGCCGCGCTGCAGTCTGACCTCGCCGAGATCATGGATTTCATAATCGAGACTCACGATGATTTCCCCTCTTGTTCCGGATACGGACCGAACGGGACCGGCGCCCAGGCCGAGAGCCGGTCCCGCATTATCAGGACTTCGCCAATGCCAGGCGGGCGCTCGTCGATTTGGCGATGACGTAATAGACGATGCTCGCCACCACCGCGGCCGAGATCGCGGTTGACAGATACGGCAACCATTCTTCGACGATGAAGGCGCAGATCGAACCGCTCGCCCAGGCGATGAACGCTTGCGGCCGCCAGTCCGCGTCGATCTGGGAGTCCGGCCGGAACAGATACTGATCGACCAGGATGATCGCGCCGATCGGCGGCACCAGGATGCCGAGTAGCGACAGCCACTGGATGAAAAACGCCCAGACATTGCCGGCCGCGACGACGATGCCGAGCGCACCCAGGATGATCGCCATCAGGCGCATATGCGTGCCGAGGATGCGCGACCAGCCGGTGGCGGCATTGTAAAGGCAGTGCGAGCAGACCGAGCCGAGATTGATGTAAAGAAACAGGAACGCCAGCGCACTCAGCCAGGCCATCTGCTTGCCGTTCATGTAGCCAAACATGTTGTCGGCACCGAACGGGTTAGCGTTGGGTACTGCGAGCGCGGCCGTCATCACGCCGCCAACCAGCATCGCAACCAGGTTGGCGAAGGGAAACGCGCTGAACGTCGCAACCAGGGAAGCGGTTGGAGTCCTGGCCCAGCGGTTGAAATCGGCGGTCACGGTCCCGGCATCGATAAACAGCGCCAGCACCACCGTGAGGCCTACCCCCATCGACATCGTGGCGACGCCGTTATTGCCGGCATAGGCAAAGATCGCCGATGCCGAATGCGTGGACACCGCGTCGAACGCGACCGCGAGACCTAGAATGACGAACAGAGGTACCGAGACGAGGCCGATATAATGCAGCCCCCTAACCCCAATGAAGGTGATGCCGATATAGAGCAGCCCTGCAACGATCGTCATCGCGATGTAATTGAGCCCGTAGGTCGAGCTGACAAGCGCGCCGGTGATGCCGGTCTGCACCGCATACCAGCCCAGCAGCAGCGTTGATAAAAGTCCGGAGGCGAACACGTAGCCCTTCTTGCCGAACACGATACTGGCAATGAGGGCGAAGTTCATGCCGCGCTTGGTACCGATCAGGCCGAGCAGCCCGACATAGGCGAACATCAAGAGATTACCGATGATCATGGCGGCCAACGCCCGTGAGAAACCCATGCCGAGTACGAGCAGCGAACCGGTCATGGCGCCGGTGATGATCATCGGGAATCCGAGCCACACCAGGGTGACCGAGAACGCACTGCGGCGTGCGTTGGCCGGCACCGGCTCATGCTCATATTCATTGCCGAGGAGATGATCGACCTGATCCTCGGCAATATGGAGGCCATCCGTGACGGAGGCCGACTTGGATACACTGGTTGTCATGGTGCAGCATCCTTATGAGTGAGGTACGATTGGCGTAAAAATCTCCCATTCGCCGCCGCGGCAGCGGCGTCGGCACGATCAGTTGTCGTTAGATTGGGCTTCGAGCTACGCGGCGCGATCTGATGTCAGGCGACCGACCGGGAGTCCGAACATCCCCCTATTTCGCGACGCCGGCGGCGCGACCCGCCGGCGCAGCGTCCCACGTTGCGATCAGCGATGCGCGACCTTCTTGTTCGGGATGCCCTCGATCGGACATTCCTCGGTGCCCACCGTGGTCCGCGTAAAGGACTCGACCATTTCCCGCGTCCCTTCCGGATCGGCGATCCATTTGGCGTAGAACTCATAAGGACAGGCCGCGACTCCGCGGTCGCCGTCGCCCGAGTTGATCATGCCGGTGTAGCCGCGATGAACCAGCTTGAAGAGATGGTTCTGCGACTGGCCGGTCTTGCGCGCGTCGCGGATCAATGTCTTGGAGAGCTGGGCGTATTGCACGCCGTAATCCTCCTCGCCGCATTCGCCGAGCGTGCGGCCGTCGAAGCCGATGATCGCCGAGTGGCCGAAATAGGAATAGACGCCGTCGAAGCCGGCAGCATTCGCGACCGCCACATAGACATTGTTGGCCCACGCCATCGCTTTCGCCATGATCACCTGCTGGTCCTTGGCGGGATACATGTAGCCCTGGCAGCGCACGATGAGCTCGGCGCCCTTCATGGCGCAGTCGCGCCAGATCTCGGGGTAGTTGCCGTCGTCGCAGATGATCAGCGAGACCTTCATCCCCTTCGGTCCCTCCGAGACATAGGTACAATTGCCGGGATACCAGCCCTCGATCGGCACCCAGGGCATGATCTTGCGGTATTTCTGCACGATCTCGCCCTTGTCGTTCATCAGGATCAGCGTGTTGTAGGGCGCTTTTTTCGGGTGCTCCTCATGCCGCTCGCCGGTCAGCGAGAATACGCCCCAAACCTTGGCCTTGCGGCACGCCTCGGCGAAGATCTCGGTCTCGTCGCCGGGTACGACAGAAGCCGTCTCGTACATCTCCTTGGAGTCGTACATGATGCCATGGGTCGAATATTCCGGGAAGATCACGAGATCCATGCCGGGCAGGCCGGTCTTCATGCCGACGATCATGTCGGCGATCTTGCGTGCGTTCTCCAGAACCTCCGCCTTGGTGTGAAGGCGCGGCATCTTGTAGTTCACGACGGCAACGCCGACCGTGTCGTTGCTTGAGGTAATATCACCGTGCAGCATATGGTTCTCCTTGTCGCTTGCTCGTCATCAAATTGCTGGTGCTTGGACGTTGCACCATTGCCTGCTCCCCCATGCGCATCACACCGCCATGTGACGGTGAACCAGCGCATCGCTGAGATCCTCGATGTCGCCTGATGCCACGACCCGGCCCTTCTCCATCATGGCGAAGCGTTGCGCGGCGCGGCGGACAAACGAAACGTTCTGCTCGACCAGGATCACGGTGAGCCCGATATCGCGGTTGAGCCTGATGATGACGTTCTCGATCTCTTCCACGATCGAGGGCTGGATGCCTTCGTTCGGCTCGTCGAGGAGGATGATCTTCGGATCGGCCGCGAGCGCCCGCGCGATCGCGAGCTGCTGCTGCTGGCCGCCGGAAAGCACCCCGCCATTGCGGTCGAGATTATCCATCAAGTAGGGGAACAGCTCTGCGACCAGCGGCGGAATCTCGCGCTTGCCGTCGGAGCGCGCAAACGAGCCCATCAGGACGTTTTCGCGAATGGTGAAATCCGGGATGATCTCGCGGCCCTGCGGCACATAGGCGATGCCGGCGCGCGCGCGGCGGAAGGTCGGCTGCCGGCCGAGGTTCTTCTCGTCGAGCCTGATTTCGCCGTCCATGCGGTCGGTGAGGCCCATCAGCGTCTTCAGCAGCGTGGTCTTTCCGGTGCCGTTGCGGCCGAGCACGGCGGTGACCTGCCCTTCCGGCACTTCAAGGCAAACGTCATGCAGGATGTGGCTGCGGTCGTAGAAGCTGTCGACATGGTCGAAAGCCAGCATCACGAGATCCCCTTCGAGCCGAGATAGGCCTCGCGCACTTTTGGATTGCTCTCGATCTCCCCGACATTGCCTTCGGCCAGCACCTGACCCAGATGCAGCACCGTGATGCGCTCGGCGATCTCACGCACGAACGCCATGTCGTGCTCGACGACGACGATGGTGTGGCGTCCCTTGAGGTTGTTGACGATGAGCGAGGTCTTGTGCGTTTCCGCCTGGGTCATGCCGGCGGTCGGCTCGTCGAGCAGGATGATTTTGGGATTCTGGGTAATCAGCAACCCGAGCTCCAGCCATTGGGTCTGGCCATGGCTGAGATAGGCAGCGATCCGATGGGCTTCCTCCGTGAGGCCGATCAGCTCCAGCACCTCATCGACGTTCTGCTTGGCGACGGCACCGAACCCGAAGCCGAGATTGGAGAACACGCCCGGCTTTTTGCAGCTGGCCACCTCCAGATTGCGGCGGACGCTCAATTCCTTGAACACGCTCGGGATCTGGAACTTCCGCCCCAGACCGGCGCGCGCGATCTTGTGCTCTTCCCAGTTGGTGATGTCGGTGTCGTGCAGGAACACCCGGCCGGAGGTCGACTTGGTCTTGCCCGTGATCAGGTCCATCAGCGTGGTCTTGCCGGCGCCGTTGGCGCCGAGCAACACGCGCAGTTCGCCCTCGTCGATTACCATGGAAACCTGGTTGACGGCCTTGAAGCCTTCGAAGTCCACGCTGAGCCCGTCGATGGTGAGTGCCGCCTGCGCCATCGCCCCTCACTCCGCCGCTTGCGACGATGGATCGGTCACGCGTAGCGCCTGCGCCGCCCCATTGCCGGGCTTGCGCGCCACCAGGCGATCGACGAGATCATGCGCTAGTCCCGCGATGCCACGCGGGAGATAGAGCACGACCAGCACGAAGATAAGGCCGATGATCGCCTTCCAGGCCTCGGCAAAACCTTCGGTCTCGCTGACCTTGGCCGAGATCACGTTGATGAGGATGGCGCCGATGCAGGCGCCGAGGATGGACGAGCGTCCGCCGACGGCGGCCCACACCACCATGGTGATGGAGAACGTCAGGTCCATGAAGGTGGGCGACGCAAACTCCGACACGATCACATAGAGCATGCCGGCAAAGCCCGCGATGGCAGCAGAGACCGCGAAGAAGAAGGTTTGATACGACGGGACGTCGAAACCGAGATAGCGGGCGCGGTTCTGATCGTCACGCACCGCCTGCAGGATGACTCCGGCGCGGGTCTCGACCAGCAGCCGCGCGGCGAGCAGCACCAGACTCAGCGATATCGCCACCAGATAATAGGTCGGGACCACATACGGATCGAATTCGAGATCGCCGACCTTGAACCAGCCGAGGTCGGTGAGCCCATTGAAGCCGTTGGTGATGGGCTGGGCGTCGATGACGACAAGCCGCACCAACAGCACCAGCGCCAGCGTGATGATGGAGACGAACACGCCCGAGATGCGCTTGCGGAATACGATGGTGCCGAGCACGGCCGCGATCACGACCGGAACGATCAGGCCCATCACCACGCCGAACCACTGGCTCTGGAACGGCAACCACAGGAACGAGGCCTTGTTGATGCAGCACAGCTCCGTCGGCGCGCCCGGCTCGGCATTCCACAACATGAAATCGGGCACCGGCTTGTCGGAGCCCTGCTGCAGGCTGGTCTGGCTTGCGAGCTTCAGCGACATCGCGAGCATGTAGGCCCCGGCGCCGAAGAACAGGCCCTGTCCGAGATTGAGGATGCCGGCATAACCCCAGGACAGCGCCACTGCGACGCCGAGCATGCCGTACACCAGATATTTGGCGACGCGGTTGAGCCAGAACGAATCCATCACCAGCGGCCCGAACATGATCAGCACCACGAAAGCCGCATATATCGCCCATTCGATTCGCGCTTTGGTCAGCATCGCGCTAGCGCCCCTTCAGGGCGAACAGGCCCTTCGGTCTGAGGACGATGATCGCGATCACGACGCCGAACACCACTGCGCGCGCCAGGATGTCGTTGGTGGCTGAGGCGACCAGGCCGTCGATCTCGCCGAGGATGCCTGCCGAGAACACGGAGCCGAGCAGGCTGCCGACACCGCCCATGACGACGACGAGGAAGCCGTCGACCACCATCGGCGTGCCCATGTCGGGAAACACCGTCTTGAAGCCGCTCATCATCACGCCGGCGACACCCGCAAGCCCCGAGCCCAGTGCAAAGGTCAGTGCATTGACGCGCGTGACGTCGATGCCGCAGGCCGCCGCCATCTTCGGGTTGCGGATGATGGCGCGCACCTGCGTGCCCGTCGTGGTGCGGTAGATGATGAACCAGGTGATCAGCGCCAGGATCGCCGTGACCAAAATGATGAAGGCGCGGTAGCGGTTGAGATCGGCGCCGCCGATCGAGAACGTACCCTGCAGGATTTCCGGCACGCTGACATTCTGCAGCCCGGGGCCCAGGCCCTGGACGTGGATACCGAAAAAGGCGAGACCGAATTCGAGCCGCACCGCCTGCTGGATCAGGATCGCAATGCCCCAGGTCGCAAGCAGCGTGTCGAGCAGGCGCCCATAGAGACGCCGCACCACCACGCGCTCGATCAGAAGACCGAGCAGGGCCGTGACGATGAAGGCGAGCGGGATCGCGACAAAAATGTTGGTGCCGAGCCAGATACCGGACAGCACCGTGACATAGGCGCCGATCATCACCATCTCGCCATGAGCCATGTTGATCACGCCCATCGCGCCATAGGTGATCGCCAAGCCCAGCGCGACCAAAAGCAGGATCGATCCGAGAGAAAGACCGATGAACAGGACCTCGAGCATGACACCTCGCCTCGCATCCACCGCGCTTTCACGCGGTGGACCACGGGTTGAAAGCAATCAGGTTTTGTTGAGCTTGGCGGTCTCGAGGCCCTTGCCCGTGCAGAACAGGTTGGTCGGGGTCTCGCCATAGGCCACATAGGGGAGCGGAATGACCGGCTCCTTGTAGGCGTCGATGATCTTGCCCTGCCCGTCCGGGAGCCACTGCGCGATGCGCGGCGTGAGGTAGGTATGCAGGTTCTCCGGCTCGATCTTGACGTGGCCGTTGGGCGCATCGAACTCCTGGCCCTTGACCGCGTCGCGGATCGCAACCGGGCTGATTTCCGCGGCCTTCTCCACCGCCTGTTTCCAGAGGAAGACCTGGAAATAGGACGATTCCAGCGCGTGATGGGTCACCGCCTTCGGGTCCTTGACGAAAGCGCGGTAGCGCTCGACGAAGGCCTTGTTGCGGTCGGTGTCGATCGCCTGGAAATACGGGAACGAAGTGTAGCTGCCGACCGCATATTCCGCGCCCATCGCCGCGATCTCGATCTCCGAGGTCACGGTCGCGCAGATCGGCAGCTTGTCGTGGGTGAGGCCCTGGTTCTTGTACTCGCGATAGAACGCGACGACGGAATCGCCGACTACGTTCGAGAGGACGACGTCGCAGCCCGAGCCCTTGATCTTGTTGACCATCGAGCCCCATTCGGAGTGGCCAAGCTCGAGATATTCATCGGCGATCCATTCGCCGCCGTTCTTCTCGATCAGGATCTTGGAGACCTTCGCCATCTCGCGCGGATAGATGTAGTTCGAGCCGACGATGAAGAACTTCTTCTTGCCGAGCGTCTTGATGATCCAGGGGATGAAGTTCGAGAGCTGCTGGTTCGGAACGGCGCCGGTGTAGACCACGTTCTTCGAGCACTCGAAACCTTCGTAGTAGGTGGGATAGAAGTAGAGATTGTTACGCTTCTCGAAGACCGGCAGCACCGCCTTGCGGCTCGCCGAGGTGTAGGAGCCGAACACGGTCGGCACCTTGTCCTGGATAACGAGCTTGGAGGCCTTCTCGTTGTAGGTCTTCGGATCGGATGCACCATCCTCGGCGATCGCCGCGATCTTCATGCCCTTCACGCCGCCGGCGTCGTTGATCTCGCTGATCGCCATCATGGTGGCATCGTGCAGCGACTTCTCGATGATCGAGAGGCCGCCCGTGAGCGAGAAGAGCACGCCAACCTTGATCTCGCCCGCAGCTTGTGCGCCGGTCTGGAAGACCCATGGCGAGCTGATGACCGTGCTGCTTGCGAGCAATCCATTCCTGAGAAACCTGCGTCTGTCGATCGCCATCACTCCGCTCCCCTTGTGTGCAGGCGCACGAACCCGTTCGCGCCGAAGCACGTTGTCCCGAACCGAAAAGTTTCCAGATCAGACCGCTCACCGAAAACGCGACTGCGTCGGCGGCAATTCACGGTCAGCAAAAACAAAAAAGCCCGACAGATCCTCGCGGACCTCTCGGGCTACCTAGCCGGCGCCAGACCAGCAACATCGATGGTCCGGCAAGCGTTGCAAGAATTTTCTTCTTACAACGGTAAAAAGCTAATCATCTTTCGGACGGTATTGCAATAGCTCGTTTGCGTGGATGATCGCAGCGGCCATATCGTCCATCGACAAACGCTTCGCCATCGCCTGACGACGGATGCTTTCGTAGGCATCTGCCTCATTCAATCCCTGTCCATCCATCAGAATCGCTTTTGCTTTCTGAATGCGCTGGATGCCCGCGAGCTTGCGTTCGAGCTTGCGCATCTTCTTTTCGGCTTCGCGCCGCTCGAGCCAGAGCGAACGGGCGATGGTGATGTTGGTGAGCACGCCGAAGGGACGGATCGGCCGCTCGATGACG
>Ga0210384_10001403_pt1 | contig 32905 bp, 25 predicted proteins | sample IncBWH2MmetaG_FD_160574 | JGI IMG/M metagenome (GOLD analysis project Ga0210384, IMG submission 160574) | Forest soil microbial communities from Barre Woods Harvard Forest LTER site, Petersham, Massachusetts, United States - Inc-BW-H-2-M | ecosystem: Environmental > Terrestrial > Soil >...
ATTCTTCCCGGACGCTGGAACGATGCCCGCCAGCCGAACGAACAGGAATTGAAGGCCACGAGCATTTTGCGTCTGCCGCTAACGGAAGTTTCGGCAAAGATTCGTCAGGGACCGGCCGAGGACGACCCTCCCGACCGCGGACTTCCGATTTGGGCGGGCGTTATTCCGTTAAAACTTGTTGCCAGTGCGGCCCTTCGTGACGAACAGTGCGACCCGGCTATTCCTCTGCCGGCTTATGCCGCGCACTACACGCGGTGAATCATGAATGAATTTGCCGCGGCTCCGATCAAACCTACCGTAAGCATGGAAGCCCTCGAAGCACTGGATATTCGCGTCGGCACCATCGAGCGCGTCGAAGAGCTGCAGCGCTCCGACAAGTTGATGAAGATGACCGTAAATTTTGGCGACCACTCGCGCACGATCCTCGCGGGGATCAAGAAGGAGCGGGAAAATCCGCGGGAAATCGAAGGCCGCCAAGCGCTGTTCGTGGTGAATATGCAGCCGCGAAAAATGGCGGGCGAGATTTCCGAGGGAATGCTTCTCGATATTGGCTACGCGGACGGGGTAACGCCGGTGCTCGCTGTGCCGGAGCGGCCCGTGCCGAATGGTACGCGCGCCGGCTGAATTTTTCCAAATTTACTGCTGGACGGCGCGCAGGAAATCGGCAAGCAGGCCGTAGCCGGTCGCCTCGATGCCCGGGCTATGCTCGACGAGAGAAAGCCCGAAGACATCGAGATCAAAATGGATGGCGGAACTCGTACTCTCGAGATTGGCGAGCGGGTCGGAGGCGAGGAGCAGCTCGGGACGAACACTGCAATCGACGCCATCGCCGCGGCGCTCGGCGCGGCAAACCAATTTGTAACGCATTCCCGCGGCGCGCGCGGAGCGTATTTTTTCCTCGCTGAGTTCTCGGATGCCCGTGCGCTGCACTTGCTCTAGCTTCAGCGGCACACCCATCAGCACAATCGTCAACGCGGCAACTTTTAACGCGGCGTCCCAGCCGTCGAGATCGGCCGACGGGTCCGTTTCGGCGATGCCTAGGGCCTGGGCGCGCTTGACGCCCTCGTCGAATGATTTTCCTTTTTCAATTTCGGTGAGGACCACATTGGTGGTGGAATTGAGAACGCCGGTAAAACCCCGCAACTCCGCGGCAGGCAAGCCCAAAGGGAAGAGTGAAAAGATAGGCACGCCATCCATCACGGTGGCTTCGTACAGAAATTTCCGGTTCTTTTCCCGTGCGAGGGTCGTGAGTTCGCTGAATGCGTGCACAATCGGCCCTTTGTTCGCGGTGATGGCGTGCGCGCCGTGCTCCATCGCAACTTTTAGATGATCGATGGCCGGCTGGCCGGTGTGCGGGTCCAGTGAGCTGGCCTCAAAGAGAACATCGGCGTGCGATTTCTCCAGCCAGGCGCGCACATCGTGAGGGTGCGCCACGTGCCCCTGCGGTGAAGGCCAATGGCCATTCAGGATGGCAATGGGGTTCAGGCCATCAGGATCGGCGAGCCAACCGATGCGGCGCGAAGCCACACCGGTCAAGCGCCAGCGCACGTCATAACGGCGGCGCATCTCGAGTTCCTTGGCGATCAGCAGACGCAGGAAAGCGCGCCCAACATTTCCGAAGCCGACGATAGCAAGGTTATAGAGAGGGATAATCGCCTCATGTCAAAGAAATGTTTATTCCGTTTTCACGCAAGAACCGGTCTGAAGACCGGCCACTACAACTGAAAGCGAACTGCTAAGGCTTGGCACCATTGGTCTGCTGAGAGTCATTCGCAAGTTCCGCAGCAGCGGAAGAGACGAGCGCGGCTTCGTCCAGGAGCGCGCCCGCGACGACCACAATGCCTTCATCCGCTTGCGGCCATTGTTTTTGTTCGATGGCTTCGCGGACAGCGGGAATCGTCTTAGCCTCGTAGCCGGTGTATTGGCCCGGAGCATAGATCAGATGCTTGTACCACGGGCGTCCGGGGAGACCCGCCGCGGGAGCCAGCTTGCGCTCGCTGTCGATGAGCATGCGGTTTACTTTCGCAATCGAGGCGCTAACAAGAGCGGCGCCTCCATTTTCGTTCGCGTGTTCGAAGGCCTTGCGATATTCCGCGGCGCTGCGCACGAGCGCCTCGGTGGCATTGTCGAGCGGCGCGAAATTCAGGAACGGCGGAACGGGTTGTTTGTCAGGAGCGACGAGTTTCTTGCGCGGGTCATCGGTGGCGCGGAAAACTCCTTCTTCGATTTCGCGATTGCGCTCGGTAATGTCATCGCGCATTTTCTGGGCGAGGGTTTTCAGTTCGCGAACGTACATCTGCATGGTATCCGCGAAATCGCCGAACTCCAGGGGAAGGAGATCGGCGTCGGCGAGCCGCATGACGGCGCTGCCGCCCGCTTGCGAAAGCGCGCGGCCGTAGACGAAGTCCGTGTCGCTAAAGTGCGTGAACCAGTAGAAGTCGTCATAGATGGAATGGTAGATGCCGCCCTGATCTTCGCCGCCAAAGCCAATGTTCAGCGAAGCGATGCCTTCGTGTTGCATGAAACCGGTGTAGTCAGAACCCGATCCCAGCGCGGGAATACGCAGATCAGTGCGGGTGCGAGCTTCCTGTCGGCGCTCCGGAGTGGGCGCATTCGCGATTTGGCGAAGCTGATTGCGCTTCCACGCGGATAGTCCCGTTTCCGGATCCTGCACATCGCGGGACACTTCGTTGACGAATTTCTCGAGGGTGTGGGAGCCGCCGACCTGGAAAAATCCACGGCCGTTACCGTCGGAATTGATGTACACCACGGCTTTGGAGCGAAGTTCATTGTCGTGCTCCTCGGCCCATTCGGTCGATCCGATCAGGCCGGGCTCTTCGGCATCCCACGCGCAGTAAAGAATGGTGCGCTTGGGCTTCCAGCCGGATTTGACAAGTTCGCCGAGAGCGCGGGCTTCCTCGAGTTCGGCGGACATCCCGGAGAGAGGATCCTCGGCGCCATTGACCCAGGCGTCGTGATGGTTGCCACGAATCACCCACTCGTCGGGATAAACAGAACCTGGAATTTTCGCGATCACGTCATAGATGGTCTTGAGGCCCCAATTCGATTGCAATTTCAGATGTACTTTGCCAGCGCCCGGGCCAACGCGATAGGTGATGGCCAAGCCGCCGCGCCACGCGGGCGGCGCGACCGGGCCGGTGAGAGAAGCAAGCAGCGGCTGCGCGTCACCATAGGAAATGGGGAGCACGGGAATTTTCGTGAGCACGGGAACATCTTTCAGCTCGAGGCGCTTAGCGTCTTTAGTGGCGCCTACTCCCGGCGTGAGCGGATCGCCGGAATAGATAGGCATGTCCGCAACGCTGCCGCGCTGCACGCCGTCCCTCGGGCGAAAAGGGCCATTGGGGAAAACTTCTCCCTGAACGTAACCGTCGTCGTTCGGATCGGAATAAATAAGGCAGCCAAGCGCGCCGTGCTCGGCTGCGACTTTGGGCTTGATGCCACGCCAGGAGTGGCCGTACCGCGCGATAACGATGGCACCTTTCACGGATACGCCCAGGCGAGCGAGCTCGTCGTAGTCTTCCTGGATGCCATAGTTCACGTAGACGAGCGGAGCGGTGACGTCACCATCGATGGCGTAAATATGGTAGGTGGGAAGTTGCTCGGCTTGCTGGTTCGAAGTGGGATCTTGCGGCACCGCAGGTTCTTGCAGCTTGGCGACAAATTTCGGACCGCCCTCGACGAGCTCGACCACGCGCTCTTTCGGGGTGGGATAAAGTACGTCGAAGGTTTCGATGTGAGCATCGAGGCCGAACTCCTTGAAACGCGCGGCGATCCATTCGGCGTTGTCCTTGTCGTAGGCCGTGCCGACGTTGTGTGGGTGCGCGGAAAGGCGCTGCATGTATCCGCGGATGTTGTCGGGCTTGGGAAGGGCGCGGAATTTTTCCTCCCACTGGCGCTCAGTGCGGGAAGATTCAGCCGAGTAGCCCGCGAGCGGTGAATCATCGGCGGCGACGTGAGCGCCGAGGGGCGCGAGCGAAAACCCCGCAAAGAAAACTCCGGCAATGAACGTGTTGCGATTCATGGTTCCCCCAGATTTGCGCAGGTATTTTGCCTGAATTGCACCGGTTTTGAAAATGAGAGTGAGGCGGGCGATGGGCTTGGCACTCAGTCTTACGGCTCAACCGTCAAGGAGCGGGCTGCGTCGGGGAATCAGATTCGACTTGCACAGCGCCGTGCTGCAGCGCCCAGGAGACGAATCCATCCGGCGCGTTTTTGACGCCGAAAACATTCGCGTTCTTGAGGGCGCGGGCGTCTCGCCAGCGAATATTGGCGAGATTCGCAAACCGCAGATCAGCGTTAGTCAAAGTAGCCCCAGAGAGATCGGCATTGTCGAGATCTGTGCCCCACAGGTCGGCGTCCTCCAAGCTGGCGCGCTGAAAACTCGCATTGCGCAGATTGCTCTGGCGAAAATTGGCGAAACGCAGGTCGGCGTCGGAAAAGTCCGCGCCGGCAAAATCGCTATCGCGGAGATCCGCGGCGTTGAAATTGGAGCGCAGGAGGCGAGCCCGCTCGAGATGGATGCCCTGGAGGAACGCGCCGGAGACGCCGACACCCACGAGCGGAACGCCGTCGGCGTTGAGTTCCTGTAGCGCTTCGAGGCGGCCTCCGCTCCCGCCTTTTCCCTGCGCCGTATTGATGACCTGCCAGGCTTGATAATGCTTTTGCTTGAGGCGGTCGCCGGACTCTGAAAAATAGAAGACCACCGCGATCAGGATGCTGAAACTTCCGAGATATTCGAGCACTTCGAGAAACGACCAGTTGCTAAGAATGTAAGCGATCCATTCCCAGAACCACTCAATGGCCCACAACGGAACGGCCCATGCATGTTTGATGCTTTGTTTCCTGATAGCCCACGCGGCCGGCCGTTTTCTATGAAGACGTATTGGCATTCGTAAGAATTTACCGTTTGCGGCAGCCTTTATTCCATCAGATGGGATACGGTACCGGGAGATTCAGGAACTTTCCGAGACTACTTGACGGGCGAGGAGGTCAGGAACTCTTCGACCAGGAGGCGGGCGAGGCGTTGGGCGTTATGGCGGATGACCCCGTGTTCTTCAAGGAGATTGTCGAGAATGACCCGAAAACCGAGCTTTTTCAATTCAAGAAGATCGACGACAACCGGCTCGGCGCCTTGAGCGCGGTACCGTCTGGCGACGTCGGGCGACACGGACTGGCGATTCGCGACAACCCAATCGATCAGCCGGTGCGGGATGTGCCGCTTGATGGCTCGAAGATGATCGGCCTGGGCGTAGCCGGCCGTTTCACCGGGCTGGGTCATGAGGTTGGCGATGTACACGCGAGGCGCTCGCGAGCGCGCGATGGCCTCGGCAATCTCCGGGATGAGCAGATTCGGAAGGATGCTGGTATAGAGCGAGCCAGGGCCCAGGAGAATAAGGTCGGCGAGCTTTATCGCCGAGATGGCCTCAGCGAGCGGACGCACATGGCGCGGCGACAGGGCGAGCTTCTGGATGGGAGCACGGCTGGCGGTGATGCGCGTTTCGCCATGGACCACGCGGCCGTTGGCGAGCGTGGCAACGAGGTGGACGTTCGAAAGCGTGGAAGGAAAGATGCGGCCGCGAATGGCGAGGACTTTGCTGCTGACGCGCACCGCTTCCGCGAAATCCCCGGTAATGTGCGTGAGCGCGGCCAGAAAGAGATTCCCGAAATTGTGGCCGACCAGGCCGCGTCCCGCTTGAAAGCGATACTGAAAAAGGCGGCCGAGAAGCGCTTCGTCTTTCGAAAGCGCGACCATGCAATTGCGGATGTCGCCGGGCGGCAGAATTCGATTCTCACGTCGAAGACGACCGGAGCTTCCACCGTCGTCAGTAACCGTAACAATGGCGGCAAGATCGACGATGGGACGCTCGGGAGTGGCATGGCCTTCATGACGGCGGAGGACGTGTTCCTTGAGTCCTCGCAAAAGAGTCGAGAGGCCGGTGCCACCGCCAAGCGCGACAACGCGGAAACCGGGAATGCTGCGACGCGATTTTGTGATCTTAGTCCCTCGGTAAGCACCTGGTCGTCTGAAAAGCTGATCTTACGACTATACAGAAAAACCCTCGAGCAATGCATTCGCTGTGGAATGGAAAACCCGCGAGATGGCGAAGAGATATCTGTGCATTGCCGAGGATGCGGGAGCTTTGTGGGGAGGTTTCATTCGACCGACGCTGCTATTCGCGTCGTTCAGGACAAAGCAGGCAGGTCAGCCGCCGAGGCCGTCTTTTTCCGGGTACAACAGTTCGGTAAAGCGGGGGTCTTCTTGGAGGAAGGCGAAGTCTTCATCATTGCGCGCGTGGTAACGGTTTTCGGGGCGGAGCTCGATGGCAACCTTGAGATTGGCCATGGCGGAATCGGCTTCGCCAGTGAGGCAATCGAGCGTCGCGAGCGCGTAATGAATGTGGTCGGCTTTCGGCGCGGCCTTGCGGGCTTTCAGAAGGCTTTCGCGGGCTTCGTCCCAGCGGCCAATATTCATCATGGCCACGCCACGCTGGTAGTGCTCCTCAGCGGTCCGGGGATTTTCTTCCTGAAGTGGCTTCATGCGCTGCTCGGCGATTTTCACGTGCATGCGGGCGCGGTCGGCAAGCTCCTTGCTGGGCCCCTCAAGAACCTTCTCGAGCTCCTGCTTGGCGCGGGCGAATTTTTGCTGATGAAAAAGAGCCAAGGCCTCGTCATAGACTTTGAGCTGCGCCTGGACGAGGGGATCGACGAGCTCGACGCCCCCCCGCTGGACCGGGTGTGGCGATGCTAAAGCCTTTTTTTTCTGTGAGATAGTTCTGCCGTGGCTGGACCCTTTACCGTGGCTCGATGACCCGTGAGAGGGCTTTCTCGCTTTTGCCATGGCGGGCATCGTAGCAGAGGCGATTGCCGTCGTCAACGAGGTCGCGCAAATGGCCTCTTGCAAGGTCTCAAACCCGCAGGCGTCGCGGGCGTTACCTTGCGGCGGCATCGGTGAAAAAATTGATTCTCCTGGGGGCGAATCTCGCGGAAACTGGATGGGTGTTTGGCGGACAGGTGACGCAAGCAGGCCCCGAGATTGGCCTGGCAGCGCCCTGTATGCTATAAGTTTGTGACCTTTTCCGGATCGGCGACAAGTGCCTTTCATCAACTTTCCTGCGCGCGAAATCAACTGCAAGCTCGTGTATTACGGCCCGGGTCTGGGCGGAAAAACCGCCAATCTGCAGTGGATCTACGACCACACGGGACAAAATCAGAAGGGGAAAATGGTTTCGCTAGCGACCGAAACCGACCGGACGCTGTTTTTCGATTTCCTGCCTTTGGACTTGGGCACCGTGCGCGGCTTCAAGACGCGCTTTCATTTGTACACTGTTCCGGGCCAGGTTTTTTATGAAGCGAGCCGCAAGCTGATCTTGAAAGGCGCGGATGGCGTGGTCTTTGTGGCGGACTCGCAGGAAGAGCGGCTGGACGCGAATTTCGAGACGCTCGAAAATTTGCAAGAACACCTGAAGGAACACAACCTGAATTTTGCGACCATTCCTTACGTGCTGCAATTGAACAAGCGCGACCTGCCGAATGCCATGTCCGTGGCCGAGTTGACGAAACAGATTCAGAAGAAGGGCGAGCCGGTGCTCGAAGGAGTGGCCATCACCGGGCAGGGCGTATTCGAAACATTGCGCGAAGTAGCCAAGCTGGTCCTCGCGGAACTCAAAAAGGGCGGATAGGATCTCTCCAACAGGTTTCTAACTAAATCCAGAACAAGAGAGCTATCAGTTTTGAGTTCGCAGGAGCGTGTTTGGCTGAGCGTATAACTTAAAAATTCTTGAGCGCAGCAGCATCCGATTCAAACGTGGGGATGGCCTCGACGAGGCGGGTGACGGTGAGCGCGTCGCGCACGCGGCCGTTGCCGCAAACCAGATGCAGTGCGCCCTTCTCGCGCGCCAAACGAATCGAAATGCGCACGAGCGATGAAATGCCGGAACTGTCGATCTGCGGAACTCCGTTGAGATTGACGATGACTTTGCGGGCGCCCTGGTCAATCGCGGACTGCAACGCTTCCGAGAGCTGCTCGCTGGGTTCGCCGATGGTCAAGCGGCCGTGGACTTCCAGCACATAGACGCCGTTGGCCTCGCGGACATTGATCTCCATGGGGGGACGATCGATCATGACACCTGCTTGCGTTCTCTCTCCTGAGAAAGGGACGATTCCCGCTTGAGACGGCGAAGCAAGGCGAGCTGCTTTCCGGCCGTGATGCATTATACGCCGGAGGAGCCACGAGGCAAGAAGACTGCCGGGGAAATGCTCAGTCACCCGGAAGACCGGCTGTCTCCCCAATGAAGCCTTGCTGTGGAAAGCAAGCCTCACGAATCCCTAGAGTACGAGGAGAAAACCTCCGTGGGGATTGACAGATACGTTCAGCAGATGGACAGTAGACACATCGCGAACCCCTCCCGAGGTGGCCAACTATGGGGTGTGTTATTCGCCGCTGGGCGTACAACTCTCTTCTATTTCTCTCTTACGTGGGCCTCTTTTTCTCGCCCGAACCTGCATCGGCGCAGGTTCCCACGGTCGGAGGGGTTGGGCCAAGCGCACAAATCGTCGTTCGCGTAAAAGATTCCGATGGTTCACCCATGCGGCTGCAATCCCGGGTGACTTTACGATCTTTTAGCATGATGACAAATATTACGACGAATACGACCGACGCAGCCACAGCGTTGTTCTCGGGACTGCATGCAGGAGAGTACGTAATAGAAGTCAATGCTCCCGGCTACCGCACGGCGGAGGTTCGAGCGATTATCGATGCGGATGGACAAACAGAGAACATCGAAGTGTTGATGATGCCGGAGCTGACGCCAGCTGAAACGGCTGGTGCACCCGGCGCGCCAGTGCTGGCCCCCAAAGCTTTGAAGGAAACGGAAAAAGGCCTGCAAGCACTGCAGTCCGGCAAGCTGGAAGAAGCGGAAACACATTTGAAGCGAGCACTGAAGCTCGCGCCCGGGTTCCCAGACGTGAATTACTTGATGGGCGTGCTGTGGATGGCGCGAAATGATGCAGCGCAGGCCCGGGGATATTTGGAGAAAACCGTACAGCTCGCGCCGAAACACGCGCCGGCACTGCTCGCTTTGGGAGAGGCGGAGTATCTCCAGAAGGATTACGCACACGCGCTCGAATCGTTGGAGCAGAGCATCGACATCAAACCCACATCGTGGCGCGCGCATTGGCTGGCGGGTGTTGCCAGCTATCAACTTGGAGATTACAGAAAGTCCCGCGAGCATGCGAGGGACGCGCTTCAAGTGGGGCAAGAAAAGGCAGTCCGCGCGCGACTCTTGCTCGGGGAAGCTCAGGCCGCGCTGGGCGAGAAGGACGCTGCGGCGGCGACGCTCGAACAATTCCTCCGGGAGCAGCCGAATGCGCCGCAGGCGGGGACGGCGAAAGAGCTGATCGCATGGCTAAGATCTCCCGAACGGCAGAAGCAGGCGGAAACCGCGCTGGCGCCCAAAGCGGGAGTAACCTCCGGCGTTTCCATCACCAATGCGTTGGATAACACGACAGTTGCGGCGCTGCCTCCAATTGCACCAGTGACAGAAACAAATTGGGCGCCACCCGATGTGGACGAAGAAAGACCTCGAGTGGACGCGAACGCGGGCTGCTCATTGAACCGGCTTTTGGAACGCAGCGGAACCCGCGTGGAAGAGTTAGTGAAGAATGTGGACCGCTTCACGGCAACCGAAGAGATGGAGCACGAAAGTCTGAGTCCACTTGGTGTGCAAGTTGCGCGGGACACGCGAAAATTCAATTATATGGTGACGATCCGGCAGATTGACAGGAGAACTTTGGACGTTCAGGAATACCGGGACGGCTCCGAATCAACGGAAATGTTCCCGGCACACCTCGCCACGCTTGGAATGCCTGCGTTGGCGCTGGTTTTTCATCCGTTCGTCAGCAATGAGTATGATTTTGTCTGTGAGGGCCGCGGCACCTGGCGCGGGAGAGCGGCGTGGGCCGTCCATTTCCGGCAGCGCAACGACCGGATGAGCGAGATGCGAGTTTACCGCGTGAATGGCATGGCCTTTCCCGTCAAGCTGAAAGGACGCGCGTGGATCGATGCGGAGAGCTCGCAGATTCTGGCGATGGAAGCCGACATCGTTCAGCCCGTACAGGAAATCCGCCTGCTCCGCGACTATCAGCGGATTGAATATGGGCCCGTAGCCTTCAAGAAAGCTGGAATCGAGCTTTGGCTTCCCAAAAGCGCGGATTGGTACTGCTCTTTCGCAGGGAAGCGCTACCACCGGCGGCACAGTTTTAGCGGCTTTCTGTTGTTTACCGTCGATGATCGACAATGGATCGGTGACCCCAAGGATTCGGGGGCGAAATAGCGCGGACAGCTTCAAAAGTTCTTACTTTGATTGCATCACGACATAGGCTCCCGCCTGCCGGAAAATCAGAAAATCTTATCTTGGGCATGCAAATTTCTGTCTTTCCCACTTGATGGAAGCGCGTATAATCCCCGCAACGGAAAAGTGATTCTTTACGATATGTGTTGGTCAGTAGGACCGCCCGAGCCCATTGAAGAGCGGAGGGGCAAACGAACCTGATGAAGCATGCCGCTTGGAAATGTAGTTTGCTCTTGGTATTTGCGCTTTCACCCGTTCCCCTCCCCGCACGCCAGACTGCTCCGCCCTCCGCAACACCCTCTTCCACGGTATCCACTTCGTCAAACACGGCTGCGGAGATTTCCAACGCCACAAACGAGAAGCTGGCGCAGCTCGAACAGCGCGTGGCCGCGGCACAGTCTTCCGCCGACAACGCCTGGATGTTGGTGAGCGCCGCTCTCGTCCTGATGATGACCGGGCCGGGCCTGGCGCTCTTCTACGGTGGATTGGTTCGCCGCAAAAACACGCTGGCCATCATGATGCAGAGCTTCGCTCTGATGGCGCTGATCACCGTGCTCTGGGCGGTGATAGGTTACAGCTTGTGCTTTGGCAGCGGAATGGTGATTGGCGACCGCTTTGACACAGGTTCGGTCATTGGCGGCTTCGAACACGCCTTTCTACGCGGCGTGGGCGCGGAACCGAACCCGGACTACGCCGGGACAATCCCGCAATCAACCTTCATGATCTATCAACTGATGTTTGCCATCATCACCCCGGCTTTAATCACCGGCGCGACCGCGGAGCGCATGAAATTCAGCGGCACGGTGCTCTTCCTCACGCTATGGTTCCTGATCGTCTACGCACCGCTGGCGCACATGGTGTGGGGCAAGGGCGGAATGTTGAATGCTTCGCTGGGCGGAAAATTTCCCACGCTGGACTTTGCGGGCGGCACCGTGGTGCACATCTCCTCCGGCGTTTCCGCGCTGGTTTGCGCACTTTATCTTGGGAAGCGCACCGGTTATCCGCGGCAGCCCATGACGCCGCACAGTCTGGTGCTGAGCTTTATCGGCGCTTGCCTTCTCTGGGTCGGATGGTTTGGCTTCAATGCGGGAAGCGCGCTGGCTTCGAGCCCGCTGGCGACAAGCGCGTTTGTCGCCACGCATTTTGGCGCGGCCGCGGCGGCGCTGAGCTGGAGCGCCGCGGAGTGGATCCGTAACGGACGCGCCAGCGCCCTGGGCGCAATTTCCGGCGCGGTGGCGGGCCTCGTGGCCATTACGCCGGCGGCCGGTTTCGTCGGACCCATGTCCGCTCTCGCGATTGGACTATTCGCCGGCGCTCTCTGCTACTGGATGGTGATCAAGGTAAAAGCGCTCTTCGGCTATGACGACGCGCTCGATGCCTTCGGCGTGCACGGCGCGGGAGGCACGATTGGCGCGCTGCTGACCGGCGTGTTCGCGCAGCAGGCCATCAATCCGATTTTTGGCTCGGGAAAAGCGGTGGGCGGGCTCGACGGGCACTGGGGACAAGTGGGCAATCAGCTTGTGGGCGTGCTGCTGGCCTGGGCCATCGCGCTGGTGGGAACGTTCGTGCTGCTGAAAATTGTAGACTGGACCACAGGTCTGCGCGTAAGCGAAGAGCAGGAAATCGAAGGGTTGGACATCACGCAGCACGGCGAAGAAGCGTACAACCTGGAGTCATGAGCGGGAGCGCGGGAGTGGAAACTCCATGATGAAACTGGAAGCGATCATTCAGCCCTCGCGGTTCGAATCCGTGAAGGACGCTCTGCATGAAATCGGCATCGAGGGCATGACGGTGACGGAAGTGCGCGGCCATGGCCGGCAAAAAGGCCACACAGAGGTCTACCGCGGCAGGGAGTACACCGTGGATTTGCTTCCGAAGATCAAACTCGAAATGGTCTTACCCGACACACTGGTGAACCGCGTGGTGGATACAATTTTAAAGTCGGCAAAGACAGGAAAGATTGGCGACGGTAAGATATTCCTATCACGGGTAGAGGAAGCCATCCGAATTCGGAACGATGAGCGCGGAGAAAACGCGCTCTGAGTTCTCAGGTCTGACCGCTCGCGGTTACGCGCAATCGGGCTTCACCGATTCCGGTCCGGGCGACCCACCCGCAACGAACATGCAAGGTACTCCCACTCCTTTGTCCGTTCTCGGCCCGCAGTGCGAGGACGAGCGGCAGCGAATCCGGCGGCGATTCGAAACCGGCACCGGCGCCCGCGAGACATTGAGTGCGTTGTGCGCGCTGGCCGACCACACGATCCGGCAGATTTTTGCCGAAGTGCTGCAGGTGCATGGCGCGGAACCTCAAGGAGTCTGCCTTATCGCGCTGGGCGGTTACGGCCGGCAACTGCTCTTTCCCTACTCGGACCTTGACATTCTTTTTCTTTTCGGAAATGACAAGGCGGAGGAGGAATTCCGCCCGCTGATCGCCGATTTTTCCCGAACGCTCTGGGATCTCGGCTTCCGCGTGAGTTCCGCGGGCCGCACGCTCGAAGAATGCCGCCGCATCGAATCCGACAACGCGGAGTTTCATCTCGCCCTGCTTGACCGGAGATTCCTCGATGGAGATAAGGAGCTCTACGAGCGCCTCGACAACAAAATCCTGCCGGGATCCGAGAAGCAGGCGCGGCCATTTCTTCTGGCGCAAGTTCAAAAGCTCACCATGGAGCGCCTCGCTCGCTATGGAAACACCATCTACCATCTTGAACCGAACGTGAAAGAGGCTCCGGGTGGACTGCGCGATTATCACTCCGGGGCCTGGTTGCGGCAAATCGGAAGTGACAAAACGGAGATGCGTGGGACGTCGGCTACGGACGAAGATCTGGCGGCCAAGGCGGTTGATTTTCTCAGCGCGATTCGTTGTTTCCTTCACTACAGCAATGGACGGAACGACAACACGCTGAGCTACGAGCTGCAGACCGCGGCTGCGGAGAGATCCCTGGGCGTCTCGAACGGCGTGGGCCGCGACGTTCCGCGAAGCGCCGCCGAGTGGATGCGCATCTATTTCCGCCACGCGCGGACTTTGAACCGTCAATTGCTCCGCTATCTCGAGCAGAAGCCCGCCATTCCGCAAACGCTTCGGCAGCGCTTGCTGAACGCTGCCCGCGGGACAAGATTGGCTGCCGGCAAGCCCTTTGTCGTGCGGAATGGATTTCTCGAGGTGCTGGATCAGCCCGCGCTCTTGGACCGGGTCGTCACGTTTTCGCTGTTCGCGGAAGCGGCGCGCACGGGTACACCAGTGAGTCGCGATGCCGAACGGGGCGTCGCCTACATCCTCACGCACCCGGAGCTTACGGCGCGAAACACCCAGGTGACCTGGCCGGCGCTGCGAGAAATTCTGGCGGCGGATTATCCGGGCCTTGCCCTGCGCCCGATGCAGAGGCTGGGCCTATTGACGGAGACCTTGCCGGAACTCCGTCTCATCGATTCGTTGGTGGTGCGGGATTTCTATCATCGCTACACGGTCGATGAACACTCCCTGCGAACCATCGAACATTTGCAGGACCTCGCCGCGCCGCCCGACGCGCGCGGAACGCACTTCACGCAGCTGTGGAAGACGGTTGAGTCCCGCGAACTTCTGGTGCTCGCCATGCTTCTTCATGACGTAGGCAAAGGCATGCCGGTGGAGAATCACGTTGCAGGAAGCCTGGAGGCGCTCGAAGGGGCGGCGGAGCGTCTGCAATTGTCCCCGGAAGAAAAAGCCGAGGTGCACTTCCTCATCGAACATCATCTGGATATGTCCGCGACGGTGCAGCGGCGAGACATCTTCGATCCGGGCACGATTTCCGCATTCGCCGCCACCGTGGGTACGCAGGAACGGCTGCAACGCCTGTGCCTCCTCACCTACGCGGATATTCGCGCGGTAAACCCGGAGGCGCTGACGCCTTGGAAAGCGGAAATGTTGTGGCAGCTTTTCGTGGCCACCTCGAACCACTTCAGCCACACACTGGACCGTGACCGGCTGCATGCTTCGGACGAACGCTCGATGCTCGAACGCGTGCGCGCCGAAGCGGGCCCCGCGAGCCTCGAGGAAATTGAGCGGTTTCTCGACGGTTTTCCGCGGCGCTACTTGGCCGTGCATTCCGCGAGGGAAATCGCCGCTCACTTCCTGCTTTACAAAGGACTGGGAACGGAGCCGTTGCAGTCCGAGCTGACCGCGAAGGGGCACGCATTTTCGTTGACGCTCCTGACGGCGGACCGCCCGGCGCTTTTTGCGACCATCTCCGGCGTGCTCGCGGGCTGGGGCATGAATATCCTGAAGGCCGACGCGTTTTCGAACGCCGCCGGAATCGTTTTGGATACGTTCCACTTTGTTGACCTGCACAACACTCTGGAGCTGAATCCGAGCGAGGTCGAAAGATTTCGCAAGAGTCTTGCGGAAGTGGTGGCCGGCAAGTCGCCGCTGGAGCCGCTCTTGAAGGGCCGTGAAAACGCCAGCCGGACGAGACCCCCGAAAGTTTCCGTTCAGACGGGATCAGCTTCGACGACGCGTCTTCGGAGCACAGCACGTTGTTGGAAATCGTGGCGCAGGACCGGCCGGGACTCCTGTTTGACGTCGGTTCAGCGCTGGCGCGGCTGGGCTGCAACATCGAGGTCGCTTTGATCGATACGGAAGGACAGAAGGCAATTGACGTGTTTTATCTGACGGCGCAAGCAAATAAGCTGGACGCGCAGAAAAAGAATTTGCTGCATGAAGTTTTGCAGGGAACACTGGCCTAAGCTGGGCCCGCAGCGACTCGCCGGAACGCCGGTCCGGAACACTTCTTAGAGAGAACCTTTCCGCTATTCATCCGTGCATGCGAGCCGCAAGAGCCGATGCATTCCGATGGGCAATGGCCCCGATGGAGATCATGGGGTTGACGCCCGAGGCCGACGGAAACGACGCGCCGTCCATCACGTAAAGGTTTCGTGCTTCCCAGGTCTCGCCTTCCGGATTGGTGGCGGAATTTCGCGGCGAGTTGCCGAGCCGCGCCGTCCCCATGATGTGAAATGAAAATAGCGCCAGGCGGCCGGAATCCCATCCCGCGGCATCCATCGCTTTTGTGAAAGATTCGAGCGAGCCCATGCCTTTGCCGGATGCCGGCGGTTCGTAGGCGCACCACTTTGCATGAGGCGAAAAAATCAGGCGAGCCCCGGCGGCTTCGAGAATTCGCGCCGCGCCGATAAAACCATGGCGAAGATGAGCGCGATCGAAGTTTGATAGCGCGTAGTGCGAAACGGGATGACCTTCGCGGTCGATCGTTACCCTTCCGCCGTCACGATCGCGCAGAAGCACGCCGATCCCCACCGTGTGCGAAAGTTTCGCGAGCAAGGATCGATACTGTCGCGGACCGCGCCAGGGTAGCACCGCCATGGCGATGACCGGCTGCAGCGCCGTCGTTTCATACTTCACTCCATAATTTCCCGTGAGCAAGCGATGCTCATCGGAATAGATGGCCTGCATCGTGCCTTCCCACGGACGAATCTCCTCGTCAAAAACGCCGCACACGTTCGAAACCGGATGCAGATGCAGGTGGCGGCCGATGTGTTCATTTCGCAAACCGGAACGCAGCAGCAGCGCTGGAGTGTGAATCGCTCCGCAGGCAACGACCACCGATTTGCAGCGAATCGAAATGTGGTGCCCGCCCTTGGTGACTGCTTGCACGCCCGCGGCGGCGCCGGATTCGATTCGAATGCGCTCCGCGCGCGTTGCGACGAGAATGCGAGCGCCGGCGGCCTGCGCATCGGCAAGCCATGTCTTCGTGGTGGATTGCTTCGCGCCGATCGCGCAACCGTAACCGCAGTATCCGCAGACCTTGCCTTGATCGCAGCCGGCAACGTTCCGCGGCATGGCGGCGGCGTGCCAGCCGAGCGCGCGCAGGCCGCGGTCGAGTATCTGCTCGCGCGCTGAAACTCTGTTGTGATCGAGGTTCACGCTGAGCCGCGCGCAGACCGCGTCCAGGCTGCGTGTGTATTCGCCGCCGGTGAACCACGGTACGCCCGCCGCGGCCCATTCTTCGCGCACGTCGTCCGGCGTTCGAAAGGAAGTCGTGTAATTGACCACCGTGCCGCCGCCGAGGCATTCCCCTGCGAGCAACCCGACGCTGTGATCCTGTGTCGCGGCGAAGCCCGCCTCCAGGTAGAGCCGTTGAAATGCCGAAAGTGCCGCGCCGTCGAAGTCAGCGTCGTCGTAATAGTTCCCCGCCTCCAGAATCAGAACGTCTCTTCCCCCTGCAGCCAGGACCGCCGCAGCGGTGCCGCCACCCGCGCCTGACCCGATGACGCACACTTCACAAGTAAAATTCGCATCGCGCTCCGGCACCGTAACTTTGAGCGGGCGCGCCGCGAAAGGCTTCTGCACTCCGAGCGGGCCGGGATAGCCGAATTTCTTCCACACTGGACTCTGCCCACCGTTTGCGCCGGGCACCATGACGTAAAGCAAGCCGATGGCTTTGCGAAGCGCCTGGAATGCCGCGCGGCGGCGGCCTAGAGCGCTGTCCGCCCAGGAAAGAAGAACGCGAGTGCGCGCATCGGCCGGAAGCGAAGAGAATCGCGCCAGGCGGCCTACCGTAAAGAGGCCGTGCAACTGCGAATCCCAGAGATCGAGTAGCTGGAGAAGTTGCGCGCGATCGGCGGATCGCGGGTTGAAGTCGAGCGCCCTGGCAATTGAGGAAGGAATGTTCAGTTCAACAGCGGATGGCCAGCCCTCCGCCTCGGGCAGGAACGTATCGCAGATGGACACGAGCGCCTGTTGCTGGCGCGGAGTGAGATTCATAAGGTCGATGCTGGCTTCACAAACCGCCCGCACTGAATTTCATGCGATCGGATTTCCTTGGTCGCACCGCGATGAATTGCACAAAGAGCCGGGTATTCGACGGGGAATGAGCCGCGTCAGTTGTCGTCCTTCTCTTGTTCTTTTTCTCTCTTCTTCTCTTCTTTGGATTTTCTGCTGCCCACTTCGGAGAAGCGCTTTTCAAGCGCGGCTTTGGTGAAAAAATCGGCCGGGAAACCCGGATTGAACTTGCAAGAACTGAAAAAGACCTGGTTGGTGCGGCGGCCATCGCGATCGGTGGTGATTTGCAGCGGCGTCCGCACCCCATCCATGGGCTGAAAATTCGAATAAATATTAGTTTCGACGGAACGCACGCGCCGCGTCTCGTCCTCCGTAATAATCATGGTGCGGACGAGAAAATGCGTCGTGCGATCCACAGACAGACGAAACAGCCGCTGTTCCGGGTCGGTTATCTCCACCCAGTCCACCGTCTTCAGGTCCACAATGTCCTGCCCGCCGTAGCGCAGCGCCATGCCAGGCTCTTTGAGCCGGAGACGCAGCAGATTGTTGATGTCTCGCTTCACCGCTTCCTGAAAATCTTCGACCGAACCTGGGGGCAGCTCCGATACTCCGCTGCGGTCCAGGGTCCACGCACGATCACCATTATACAGATCGATGATCACGCCTTTTTTGGAGTAGTCAGTGCGGTTTTTGTCCGGGAAGTGCCAATACGCCTTGAAATTGGTGAATCCGGTCATCTCGCCGCTGTGCCCAAAGCGTGCAAGCCGCCCCTCGCAATCGCTTTCTTGAATGTTCAGATAGTTTGCGCCTCCCAAGGCAGTAATCAGGCTTTGCAGGATCTCCTTTGCTTTGGCCTCGCTTTGTTCCGGCAACAAAGTATCGGGGTTTTGCGCCGCGGCGCGCGGCCCGCAAAAAATCATCGCCAGGAAAAACAAAGCGCCGAAAACGGCAGGTTTTACCCGCACAACACCGCACCTCCGTTTACATTGATGATTTCCCCGGTCATGAAGTTGGCCAGATCGGAAGCCGCGAACAAAATCGGTCCGGCGATTTCTTCGGCCGTGGCGGCGCGCCCTAGCGGGATAACCGTTTTCGCCATTTTCTGGCCAGCTTTGCTATTCAACACGTCGTTCGACATATCCGTGGCAACCCAGCCGGGCGCGACGCAGTTCACCAGGATATTGTGCCGCGCAAGTTCCGTCGCCAGGCCCTTCGCCAAACTGATGATGCCGCCCTTCGAAGCGCCGTAATGCGTGTGAAGCGATTCGCCGCGTTGTCCCGCCGTCGAGCTGATGGGGATAATCTTGCCCGACTTCTGCTTGATCATCTGCGGCACCGCGAAATGGATGACCGAGTAGACGCTTTTCAAATTGATGCGCATCATGTCGTCCCACTGTTTTTCCGTCATTTTCTCGATGGGAAGATCGTCCGGATTCCAAACGCCCGCGTTGGCGACCAGGATATCGAGCCGGCCGAGCCGCGCGATGCAATGGGACACGAGCTTCTTGTTGTCGGCATGGCGGCCCACGTCGGCCTTGAACGCCTCGACTCGCGTGCCGTGCTTCAACGCTTCCTGCTCGACCTGCATCGCGGCATCTTTCGCCTTGTTGTAATTGAAAACGACGTCGGCCCCCGCCTGCGCGAAAAGTTTGACCGCCGCCGCGCCGATGCCCCGCGAGCCTCCGGTGATGAGTGCCGCTTTGCCTGCAAGTGAAATCATGATTCCCCCATGCGATTGAGAAGCAAATCTTCTTGTTCAGAAAATTTCAAGCTTTTTGTATGACGCCGCCGCGCGCCTTGCTGGCGGCGTGCGCAAAATCGCCAAACAGCCGTTTGGCGAAAACGTCGTCGCCCATGCGCTCGGGATGCCACTGCACTCCGACGACCCAATTCGAATCGCCCGTCCATTCCACCCCTTCGACAATTCCGTCCGGCGCTTGGGCCGTGATGCGAAGCTTTTCTCCCACTCTGTCGATGGCTTGGTGATGACTGCTATTGATCTCCGCCCGAATTGCCCCGTTTATTTTGGCAAGCCGGCTTTCCGATGCAAGACTTGCAGGGTGTCGGATATCCCCTTTTCGCTCCCCGGGCGGCAGATCGGTCTGGCCATGCGCCAAGGCCCCCGGTTTCTCTGACGATATGTCTTGGATCAAGCTCCCGTGCAGGCACACATTCAGGATTTGGCAGCCATAGCAAATGGCCAGGAGAGGTTTCGAACGCTCCAGCGCATGGGAGATAATTCTCGCGTCCGTGCTGTCTCGATTCGCGTCTAAACTCTTTGTTTTGTCCTGCCTAGAAGCCCCATAGCGCGCAGGGTCGACGTCCGCCGGACTGCCCGGCAGCACAAAAGCATCCAGTTCCGTTAGCTGGCTCTCAAGCTCGCCCGGCGCCTGCTCTAAAGATATTTCTACCGGCTCGGCCCCTGCTTTGCGGACGGCCTGGAAATAGTAGTCGAGTTTCTCTCGAATCCCCTTGCGCTGTTCTTCCGTCGTGCGCCAGGGGATGCCCACGCGTGGCCGGTTGGGTTCTTCGGGGACCATGGAACCTTGCATCCTAACATCCGAAAGGAAGCCCAGCAACCCGCGGCCATGGTCTCCAGTGCGTCAGTTTCCGGATTGCCGAGAATCCAGACGTTATAGCACATGGCTATTTCGGCAACGTGGATGGGGGCTCTGAGGATGGGGTATTGAGGCCAGCGAGTGTGTACTCCCCCAAGAAGCGGATCGTCGCTATAGCGTCGAAGGAAACGGGTACCCACATACCGTTCAGTGTCGCAAATTGCATTGTGAGATGAAGGGTCGTGATCCAAAAGGAGGGGCTCTTGGCGGGTACTCCTTGAATTCGTCGGATACGGAAAGTGCTCGCGTCTACCCAGATTTGCCCGCGCAGGAGGTATTTATCCTTCCGCTTCGGGAGGATCCCCAAAACGTATTCAGGAACGACGCCGAAGTTCTCTCGCCTAAGAAAAACAAAGTCATAGTTCGTTCTACTGACCTCGTCACTGTGTACTTTTTTCGCCGAATCAGTTTCCCGGTCCAAAAGCTCGCGAACCATTCTCTCTCCCCGCGAGTCGCCTTTCGCCTGAATAATCTTGTATGTCTTCGTGTCGGGAGGAACGAAATTAATCTCGGCCGTGACCTCAGACGTGGGTTGCGTATTATAGCCGCGCAACACTTTGTATTCTCGAATCACCTCATAGGGTCGAGATTGAGCGGGGTCTTGGTGCTGGATGTCCTCCAAGCCTTGCAGGATCACGTTCAGATCGGGAGAGCTGATTTCAGCGGTGGTCGAAGCTACCTGTGACGATGAGGCGAGTTGTATTTGTAAAGAACGGTGTGGTGTACCTGGATTCACAGTACGAGGACAGATCAGAAGCGTTGCTAATAAAACGAAACGTGATAACAAGGGTCTTGGCGTAGTTGTTTTCGTGCGTCTCACAGGAAACACTCCTCAGAAGGGTGGGAACAACATCGCGTTTGCGAGAAGAACCGCGATCGACATGGCAGGAGTCATGATTTCACCCGTCGGCGTCAAAGGTCAACCGTTACCGCTCTACCCATTCCTTACACGCCGGCCGATCACACTCTGGTCTCGTTGATGGGGAATCCGCCTCAAGCGCGGGCCGGTGCCGCACTTCCCAAGGCCGCTTTGAGGCAGTATTCCGGCCGATGAAAAAAGGCCGGAAGCTCGGAAACGCGTGCGGCAAGGTGTTCGGCGGAAAGCGCCCGCACGGTAACGTGACCCAATTTGCGCCCCGCGCGGGAGGTCTTGCCATAAAGATGCAGATGCGCGTCCGGAACGGCAAGGACTTCCCCCGGTTCGGGCACCTCGCCGATGAGGTTGATCATGGCCGCGTAGCCCACGGATGCCGTCGAGCCCAGCGGCAGGCCAATTACTGCGCGAAGATGGTTTTCGAACTGGCTGGTCACCGCGGCGTCGATGGTCCAATGACCGGAATTGTGAACCCGGGGAGCAATCTCGTTGGCAAGCAACCGCCCGTCGCATTCAAAAAACTCAATCGCCAGGACTCCCGCATATTGCAACGCTTCGAAAATCCGCCGGGCCGCGTCTTCGGCCGCGCGCTGGACCGAGGGCGCAAGGTGCGGCGCGGGCGCGAGTGACAGCCGGAGAATTCCGTCGCGATGGTGGTTTTCGACCAGCGGGTAGAATGCTGTTTCTCCGGAGCGCCCGCGCACGGCCAGAATCGACAGTTCGCGCCGGAAAGAAACAAATCGTTCCAGGACAAGAGCGACGTTGGGTAATTCGCGTTTGGCGCGCGCGACGTCCTCCGGAGTTCGCAGGATCCGCTGACCTTTTCCGTCGTAACCCATCCGGCAGGTCTTCAGGACAGCGGGAAGGCCGATGCTCTTCACTGCGGAATCGAGTCCATCCCTTTTCAAAACCGGAGCGAACTCCGTCGTTGGGATGTTCAGCCTTTGAAAAAGTTCTTTTTCGCGGAGCCGGTCCTGCGCGGTCTCGAGCGCAGCAGGGGGAGGAAAGACCGGCACATGTTTAGCCAGGTATCGCGCCGCATCGACGGGCACGTTCTCGAATTCGTATGTCACGAGTTCGAGCCCATGACCAAATTTTTCCAGCGCAACGCGATCCGTGTATTCCGCCGTCACACGTGGCGCAATCCGCCCCACGGGCGCTTCCGGCGAAGGGTCAAGGAAGCGGAACCTCAAGCCCAGCGGATAACCCGCCAGGGCCAGCATGTAACCCAACTGGCCGCCCCCGAGAATTCCGATGGTCACGCGCGCTTCCTTTTCTTCCCGCGCCGTGGGGGAGCCGCACCGGCCTTTGACGCTGCGGCAACGGCAGATGGGTCTGGATTCGCAAGTACGCGCTGCGTTTGTTCCAATCGGAATTCTCGAACAGATTCCCGGATGCCGGGGTATTTCGTTCCCAGAATGGCGGCCGCAAGCAGCGCCGCATTGATGGCCCCGGCCTTGCCGATGGCCAGCGTTCCCACGGGGATGCCGCCGGGCATCTGCGCGATGGAAAGCAGCGAGTCGAGCCCTTTCAGCGCCTTCGATTCCACCGGCACGCCGAGGACCGGTAACACAGTTTTCGAGGCCGTCATCCCGGGCAGATGCGCCGCTCCACCGGCCCCGGCGATGATCACTTCAATGCCGCGCTGCTCGGCGCTCGCCGCGTACTCGAAAAGGAGATCCGGCGTGCGATGCGCCGAAACCACGAGGGTTTCACAGGGAATTCCCATGTCCCGAAGAGTACTGGCGGCGTGCTGGAGGGTGTCCCAATCCGAACTGGAACCCATGATGATCCCCACCAGGGCATGACCGCTGCTTCCGAGCCTCTCTTTATTCTGTTCTTGCGCCATGAGGATCTGTCGTTTCCATCGCTGAGAGCATCATTCTCTTGTCCGCCCGACGCGGGCGATCGAACTCTCGCTCGCGCTGGAAGATTGCTGGGGTATGCCAAGGCCCGTATTCTACGGTGTTTTTCAACGCGCGGCGACCTGCGCGCGGCGTTTCCAGCTCTGCCGAAGCTGCCCCACAAGATACAGCGAGCCAGTAATGAAAATGGCGTCGTCCGGCCCCGCCTTGCCCAGTGCGCTTTCGAGCGCTTCCTCCGCATCAGCAACGATCGAAAACCGCGCCGCGTGATAACCGGCGATTTCGGCAAGTTGCGCCGCGGAGATAGCTCTCTCCGTCCGCGGCTCCGTGAAAATCACTTCTTCGGCGCGTGCAAACAACGCGCCGGCGATCTCGTCGATGGCCTTATCGCGCAGGGTGCCATAGACCAGCCAGATTTTTCGCCCGGCGAGGTTTTGTTCCCAGAACGCGGCAAGTTCCCGCGCGGCCCCGGGATTGTGCGCACCGTCCAGATAAATATCCGGGCGTGAACGGAGTTTTTCGAGGCGGCCAGGCCATTCAGCAGCGGCTATTCCTTGCGTAATTGCCTCATCGCTGATTCGAAAGCCGCGTTCGCGCAGAAAGCATGTGGCCGTTACAGCGTTCAGTGCGTTTTGCAATTGGAATCGCCCCGGCAGCTGCGGCGCGATCTCAACCGCCCACCCGCTGCTGAGTTCCGTAACGCGCGCGCGAATGCAGCCGTCTTCAAAGGATTCCTCGTCGATGTGAAATGTCGAGCTGCTTTCGAGAATAGGGCAGCCGAGTTCTTTCGCGCGGGCCACGATGACTTCGCGCGCTTCGGCATGCTGTTCTGCAACCACCACCGGGACTCCGGGCTTCAGAATCCCCGCTTTCTCCCGGGCGATTTCCCGCAGCGAGTGGCCTAGAAAATTTTCGTGGTCGAAATCGATGCGTGTGATGAGCGTAACCACCGGAGAAATAATATTCGTGGCATCGAGCCGCCCTCCCAACCCGACTTCAAATACGCCGAATTCGACTCGCGATTTCGCGAAGTATTCGAATGCCATCGCCGTCACGCATTCGAAATACGTGGGATGCGCGCGCAGTTTCCCCGCGGCCAGGAATTCTTCAATGAGCGCCCTCACGCGCGTGAAAGTTTGCGCGAACGCTTCATCGCTGACCTCTTCGAAGTTGACGCGCATTCGCTCGTTGATTTTTTCGAGATGCGGCGAAGTGTATAGTCCCGTTCGAAAACTCGCGCGGCGCAAAATCGATTCGAGAAATGCCGCGGTCGAACCTTTTCCATTCGTGCCGGCAATGTGCGCGCTTGGATAGGCGCGGTCCGGCCGGCCTAACCGCTCGGCAAGAATAGTTATGTTTTCGAGGTCAAACTTGGCGGCCGCAGCCTGCGTCGGCGCCGCCAATTCCCTGCCGAGCGCGAGCAAATACCGGACCGCCTCTTCGTAGTTCATCTCAGGTCATCAGGAGGTCGAACGAATTCGCAATGAAGGCTTTCATTTCTTTGCGAGGGACGACAGCGTCCAGGAAGCCGTGCTCCAACAAGAATTCCGCGCGCTGAAATCCTTCGGGGAGTTTTTGCCGAATCGTCTGCTCGATGACGCGAGGCCCGGCAAACCCGATAAGCGCGCCGGGTTCCGCGATGTTGAGGTCGCCGAGCATGGCAAAGCTCGCGGTCACACCACCGGTCGTGGGATCGGTGAGCACCGAGATGAAGGGCAGCTTGGCCTCATCGAATTTGGCGAGCGCCGCCGAAACTTTGGCCAGCTGCATCAAGCTGATCGTGCCTTCCATCATGCGCGCGCCACCCGAGCAGGAGACGACCACCAGCGGCTGCCGCGTGTCCATCGCCAGCTCGATGGCCCGCGTAACCTTCTCCCCGACCACCGCTCCCATTGAGCCGCCGATAAATCCGAACTCCATCGCGCAACAAACCACCGGCCGCCCGTTCAACTGGCCTTCCGCGCTGATCACCGCGTCGCTCATGCCCAGCTTTTTCTTTGCTTCCTTCAACCGCGCGGCGTACGGCTTGGTGTCCACAAACTTCAGCGGGTCTGTCGACGTCATGCCGGCATCGTGCTCCGTGTAGCGGCCGTCGAGCAGCATCTCGAGTCGCTGCCTGGCGTTCATCTTGAAATGAAACTGGCACTTTGGGCAGACGTAAAGATTGGCTTCCAGGTCTTTCCGGAAAACGATCGTTCGGCACGATTCGCACTTGACCCACAGGCCTTCCGTGCGCACACGGCGCTCTTCGGGCGGCGTCGTCTGATCGATCGATTTTTTGTCGCGCTTGAACCAGGCCATATGGAAATCCGGGCTAGAGGCTTTCCTGCTGGAAGCAGGATTAGATGTTCAAGGAATTTTGGCGCGAGTCCCGATCCTCGCCTCTTCCAACCTCTAACTCCTACCCTCTAACTTCTAGTAATCAATCCCCCGCTGAGCCAGTATACCCTTGGTATAGGGGTGTTTCATCTCGCGCATTTCCGTGACCAGGTCCGCCAGGTCGGTCAGCCTTGAATGCGCGTTTCGCCCCGTGCAAATCACGTGCACGCGCTCGGGACGGTTTTTCAGCGCCTCGGCCACCTCGTCCGCGTCGAGCATCTTGTAGCTGATCACGTAGTTGATCTCGTCGAGCACCACCAGATCGTATTTGCCGCCGTAAATCGCGTTGCGGCCCTCTTTCCAGCACTCCTGCGCCAACTTGATGTCTTCGGGATCCGTTTCCGCCCCGCCGATTTTCACGAATCCCCTGCCCATCGGACGAATTTCGAACTTGTCATCGCCCAGCATCTTCGCCGCGTCCAGTTCTCCGTAATGCCACGAGCCCTTGATGAACTGCACCATCAGCACGCGCAGCCCTTGGCCAACCGCGCGGAATGCGGTCCCCAGCGCGCAAGTCGTCTTGCCTTTGCCCGGTCCGGTGTAAACGATGAGCAGCCCTTTTTCTTCCGGCATGTATGCGTTTCCCGCGCGCGGCTATTTGCGGAGAAGGTATTAGAGTTTGGTGTGACACAGCGAAAACGTCAAGCGGTTAGCACGTCGTTGGCATGTGGTGTTTAGTCGCGAGAGCGGCCCCGCGCACGGGGTGCTTGCGTTCGAAGCAAACCAGCGGAATCAGAACAAGTGGAAGACCACGCCGACTACGCCCTGAAAATTGTCCTGCCCCATCTTGTACAGCTGGCTGCGAATGTAGTCGCCCTCGAAGCGTAGAACGAGCGGCCCAAGCGGATAATCTATCCCGCCACCCACCTGGATCGCCACGCCGTTCTTGCTCACGCCACCCAGCTGCGGGTTCACGTGCGCGACTCCCACCAGCGCATGCGCCCAGGGTTCCCACCCCTCCTTGCGCCAGAGTATCTTCGGGCCGCCCGTGATTCCCGCGTATCTCGTTTGATCGATGCTGTTGTTGAAGACGTGCGGCCCGAACGCCGCCGTAAAGTTTGCTTCTACCCCCAGCCACTGACTGGGAAAGTAAACCACCGCAGTATTCAGCCCGTACAAGCCCACGTCGAAGGCTGCCGAGCGAAACCTCACATACGTGAACCCCAGTCCGATTTGCAGTCGGTAATCGTCCGACTCCCTGGCGCTGTGGCGCTTGGGTCCCTGTGCCGGTGAAGCCATCGGCGCCGCCATCTTGGCAGTGGCAAACCCAGGCGCAACAGGCTCTGCGAACGATAATTTCAGCCCCGGCGACAGAAAAAAATCATTCGTATTCGCCGAAGACGCCGCCATCGCCCAGCTTGTTCCTTGCACGGTTTCCGCGCTGCCGCTGTCGTTCTCTCTTGCCACGACCAGCAAGGAACTTTCCTGTGCGTACACTCCCCCGGCAGCCCCGAACGACACGGCAACCACCACGAGCCACTTCTTCATCACGCTTCCCCCACAAGGCGTCGACGCCACGCACAAGTTTCGTTTCTGCATTTACGTTAGCCCAGGCCATCGCGCGCCGCTCTTTTTCCTGCGCCCCGCGTGCCGAGCCTGTCACCTCACCCTTGCGGACTTCATCGCTCGATGGAAAGAGAACCATCCCTGAACAATTTCTTACCAATCGAGTGAACTTTCCTTTTCCTTCTTCCTCCCGGTCACTCATGCGTGCTAGCATATTTATCGGTATGATCTCCATCTCCATGAACCGAATTAGCGCCACGGCGCCCATGTCGACAACTTCGACTACGACTACGTCGACTACGACCGCTTCGGGCGCGTGGAGAAACATCTAGCAAGCTAGAAAAAGTTTCCAACCCACCGCCTGAAGCGAACCTGGCGGTGGGTTTCTTCTTTTGTGCCACCTTCAGTGACGCCTCGCGGAATCCAGTGACCTCGATCCGGTCACGTGAAAAGCAAGGAGCAGTCTTCATGAGCCTCAAGAGTGGCAAGAGAAAACAGCCGGTCGTGGACGCCGGCTCTCGCGTTCCTGGCGATAAAAGCGCCCATCCCAGCGAAGCACAAAGGAAATACAGAGTAGGCATTCTCGGCGCTACGGGACTCGTCGGCCAGCACCTCGTCCGGCTCCTCGCCGATCATCCCTGGTTCCAGCTCACCGAAGTCGCCGCCTCCGAGCGCTCGTCCCGCAAAACGTATGCTGAAGCCGTGCGCTGGCATCTCGACATACCGATTCCTGCGTCGGCGCGCGAACTCGTGGTCAAATCCCTCGATCCAGCGCTCGATTGCGATTTTGTTTTTTCCGCGCTCGATTCTTCCGTCGCGGGTTCCGCCGAAGAATCCTTCGCGCGCGCCGGCTATCCCGTCGTCAGCAACGCGAAAAATCACCGCATGGATCCCGACGTGCCCTTGCTCATCCCGGAAGTCAACGCCGCGCACCTCGCCGCCATCCCCTTGCAGCAGAAAAACCGCGGCTACGACCGCGGTTTCATCGTCACCAATCCCAACTGCTCCACCGCCGGCCTGGTCGTTGCATTGAAACCTCTCGCCGATGCCTTTGGTCTCGAAAAAATCTTCGCCGTCACTTTGCAAGCCCTCTCCGGCGCGGGCTATCCCGGCGTCGCCTCGCTCGATTGCAACGCCAACGTCATCCCCTTCATCTCCGGCGAGGAAGAAAAAATGGAATCCGAGCCGCGCAAGCTGCTCGGCAACTGGGATGGCTCGCGTTTTGCCGACGCTGCGCTGCGCCTCAGCGCGCATTGCAATCGTGTGCCGGTTGTTGACGGCCACACCGAATGCGTCAGCATCGGCCTGGAAAAAGCCGCGTCGCTCGACGCCGTTCGCGAAGCCCTCCGTTCCTTCGAGGTCAGCGAGGAACTCGCCTCGCTCCCCTCCGCGCTCCGCCGTCCCATTCTCGTGCTCGACGAAGAGGATCGCCCCCAGCCGCGCCGCGATGTCCTTGCCGGAGGCGGCATGGCCGTCGTCGTCGGCCGCGTCCGCCCCTGCCCGCTCCTCGGCGTCAAGCTCACGCTGCTCTCGCACAATCTGGTCCGTGGCGCCGCCGGCACCGCTCTCCTCAACGCCGAGCTCCTCGCCTCCCGCGGCCTCCTTCGCCCTCGCGTCGCCCGCACCCAATCGCCGTAACCGCCCTCTTCTGCCCATGTAGCGCCGGGCTTTCGCCCGGTTTGTGGGGGTCCCGACGGTTCTTGTCGGGAAGCTCGGCATCATTCGCTTTAGCGTTGCTTTCATGGCTGGCTTCGGCGTCTCCTTGTCAGTCAGTCGCGGTCCGTCGGGGGCATCTTCATCTTTGTAGCGCCGGGCTTTGCCCCGGTGTGTGGGGTCCCGACGGTTCTTGTCGGGAAGCTCGGCACCTTTTCGTGCCACCTGTTTACCCTAAACGAAGCCGAAAGGCTTCACCTACCAAATCCTGCTCGCCGTAACCACCCACCTCTTTTTCCTTGCTATCACCTTACTTGCCATAGACTACGGCCCTTATTAACCACTAAAAATAGTCCTTGACATCTTATAACCGCTTTTGTACAAGTCCACACACCGTTTATCTCTTGCCCTAAGCCATCGCCATCCAGCCGATGCCGAAGGATTAGACGGAACTTTTCGACCCACGTCTCACCCGGTTACGACTCGAACGGTCCGTGGATCCGCACAACACGGAGGCACCATGCGCGCTAATGCAAGACCCTACTGCGCACTCGCAGGCGTGGCATTCCTTACCATCATCACTTCGTTTGGCTTAACAGCAGGCACGGGTTCCAAGCTCCATCAGCCTGCCCAGAGTCGTCAGCGGCAGCCAAGCAGCGGGGAACCCATGGCCGGGGCACAAGTGACAAACATCCCCTATTACACGTTGCGCGACGGAATGGACTCGACCCTTACCCTGAACAATGTCGCGCCCACGCCGACCGTCGCCAAAGTTACCATCTTTAATACTTTAGGCAGACCCCTCGTCTTACCTCCGGTTACCCTGGAGCCTCACTCGTTCAAGCAAATTGACTTGAGGAGTGTCATCGCGGATGAGGACTTCGACTCGGGGAATATCGAAGTCCAGTTTTCAGGTTTGCCCATGATCCTCACCTGCCAGGTAAGCGTCGTCTCGCTCGATAAGAGGATCTCCTTCGAGTCCCGTGAACAAGACATGACGGACTTCATGTCCTTGAACCTCAACGGCATCCTCTGGCTGCCTCAGGCTAAAGCGGAGGGTTCTCTGGCCGTCACGAACACGGCCATGAACACCGTCTCCGTTCAACTATCCGTTGGACCTGGGAAAAAGGCATTTACTCTAACGCCTCGCGAGACCCGCCTGATAAAATTGAACGAGGAACTTGACCGACGCGCGCCCGTGGCTACTCTTGTCAAACTGAATCATGACGGGATGCCCGGGGACATCATTGCCACCGGATTTGTCCTAGATTTAGACACGGGATATTCGACGAGCATTCCGATGGTGGACTCCTCGATCATGACTTCCAAGGCCCTGGCCGGCGCACACTTCCGATCTGGACAGCCCGATCCGAGCGAAGGTTTTCCTCAGGAAACGATTTTTCGCGCACCTTTGTTGCTGGCAAACGTAAGCGAACAGCCCGTTAAAGCTCATGTGTCTGTGGATTTCACCCGCATGGAGAAATCTGGGGAAGAAGCGGGTGCTGCTGAGGATCAGTCTAAAGTTCTGCCCGTAAGGGACCTCACTATAGCCCCAGGCGAAGTGCAGCGCATCGAACTATCTAACGAACTCGCACGGCTCGGAGTTGTTGGCCCGGTACAAGAGGCTGGAGTCGACATTGCTTATGACGCTTCACCCGGCTCTCTCATTGGCCAGCTCACCAGCCTCGATCAAACCGGCGACTACTCTTTCGAGGTGCCCGTGAAAGACCCTGCAGCCATGAATGAAATGATGGAAGGTGTATATCCCTGGACACTCGAAAACGGCACGCAGTCGGTCTTACACTTGAAGAACACGACCCCGGACACCGCGAGCGCAATTTTCATGATCGAGCTTCCCAACGGCAAATTTTACAATCCGCCCCGCATCGTCCTCGAGCCCTTCCAATCCGTTGCCATTGACATCCAGAAGCTAAAGGACGCGAACAAGCCCGATTTTCTCAAGCGAGTCTTTCCCGCCGACGCCACGCACGGCCAGGTGCAGTGGCGCCAGGAAATCCCTTACAGCATGATCGGGCGGCTCGAGCAAACGAACGTGAAAGCAGGAATCGCGAAGAGCCTTAGTTGTGGTTCTTTTTGCTGCGGCAACTTCACGGAACAGGCTTACGTAACGCCCAATGCGACGTTCGGTCTGGTCGGCGATAGCATTTCATTGGCAGCACGTGTCCACGGCACAGATTGCAACGCCGTTGTGTTTGACGACCCTGCGACATCGGCCACTTGGTCATCGCAGAATACAAGCGTCGCCACCGTAGATTCCTCAGGCAACGTAACGTTTGTCGGTCCCGGGAAAACCGATATCCTAGCCGTGGTAGCCACTGAGGAATACATCATCTTTCTAAATAAGTGCACCCACAGGGGCACCACCCAAACCGTGCAGGTAAGCGTGACCGTCGCACCCAGCGTCACTGGCATTAGCCCAGCCCAGGGGCCCATAAGCGCAACTGCGCCTTCCGTTACCATTACTGGGAAGGGCCTAACAGGGGCCACCGTAAACGGGGGAACCGGTATCACGCCAACGGTCAAGTCCACCAACAGCACCACGGTCGTCGTCGATTTGGCGGTGGCCAGCAACGCAACACCTGGAAACCATCTCATCTCTGTGACCGCAAACGGGCAAACGGGCAATAGCGTTAACTTCTTTGTGCAAGTGCCCGCTAGGCTTGTCTTCTTCAACACGAGTTGCGCTCCAAATGGACAAGGCTCACTCCAGGTCATCACAAACGGTAGTGTCGTAGATTGTGGAGGAGTGTCTCGCGCCACGAACTTCTGCGGGGTTAACAGGAACTTGACCTACCAGCTTGTCGACCAGAGTACGACTGGTGATCCATTTCCGCTCGCCTATACCCTGAGCGAAAGCTTCTCGAACCTCAGCACAACGAACTCCGCATTAGGTTTTCCTACAGCTTTCAAAAATGTACCTATACCTGCGAATAATCTCGTCACAGATGCTCACTTCGTAGGATTCACTTATCCAACATGTCTGGGTTCCAATGACCATCATTCCTATACTCAGAACTTCTCTGTGACGGTAGGTGGAGTAACTTACAATCTCTCGACAACGGTCAGCATAAGTGATGGGAACTTCAACGCCACCCCTCAGGACAACGTAAGCATCACGACACCATAGCCAAGGGGAGACAACATGCGAACCTTTTTGCTTTCATCTTCAACGGTATTGCTAGCGGTAGCGGTACTTTCATCGCTCCTAATCAGTGAGCAGGCAGCACCAGCATCTCAGAAGGACATTCTTGCACGTTCCCTGGGGATGGGTGATCGGACGCTTCCAGCCTACTCAGCTTTCGAAGGCGCACTGCAGATATCCGGTGTTCCTGGAGGGGTAGCTTTTATGGAAGGGTGCTCCGACCAGCCACTGCCGGTTGTCCATCCTCACGGAACCACACTGCGAGACGTACTTGACAGCATTACCAGCGGCGATTCTGACTACGTTTGGAGATTGCATAAAGGAGTAGTTACTCTGGAACCGTCGCAAGGAGTTCCTGCCCTCCTTAGGATTCATCTCAAGACTTACGACTCACGGAACTTTACCGATGCGGTATCAGCCGTGACATTCCTGAGTTCGTCCCCTGAGGTCATACGTGCTGCGACCAAGCTCGGCCTCGCGCACAACGTGTCGGGTTCGGCACTTGGCAGCATGGCGCAAGGGTCAACTCCACCCCAAAAACCACTCGGTATTCGCTTACAAGACGTGCCATTAATGGAAGCACTCAATGTGATTGCGCGAACGAATAAACACGGAGTTTGGAGATACCGCGAAACCCACTGCGGGTCGGTCCACCAGTTCGACATAAGTTTCGCGCAATGAGCGTCGCTGGAATGTTGCACACACGGCGCAGCGAATGTCACTCTCGCAGGAGTTTCCTCTCGAAATTGGGAGGTGTCGCCACTGTAGGATTCGCGGCTAGCGCGGCAGGATTTACTCCTCTATTGACCAAAGCCAGTGTTGAGGAAGGGCATGGCGAAGCACGAGAGCGCGTCGGTGAGTCATTTGAAGTTCGTGTGCGTGCCGCTACCCGAGAGACACCTATCGCGAAGATTTCACAGGTTTTACAATCAAAACGTTCGACGGAAAATCCCTGACAGTCTAAGTATAGAACCAGCAAATCCACCCCATTCGCATCTGATTTTCCCCGTCTTGTCCCCCTAAATCCCTTTCGTCCTCGCATTTACGGCGTCTCATCGCACCTGCCCGCTATCTTTTGGACGAGTTCGAACATACCCATTACAATAATTCCCTTGACAGTAAAACCAATCTGTGTTAGGATGCTTTATGGTTTCGGCGGTCTCCGCGCAGGGCATTCGCCCCTACGCTCCCCCGACCCGCCAGACTGTTTGCATAGTAGTTACCCCAACCCCCGAAAACAGCATTTTCTGTCCCCTTTGTTTTCAATCTCTTACGCACTCTTTCTTGCCCCGAGCGAAGCCGAGGGGTGCACGGCCTGTACAGTTCGGAACCTATATTCTTTGTTCTCATATTCTTACGAACTCTTTTGCACCAGTGTTTTCGACAACTCCTTTGCAATCATATTCTTCCGCACTCTTTGCGCAAAACACCGGGGGTGGGTATACCCCCCAAAATCTGCTTCGTGTTTTCAAGCACTTACGAACTCTTCACTTTTCAACCGCGGGATATACCCCTCTCCCATTCTGTCCTCCGCCGAATCTTCTCTCCGTGCCTCTGTGTCTCTGTGGCTATCCCTATCCGCCGTCGTCGTCCCGTTGGAGTCCCGTTGTTTTCCAACGGAAAACGCTCTCTATCTCTTTTCCGTTCATATCGTTGCCGGACTCTTTCCTTCCCAACGAGGGGGGGGGTACACCCCCTCCCC
>Ga0210384_10001404_pt1 | contig 32905 bp, 30 predicted proteins | sample IncBWH2MmetaG_FD_160574 | JGI IMG/M metagenome (GOLD analysis project Ga0210384, IMG submission 160574) | Forest soil microbial communities from Barre Woods Harvard Forest LTER site, Petersham, Massachusetts, United States - Inc-BW-H-2-M | ecosystem: Environmental > Terrestrial > Soil >...
ACATCAGTTACTGCAGTTCCGAGCCGGGCATCATTCATTTCGATACCACCGGCGTGGTGGCACCTGATGCTCCCACGTGCTCGAGCCTACCCACCCTTCAATAGCCGCGTGCCAAGTCGAAACCTTCTCTCGCCCGCACTCCGCTTCTGACATTCTCGATTTCTTGAGCTACACTGATTGCGATGCGCTTGCTCTGTGTCGTTACGCTCCTTTTAACTCTTCCCACAAACGCCGATCAGGCCCGCGTCCATGCGCTCGAAAAGCATTATCAGAGTGTCCGAACTTTGAAGGCTGGCTTTTACGAGCGGTATTCCGACGGCAAGGGCCCCGGGACGGCGGAATCCGGCACGGTTTATTTCTCCCGTCCCGGTCGCATGCGCTGGGACTACGAATCTCCCGAACCGAAAGTCTTTCTCGTGGACGGCAAAAACGTGTGGTTCTACGTCCCAGCCGATCGCACCGCCAGTCGGGCCAAAATAAATGAAAGCTCCGATTGGCGCACCCCTCTCGCATTGCTCACCGGCAAGGCCGACTTGTCTCATCTCTGTCGCAGCATCGAAATCACAAATGCACGCGCCGCCTCGGTGCCGCCAGATGAAAAACCCTCCTCGAATTCAGGGACCATATTTAATTGCAAGGCCCGTTCGAGTTCTGCCGCCGACAGCGTCTCGCCTGGTGAAATCCTTTTCGAGACCGATGCTGCAAATCGCCTTGTCCGTGTGGCAATCCGTGAGCCTGGCAATGTCGAGACCGAATTTCGATTCGGAAATTGGGAAGAAAATCTGCTCATCCCGGAAGCAACTTTCCATTTCGCCCCACCGCCCGGCGTCACAATAGTTGACGAAGCCACCCTGGCCGGGGCCACGCGCCAGCGATAGCACCGGGAATTCTGGGCTCCTACGAAGCACCGTCGCCCCCACAAAAGCAGATCCGAACTTGCCGGCCTCTCTCTCCCCCAAAATCCCGCCGTGCCCCGGCAACCCCACACCCCGTTTGTTACCTCTCATTCAATGGGCTTTATTGCTCCCAGCACTTGACCCGCGAACCGGTATGTTAAACTAGAAGGGAAGAGCCCATCCCACGGGCGCTCACAACTAGAGATGGCCGAATTTGTGTGCAAAGTCGGAGATGCCTCAGGCCGTATCTCCCAGCAATTGGAGACGGCCCACAGCGAGGCGGAGGCCAGGCAGAAGCTTGCCGATCAGGGATTGTGTGTCTTCTCGGTCCGCAGCCATGTCGACATCCTCTCGCATTTCAACAAGGCCGGTTCTGACCGGTCTATCCGCCCGCATGACTTCCTCATCTTCAATCAGCAATTTAACACTCTCATCAAGGCCGGTCTGCCCATCCTGCGCGCCCTTGATTTACTCGCCGAACGCGCCGCCGCGGTCCGTCTGCGCCCCATCCTTACCGACGTTCGCCAGCGCGTCCGGAACGGAGCGCTCCTTTCTGAGGCTCTGGTCGCGCAGGGCTCCTTTCCTCCTGTGTATGTCACGGCCATCACCGCCGGAGAGCGCAGCGGCAACCTGACCGGAGTCCTTGACCAGTACATTACCTACCTCCGTGTAAGCACTGGCTTCCGCAGAGCTCTGGTGACGGCTCTGATCTACCCGGCAATCCTTGTTTCTGCCGTAACTCTGGTGATGACATACATGGTCACCTATGCCATGCCCAAATTTTCTGAGCTTTACAGCGACCTGGGCATTCCTCTCCCCAGAATCACTCAAATCGTCCTCGGCCTGGCCATTCCTCTCCGCAACTATTTCATCTTGTTTGCTGCGGCCGCCGTGGTCGGTGTCCTGTTCGTTCTTGTCTGGACCAGAACCGATCGTGGCGCGTTGGTGATTGATTCACTCAAGCCCCGCATCTGGGGTTTCGGGGACATCTGGTTAAAGGCGCAGATCGCGCAATTTGTGCGTACGCTTTCCACTCTCCTCGCAGGGGGCACTCCGCTCGTCTCCGCTTTGGAGACTTCTTCTTCGGCCATTGGCAGCCGGCTCATTTCCACCTCCGTTCAAAAGTCTGCCGACCGCGTCCGTGAAGGCGAATCCCTGCACGTCAGTCTGGCGGAGACTCGTTTGGTTCCCGCATTGGCGCTGGAGATGATTGAAGTCGGCGAAGCATCGGGCGCCTTGGCCGCCATGTTAACCAGCGTCGCCGAATTTTACGAAGAAGAAGTGAGCACTCGTTTGCAGCGCGCGCTTATTTGGATTTCCCCGGCCATTTTGGTGATCATGGCCGTTGTGGTAGGCTTTCTATTGATCTCGCTTTATCTGCCCATGTTCTCCCTCCAGCTCGGAGCAGCAGGATAGGACTCGATGGTAACTGCTACCAATAATCCGCCCCTCGGCGGCACGCCCAACGAAGACGCCCAGCGCGAGCAGGCCAGGCGCCTCGCCGAAAGGTATCGTTGCCCCTTCGTGGATCTCCGCGAACAGCGCATCGATCCTGATCTCTTCCGCAGTATCCCGGCCGAGCTGATGTTCCGGTACAAATTTGTTCCCCTCGATGCGCACGACGGTACCCTTGTGATTGCCATGGCCGACCCCAGCCAGCTTCACCAGACTGACGAGCTGGCTCTTCTGCTGGGAAAGAAACTGCAAATCAAAGTGGCCACCACCGCGCAAATTGATGAGCTGCTGAAGCGCACCGAGCAGTCGCAGCGCGTGCTCGACCAGGCTACCGAAGGCTTCACGCTCCAAGTCGTCGGCGAAGAAGAAGACAGCGAAGAAAACATCACCATGGACAAGCTCACGCGCGACACCGGTGTGAGCCCCGTCGTTCGCCTGGTGGACACCGTCATCTTCACCGCGCTTGAGCGCCGGGCCAGTGACATTCACATCGAGACGCGCAACGCCGAAGTCGTCGTCAAATACCGCATTGACGGTGTGCTGCAATTCGCCATGCAGCCTCTCGCCAAGGAATGGCACGCCACGATTCTTTCGCGCATCAAGGTGATGAGCGAACTCGACATCGCCGAGCGCCGCGTCCCACAGGATGGCCGCTTCCGGGTCCGCTATAAGGGCCGCTTCATTGATTTCCGTGTCTCCATCATGCCCTCTGTCCATGGCGAAGACGCCGTATTGCGCGTTCTCGATAAAGAGACCCTGAGTGAGAAGTTTCGCAATCTCACGCTCGATGTCGTCGGCTTCGATCAAGAAGACGTGACCCGCTTCCGCCGCTACATTCGTGAACCGTATGGCATGGTCCTGGTCACAGGTCCCACCGGCTCTGGCAAGACCACCACTCTTTATGCCGCGATCAATGAAATTAAAAACGACGAGGACAAGATCATCACCATCGAAGATCCCGTCGAATATCAGGTCCGCGGTATCACTCAGATTCCTGTCAATGAGAAAAAAGGGCTCACGTTTGCCCGCGGCTTGCGCTCCATCCTCCGTCACGACCCCGACAAAATCATGGTCGGCGAAATCCGCGATCATGAAACTGCGCAGATCGCTATTCAATCTGCGCTTACAGGACACCTGGTCTTCACCACCGTTCACGCCAACAACGTCACCGACGTCATCGGCCGCTTCATTAATATGGGTGTGGAACCGTACAATTTCGTCTCCGCACTGAATTGCATCATGGCCCAGCGGCTGGTTCGCGTCATTTGCGAAAACTGCAAAAAACAGGTCCGTCACTCCCCGGAAACGCTTCGCGAGTCTGCTCTCGATCCGGAGAAGTGGAGCCAGGTTCCTTTTTACGAAGGGCAGGGGTGCCTGGAATGTTCCGGCAGCGGCTATCGCGGACGCACCGCCATCACCGAGCTTCTGGACCTTTCCGACCGCATCCGCGAAATGATCATTGACCGCCGCCCGACTTCGGAAATCAAGCGCGCCGCAAAAGACGAAGGCATGACGTTCTTGCGAGATTCGGGCCTGAATAAAATTCGCACCGGCGTTACCACCTTGCGCGAGATCAACAAGGTGACTTTTCTTGAGTAGCTCCCCGATCTCCGCAAGCCAGCTCGAGCAAACCGGGCTGGTCCACAAAATTGACCGTTGGCTGAATGCCATGCCGCATCCGGCGCTGGTCATTGAACTCGCTGTCTCCCATGCCGCCGCTGCTCGCTGGGGAAACGCTCGCGGGAGCTTGGACTCCTACGCCATTGAACCGATCGGTGAGGGTTCGATCGTGGCATCGCCGGTTGAGGGAAATATCGTTAAGGCTGACGCGGTCCGCAGCGCGCTTCGCCGCGCCCTCAGCCGGGTTCCTTCGCGCGGTCAGGATGTTGCGCTCCTGATTCCGGACCCCGTTGTTCGAGTTTTCATTTTGCCGTTCGAGAACTTTCCGCGACGCACCGATGAGGCCTTGCCCTTGCTTCGCTGGCGGTTGAAGAAGAGCGTTCCCTTTGACGTGGATGAAACCGTTGTCTCCTGGATGCGCCAGGCCGGCAGGGAAGGGAATCTTGAAATTCTCACCGCTGTCGCGCGCTCGCGCATCGTGCGTGAGTACGAGGAAATCGTTGAATCGCTCGGAGCAAAAGTGGGCGTCGTGCTCAGCTCCACTCTCGCTACCTTGCCGCTGCTCGAAGATCGCGGCGCCACTTTGCTTGTCAGGATGTGCGCACGCACTCTCACGACCGTGATCGTGCAAGGCGGAGGCCTTTGCGTATATCGTTCGACGGAGATGCCCGCGGAATCGAGCCTGCTTGATCCCCAGGCCATGCTCGACGAAGTTTTCCCCGCCACTGCGTACTATCAAGACACTTGGGGCGGCATGATAGATCGCGTCCGTCTATCGGGGCTCGGAATGCGCGAAGAGATTTTCCGTCGTGCCCTTACTTCGGAATTGAAGGTATCGGTAGGCCCGTTGAGCGAGGCAGACGATGCCCGTCAACTCGAAGCCAGCGCCAAGGATTTGTTGCAGCACAATCTTGACGCGCTCGTTGGCTGGAACATGAATGGAGGATCCTGAGACCGTTGCGTCTCTCTGCCAATCATGAAACTTCGCCTCAATCTATCCACTGCGCCGCGCGAAAATAAGCGGCCGTTCATCGCGGCCGCTGCGCTGATTGGCACAATAGCCGTTGTCGCGCTCCTGATCCTCTCGCACGCCGCGTATAAATCCTGGCACGCGAATCGTGATATGCGTGTCCAGATGGCGAGATTCGAAAGCGAAATCCGCACCAACCAGCAGAAGCAAAGTGCTCTCGAAGCATATTTCCAGACACCCGGCGCTCAGCAGGTGCTGGACCGTTCCGCTTTCCTCAATTCCTTGATCGGCCAACGCAGCTTTCCATGGACTAAGATCTTCATGGACCTCGAGCAAACCCTCCCTCCGGGCGTTCGCATCGTAACCATCTCGCCGCGCCTTGAGAATGGCCGCGCCGAAGTAACTCTCACAGTCGGCGCCTCCAGTGATGAAGCCAGAATTAAATTCCTCGAAGCTCTGGAAAGATCTAAAGTGTTTTCGAAAGTTCAAGTCAAAGCCGAGCACCGCCCCGAGCAGGCGGGCGGCGCTGACAAAATTATTCTTGATTTGAGCGTTTGGTACGAGACCATATGAACATCAATCAGTCCTGGCGAAACTGGAAAATCTTAATTGGCGCCGGGCTGGGTGTCTTGCTGGTCTTGGATCTCGCGCTTATTGTTGTCATTTGGCAGTCTTCCCGCGAAGGCGCGGAATCCTCCCGCGCCCAGCGCGACCGCCTGGCCCTCCAGGCAAAGCTATTGAAAGCCGATGTGGACCGCGGGGAAAAAATTCGCTCTTCACTCCCAAAGATTGGCAGGGATTGTGATTCGTTTTACCTGGAGAAACTGCAGGGCTCCAACAACGGATACTCCACTATCGTCGCGGACCTCGGCGATTTGACGACCAAAGCCGGACTGAAAACTTCCGGCCTAACCTTTCAGCAAAAAGAAGTGAAAGACCACGGCGTGATTGAAATTGGAATCAGAACCTCTGTGCAGGGCGATTATCCTGCGATCATGCGTTTCATCAGCGATCTCGAGCACTCTAAGAATTTTTATTTACTGGACAACCTTCATCTGGATTCGGCGAGCACGGGCGGAATCCGCCTGAGCCTCGATTTGCGCACGTATTTCAGGACCTGATCAATGCGGCGAAAAATTCAACCCTACGTTCTCGCGGGCCTCTTGGTAGCGGCCGTCATCGCCTACTTTGCCAATCGAAATCAGGTTCCCGGCCTGGCAGGGGTTTTGGCGGCCAACGGGAATTTCACTCCGCTCAGCGTCCAGGAACCGCAGCTTCGGCTCGACCTGCTCGACACGCTGAAAAAGGATTATCCCAGCACGCACCGCGACATTTTCAATTACGGGCCGCCTCCTCCGCCGGTGAGAACCCCAGAAGAAATAGCCAAAGAAAGAAAGTATGCCACTGTCCCCCTGCCGCCCCCACCGCCGCCGGTTCAAGTTCCCGGAGAGTTGTTCGGCTACGCCATGACACCTTCGACCGGCAAACGCGTTGCGTTCTTTAAGCAAGGCGACGATGTTTTGGTGGTGGCAGAAGGTGACGCGTTCCTGAATAATTTCAGGCTTATCCACATCGGCTCGGATTCTGCGGATGTGGAGCAAATCTCGGACCACCGCCACGCCACGGTTCAAATGGTGCAACCCCCAGCTGCGGACCAGGGGGCGCCGCAATGATGCCTCGGAGGGTCCGCGCACCGCGAAGTCCTCGCTCGCCGCACTCCGGTTATGCCTTTCTGCTCGCCATGTTCATGGTGTTGGCGATGTTGGCGGGGTCCGTCGTAGTCATCCAGAATGGTCTGACTCAAAGCAAACGCCGCCGCGAAGAGGAGACCATTTGGCGCGGCAATCAATATGTTCGCGCCATCCGCCTCTACTTCCGCAAGACCGGTCACTATCCGCAGGATCTCGCGGCTCTTCAAAAGGGAATGCCGCAATTGCATTTTCTCCGCCAGGCTTACAAAAATCCCATGAACCAGGCCGACGGAACCTGGCGATTCATTTACATCAATGCGGCGGGGCAAATTATTGGCAGCACTCGCTACGCATCCTTGCAGCAAATGGCGCTGATGGAAAATCCTTCGCTCCTGAGTGCGCAGGGGTTTCCGCAGCTTGGAGTTTCTGCATCCAGCCTCGCGAGCCAGAGCAGCGCTTTCGGATCGCAGCCAGGGCAAAACGGAATGTTCGGAGGTCAATCCGGCACGAATTCGGCGGTCGGCGGTTCCGCGAATACTGCGTCAAACTCTTCACCGAATCCGCCATCGGATCAATCGGCACAGAGCACCGCGGGACAGGCTACCGCGGGGCAAAATCCATCGGACCAAAGTGCGTCCGGGCAAAGTTCAGCGGGGCCGGGGACGCAGCAGACGCAATCGTCCGCATTCGGCAGCAACGGGCAGCTTGGCAATCCGATCTTGCAGCAGAAGCCGACTGGACCTGTTGATGGTCCGGTGCTCGGTGGATTTCTGACCGGCGTCGGGTGTCCCAGCTCCCTGGATATTGCTTCTGTGAAACTGCTTCACGGTGCAAAAAAATACAAGGACTGGGAATTCATCTGGAATCCTCTGGCGGATCAGGCGGCAGCAACGCAGCAGGCGATCGGCACGGCGACGCAGGGAATCGGCGGAGCGCTGAATCCATTCGGCGGTCCGAATCCGTTCGGCGTCCAGCCGCAGCCGGGATCGACTCCGCCGGGAACAAATCCTCCGGGAACAGGATTGCCCGGACCGAACAACCCGCCAACCCCACAATAAATTCCTGCGGCGAAGGATCTCACCGCAAGCGCCGCAATCAGCAGCCGGACGAACAGTCGCTCCCCAAACCTCGGGACGATATTGCTATTCCGCGCGAGCGACCACATTCAGTTTCAGGACATTTGAGGCGTTCTCGGCAGAATTTCTCCCCGCCTTCGGCCTCGCGCCCGTGAGACCACTCTGGCCCGGCATGGGTTTGCCTGCGTCAAGCGGGCGCGGCCGGGATTTTTCCTGTGCCAGGCGCGCGGTGATTTGCCGGACGTATTCTTGTGTTTCGGCGAAGGGCGGAATACCGCGGTAGCGGTCGACCATTTCCGGGCCGGCATTGTAGGCGGCGAGCGCGAACGCCAGATTGCCGCTGTAACGATCGAGAAGCTCCCGCAGATAGCGCGTCCCGGCTTCGATATTTTGCGCGGGGTCGAAGGCGTCGGCCACCGAGAAGCGCGCGGCGGTGCGTGGCAGCAATTGCATCAAGCCCAGCGCCTGTTTGCGCGAGACGGCGCGCGGATTGAAGTTCGATTCCATCGCGATCACATGCTGGATCAATTTCTCGTCCACGCCATGTTTTTCGGCGGCTGCGCGAATTAAGCTTCCGAACGGCCCAACCGGCGAGGGCACCGGGGGATTCGCGGGGAACAGACTCTCACGTTCGACGAAAAGGATCGAGTCCGCAGCGACTTCGACCAGCCCGCCCTCTACCGTCAGGCGGACACGGTCGCCCGTCGTTTCATAGCCGGTGATGTGCAGGCGCAAGCCGGACCGCAAGACAGCGTAGTCGGCGCGCGCGGGTGGGGGCGCGAATGCGGCAAGCGCTGCGAACGCGACCATAGCGGGTAGAAATAGGGTTGGGCGTTTCATCTTTTCTCACCGAGGGCGTAGGTTCGAATGGCCTCGGCCACGCCGTTCTGGTCGTTGGACAGAGTAACCGCCCAGCCTAGGGATTTCAACTCTTGAACGCCGTTGCCCATAACCACCGGCACACCGGCCAGTTCCAGCATTTCGCGGTCGTTCCAATTGTCGCCGATGGCCATCATTTCTTCGCGAGCGATTCCGCGGCGGCGTGCCCATTCGGCCAGTGCGACGCCTTTCGTCACGCCGCGACCGAGGACATCAAGAATCGAAAAATTGCGTGTCAAATATTCCGTCAACGCCACAGTGTATTCCCCGGCCGCGGGATGCTTTTCGAGCGATTCCCTGGCGGCGCGCATTTCGTCACAGGGTCCCGCATACATCACCTGAATGGGGTCTTCGCCGTCCAGGCAATCCGTCAGCGGTACGATCTCGGCCAGGTGCTCGCGGATTTTTGAGTAGTAGCGGCCACGGAGCGGGTCGTCCCACGGGACGCGTTCCATCATCACCTGTGCCGCGGATTGGCGGTCGAAAATCACAGCGGCGCTCAAACGGTATGGCGCAGTGATTTCGAGCACGCGCCGCGCCGTCCCGGCCGGCAACATTTGGCGCATGTGCGTCGTGCCAGTCTTTGATTTGATGAGCGCGCCGTTACTGACGATAAGCTCGAAGTCACATGGCAGCGCCTCGACGATGGGTCGGGCGAAGTCGAAGCGGCGGCCAGTGGCGATGACGATTTCGATTCCGCGCGCTTGCGCTTGCGCGATCGCGCGCGCGTTTTCGTCGGAAATCTGTGCACGGCTGTTGAGAAGCGTGCCATCCAAGTCCAAGGCGATAAGCTTGATGGGCATGGAGATTATTGTACCCGCCTTCGTAACCCCGTAACGCTTCGGCGGGCAGGCCTTTGAGTTGTCCGCCGGCGAGTCTCCCGAGCTGCCCTCGGGACGCAGAACAAAAGTGAACTGACCAAACGGGGTTCTTGTTGCGGTTAGAAATTGGGGTGTCTTTTGTTTTGATTGGGTTGTGGCGATTTCTGAATTCTGGGATGTTGCGGTTAAGATCTGGCGGTCGGAGGCCAGGAGTTGGATATTATAAGGCCCCTCGCAAGCACCCAGGAGGAGCCGGACATCAAATTTTGGCCCAGCCGTGGCAAGAGTTCCGGCCGCGTCGCGCTGAAGTCCCACGTAATTAGCTGCGACTTGAATCGGTCCTCCTCGTTTGTTTTGAGTAGGTTACGGAGATTTCTATTTTGGGGTAGTTCTGAGTAGGGCGAAGGTAAGGGAGCCGACTTTGGGAGCCGACAGCTCGATGCATGCTCTCGATTGTTCTCACCGCGCCACCCCGTTGACCACACGACTGATTTAGCATCGCATGCGGAAACGCGGAGCGCAATAGTACGAGGCAGTGGAAGTCCTCGGAAGAAGTCAAAAGCGTCCCACCCTTTCCTGCGAATCTGCATTGGTCAACACAGACCCCCCTGTCGGTCTGGATTGCTGCGTGATTTCGCAGACGCCTCGAGCTGGGTTCTATCACTTGCGCGCGAGGTGCGGTCGATCCTCGTTGTAGCCGGCTATACAGTGAGCCGATCCGTCGATGCCCAGGCGCCCGCTAGACTGAAATTAATCGAACAGAGAGCGCTGCTTACTCGTCGTGCGAGATTTTGTGGAGCCTGGCGGGGAGCGGCGATCACCCGAGTCCCGGGTGACGGGCGAGGCTGGAGCGGCGAGCGCGGCTAAGGTGCCGAGCATTTCGCGGAACTGCTCGACGGTCGAGGGGGCATGTCCGGCGTAGTGGTTATTGGCGTAGGCAAAGACTTGGACGCGGCGTTTGTGGAGTTTGCGGACGATTTCGACCCACTCGGCTAGTTCCTGGGTGCGGTCCACGATGACCATGTCCCAGAGCTGGGTGCGCTGCTCGATTGCTTTACGGTCGCCGAGCCAGCGGATGTAGGTGAAGTCGGCGGTGACGGGGTCGAACTTTTCGAAGAGCTCGGAGGGGCGGGGCATCCAGGAGTGATCCTGGAGGACCAGGGCGACGTTGTGATCGCGGAGGACGCCGGCGAAACGCGCGTCGAGCCAGCTCTTGTTGCGGATTTCGACGGCAAATTTATGATCCCGCGGAAATGCTTTCATGAACGCGGAAAGCAATTTCAGGAATTCGCCGCCGCTCTTGAACTTGGTGCGGTTGAAATATGGGAACTGAAATACCATGGGCCCGAGTCTTTCGCCGAGGAGTTCCATGGTCTCGAGGAACTGCTTGAATTCCGGTTCGGCACCGCAGAGCATCTTTTCGTGCGTAATCGCTTGGGGAACTTTGACGGAGAACAGGAAGCCGGCGGGAGTTTTCCTAGCCCAGCCGTTGACGGTCGCGGAGGAGGGAGTGCGGTAGAAGGTAGAGTCCAGTTCGACGGTATCAAATTTTGAGGCGTAGTAGTTGAGGTAATCGGCGGGCTTCATGCCGGCGGGGTAGAACGAGCCTTCCCATCCCGCGGCGGTAAAGGCGGAAGTGCCGAGGTGGATACGGGAGTTGTTGTGGGTCGGAGTCACGTGATAGAGGCTAGCGCGAGAGCAGGAGGGAGGCAAGCGAGACAGCCGGACAAGTTATGGAGCTTCTTCCGTGTCAGGGCCGTAGCGGTCGGCTTGGAATCCAGGCGAGAATGCTGCAATTCGATGCCGAGTTTGCAGGAAGCCTGAAGGCAGGTTGACGGAGGAAAGAATCAGGGATCGCTCGAAATTGATCAGGGCAGTCAGAGCGGCTGGAGGCTGGCCGCTCGAAAGAAAGTTCGCGGGCACGTTCGCAAGAATGCGGCGGTTTCTTCTTTGTTTTCGAATATAGTCCACGCGCCGAACAGGTCAACCCATTGCGCTACTCTAGAGCGGACCGGATCGAGGCCGCAAGGCGGAAGGTAATTCAGTTCGAGGACGCGAAATTGATGATTCCGATTAGCGTCATGGCGGTTAGAACTCCCGCGAGAAAAAAGAATACCGCCCATCTTCCCAGTCGTCGTTGCGGCCTGGGGAGGCCCAACACATACATCGAGGGGTCTGGCCGGTGAAGAGGACTTGATTGAAGTCTGTGGACCGCCCTGCGTTGCATCAATGAAGACGATACCATCAGCTTACGTGTAAGAGTAGGGCGGTACCGTAAAAGTAAATAGACCGGACGCCAGACCATCTCCTTCGCTCCGTGCCGGTAAGGCTCTCCCGGGGGGCCGCACTGTTTGCGCTTCGCGGCGGCTAAGCGGGGCAGATCTTGTGCCACTCAAATTCATTACGGCGAGGGTGATTGGGCATGTTCGATTTTTAGGCGATGCGGGTGAGAGCGGGGACTACTGGCGCAACAGATCGTGGACTCTGTCGAGGAGCATGGAAACGGGAGTGTCCTTTGAAAGAACCAGGCTTATGCCCGCGCGGGAGACATCCGTGCTTGATAGGGTATTTCCGTACACGCTGAAAAGAATTATCGGGACGTTGGGCAGGACCTTCCGCATTTCGGAGGCGGCTAGCAAGCCATTCATTAGGGGCATGGAAAGATCCAAAGTGACTACGTCGGGCTTGAGTCGTGTGGCAAGTTCGAGAGCGTGTATGCCGTTTTCCGCCCCAACGCATGTTTGAAAGCCATCGGACATGAAAGCCTCTGCGATCAGCTTTCGAATCACGGCATTGTCGTCCACGATCAAGACGGTCTTGCCGGCGCCGCGCTTCCTAGGAGGTTTTTCAAATTCCACGGCACCCCCCTCTAAGGCGTGTAGGTGACGCTGAGTTTACTAAAGCCATAGTCTTGAGGAAAGCCATTGGAGCCGATCAATTTCGGCGGAGCATGCGGGGCAAGCCTCGGGAGGGTGGGGGCTCAGTTCCAGTCGGGAAAGCCGAGCTTGTCGCGTTTAATGGAGCGCAGGATTGACAGGGCATGGTCGAGGGCGTCTCGCTCCTCACGGTCCTGAGGATCCTGGCGAAGCTGTTGAAGACGCTTGAAGATGATCGCGTCCAGTTCCTGAATCCTTTCCGCCAGCCTGGCGGTGTCGGACTCGGCAAGAACTTGGTGAAAGGGAATTTGCCAGTCAGGGAATTTCATCTCCCCATCGGTCATCGCGCGTCACTTCCGTCAGGTTCCGATTCGCGGTCTGCTGCTCGATCGGGGGAGCCGACATTCAGAATGATTTTGTTTCCCGTGGATTGGTCCAGGAGAATGTAACTACCGAGTGGGCGGGGAGTCAGTTCCCGGAGACGCAATTTGGCTCTTTCGAGAGTTTCGGCGGACCCGAGCCAGCGCACGCCTCGGGGTTCCACTTGAAAAATGTCAACACGATGAGTCATGGGCGTGCGAACCTCCTCAGGGCTTAATTTGATTTCCGGGGCCTCGGTTGCGATTTTTTCTGCGCCGATTCTGGACACGGCTGATCCGCTGGATCGGGGAAAACCTGCGCGTCGATAAGTTCCCTGATTTTCTCGAGCGGAACTTGTTCGAATCGAGTTGTGGGCTTGAACATGTAGCCTCCTTGATGCGACGACCCAAACTAGCAGGGCGGAAAGGATACGGGTGAAATGTTTAGGCTGGCGGGGGATGAAATTAGTCGGTGCACCGCGGGAGATTAGCGGGGCAAAGCGAATCGGTAGGAAAGATGGCGGTGACGAAGATTCGTTCATACCGTGTATTATTTTACTTGCACGGTCCTTTACGATGCGATACGATAACGTCACTTGTGTTTAGCATAGCGCTACACAGGAGGGCGGAATGGGAAAGCGGCAGACAGAGAACACCGGGACGCACTTCAAGACCATGGTCCAAGCGGATGTCCCGCAAGGCCGGAACGGAAAGCACAAGTTGGTCGTTACGACCATCTTGAGAGATCTGGACAACTTGAAGCCTGAGTCGGCAATCAAAGTGCCGCTGGCTGAACTGGCGGAATCGAAAGAGAAAGTTCGGTCGGCTTTGAATCGCGCAACCCGGAAAGAGGGGCGCAGGGTTGCGACCGCCACCGACGCGACCTTTTTGTATGTATGGAACGTCACCGAGTAGCGGGGAAGAGTTTGGAATTTGCGCGAGCGATGTCGGGTTGAGGGCGGCGGTTATCGCTCTGGAAGCGGGAGCGTTGCAGTATAATCCGGCACCGATCCTTCGGGGGGATGTGGATAGCACGGAAGCCGCACAGCAACGAAGGACGGGTGGAGGGAAACGATGTCCTCGCGATTCGTGGTGAAGGTCCTAGTGACGGTGACGATACTGTTTTCGGGCGCGGCGGCGAGAGCGCAGCAGATGCCAAATCCTTATGGCCCGCCGATCTCGCTCGAGAATGCAAAGAAGGCGGCCACGGCGGCAATTGCGGAAGCGCGGAAAAATAATTGGACCATGGCGCTCGCCGTGGTGGATCCGAACGGCACCCTTGTTTACTATGAGAAGCTCGACAATACGCAGATCGGGAGCGCGCAGGTGGCCATCAGCAAGGCGCGGTCTGCAGCGCTTTTCAAGCGGCCTTCGAAATGGTTTCAGGATCAGGTGGCCAAGGGCGGCGAAGGATTAAGATATCTGGGGCTCGAAGGCGCCGTGCCGCTAGAGGGGGCGGTCCCGATTCTGATGGAAGGCAAGATTGTGGGCGCGATTGGAATATCGGGGGGGACGAGCTCGCAGGACGCGCAGTGCGCGCAGGTGGGCGCGGACGCGGTGGCGAAGTAGGGCCGTTTTTACCTAAGCTGCGGCGGGCAGACCTGCCTTCGCCGAATGCAGTTGCGAGTCCACTACAAGAGCTTTCCATCCTTGATTTCAAGATTGCAGTCACTGTAGGATGAAATCAAGGATGGAGGGCACGCTGCTGCGAGCAAGTATCAATCTGGCTCCAAGGGAAATCGCTTCCGACCCGCGCTGGAAGAGTGTGTCTCTGAAACAATCAGCGCGGGGCAGTCAGAGGCCTGTTTGTCAGCGGGTGGCAGTCCTGTTCCTGCTTGTAATGCTGGCGGGGCTGGCCACGTTTGCAAAATACACTCCCTACCTGCCCAAGACCAGCCCCTCTCACTACGTCAACAATGCGACCAAGCTGAAATTGGCACAGTCGCCGGCGCTGCACGAGCGGGTCCCGCTGCATCCCATTGCGAGTGTAGTCCCATCGCGACCAGAGTATCGGGTTCGCCGCACGGACGTGCCCGTGGCCCCTCCCATTGAACTTATGGGCTTAAGTGTCTCCAGGCAACACCGCTCTCCCCCTACTACGCTCGCCTAGCACTAATCCATCTTCAGGGAAATATTAAGGATCTCCAGCAGTATGATTCATTTTTGTGCTCGGCATGATGACCTGTTGCTTCGGATAAGGGAGTCACTATGAAAGCCGATGGATTGCCAGCGGTGCTGATGGAGCAGTTGAGAGCGCTCGATGGTTGTACGTTGGCGAACGCCATTGAGACGTTCGACGTGCGGTTGCGCAATACGGGATTCGCCAATTCGAGTGTGCGATGCATGTTCACCGAATTCCCTCCCATGGCCGGGTACGCCGCGACCGCCCGGATTCGAACATCCGAGCCGCCCATGGAAGGGCACAGCTATCACGAGAGGACGGACTGGTGGGACCACATCCTGAGTATCCCTGAGCCACGCATCGTGGTGGTGGAGGACATTGACAGCCATCCAGGGCTTGGATCTTTCGTTGGCGAAGTACACGCGAATATTTTCATGGCCCTGGGATGCGCTGGTCTCTTGACTAACGGCGCGGTGCGAGATCTGCCTGCAGTGCGGGAGTGCGGGTTTCCCTTGTTTGCTGGATGCGTCTCCGTCTCGCATTCCTACGCCCACATTTTTGATTTTGGCGAGCCGGTGGAAGTGGGGCGATTGAAAATCCAGCCGGGCGACTTGATTCACGGTGACCGGCACGGCGTGCAAACGGTCCCACGGGAGATCGCCGCAAAAATTCCACCGGTGGCGAAAGAACTCCTCGCCAAAGAGCGGCAGTTGATCGAGCTGTGCCACTCGCCGGGCTTGACTACCAAGAGGCTTCGCGAGGGTGTTATACGAACGATTTCCTGATTCCCAAACAGTGGCCAGAGGGCAAATCTTGCAAATTGAGTGGAGAACCGATGAACAAAGCGAAACGAAAGAATCTTGCGGCGATCATGCTTGTCAGCGCCCTCACGGCGGGCTGCGGCAGCGGCCACGGTGTCAAAGCAGATGATCCCGCAAATGCAGTGATAGCCGCGGTGGTAAGAGTCACACGCCAGGACCTCTCAGACACGCTGGAAATTGCCTCGGAACTCGAGCCGTTCCAGGAAATTGAGGTGTACGCAAAAGTTTCGGGGTACGTGAAGAAGCTGTACGTGGATTGGGGGACGCATGTGAAGCAAGGGCAAATGCTGGCAGTGTTGGAGATTCCGGAGTTGGAGCAGCAACTGCAAGAAGATGAAGCTGCGGTACATCGCAGCGAGCAGGATCTTTTGCGCGCACAGGAGGAACTGACGCGAGCAGAATCAACTTACAACGTCGCGCATTTGAGTTACACGCGGCTTGCCGAGGTGCAAAAATCGCGGCCCGAACTCGTAGCACAGGAGGAAATAGACGGAGCGCAGGGAAAGGATATCCAGGCCAGTGCAGGGGCTTCGGCGGCGCGTGATGGACTCTCGGCCGCGCACCAGCAAATGCTTTCCGCCAAGGCCGGGCTCGAGAAAGACCGGGCCATGTTTGCATACGCGCGAATGACGGCGCCGTTTGAAGGAGTAGTCACCGAGATATACGCCTACACGGGCGCGCTCTTGCCTGCGGGGACCTCATCAAACAAGAGCAGCCTGGCATTGTGCAGGCTATCTCAAAATAATCTTCTGAGGCTGGTGATCCCTGTGCCCGAGCGGGCGGTGCCGGACATTCACGACGGAGAGACGGTGGCCATCGAGGTCTCCGGGATGAAAAAGACATTCGACGGGCAGATCGCCCGCAGTTCAGGACAGATTGAAGCGCAGACCCGCACGATGCACACCGAAGTGCAGGTGCCGAATGCGAAGTACGAGCTCGTTCCCGGAATGTACGCCTCCGCGAAGATCCCGCTGCATTCCGAGAAGAATGTCCTGAGTGTTCCGGTGCAGGCAGTGGGATCCGCGGGAGAGTGGGAGGGCACGGTGCTGCTGGTGAATGGTGAGAACCGGCTTGAAAAGAGAACCATCAAGCTGGGGCTGCGGACCGCGACGCAATTCGAAGTGCTCTCGGGCCTGGAACAGGGTGACATGGTCATCTTCGGTGAGCAGGGCCAGTACAAAGTTGGACAGCTCGTGAAACCGAAAATGGTACAGCCCGGAGGAACAGAGTAAAGAATCCTATGCCCACTTTTTCAATCAAACATCCGTATTTCATCATCGTCCTTTGCCTTTTCATCTGCGTGCTGGGGATCACCAGCGTGGTTCAAATGCCAGTGGATATGTTTCCCCCGATCAATATACCCGTGGTGCTGGTGGCCACCTTTTACAACGGCATGCCCCCCGAGCAAATCGAGGCCGACATCACCGACACGTTTGAACGCTTTTTCACGCTGGGCAGTGGAATTGATCATATGGAATCGCGATCGATGGCCGGAGTGAGCTTGATCAAGATTTACTTCCAGCCAGGAACGGACGCCAACGCGGACGTGACACAGATTTCAAATCTGGCCATGGCTGATTTGCGTCGCCTACCGCAGGGAACCCTTCCGCCGGTGGTAATGAAGGTGGACGCGTCGAGCCTGCCCGTCTGCCTGCTGACGGTGGAGGGGGAGGGACTGAACGAAACGCAACTGCATGATTACTTGCAGTTTCAGATCCGGAATCAAATCGCGGGGGTTCCTGGCGCCACAGTTCCGCCTCCCTACGGCGGGCGTTACCGGCAGGTGATGGTGAATGTGGATCCGATGAAATTGCAAGCACATCAGTTGAGCCCCATGGACGTGGTGCGTGCGGTGGACGATTCGAATTTGATTTTGCCCGCCGGCGATGTGCGCATCGGGCCGCTGGATTACAACATTTACACCAACGCTCAAGTGGCTGATCCTGCGATGCTGAATGGCTTGCCGCTGAAAACGGAAGGGCAGAAGTCCGTATTCGTTTCCGACATAGGCAAAGCATCGGACAGCTCCTCGTTTCAATACAACATCGTTCGAGTGGATGGCCAAAAATCGGTTTATGTGCCCATTCTCAAGCAAGGTGGGAACACGAACACCATCGAGGTGGTGGACGGAATCCGGAAAGCGATCAAGACACTTCGCGATATTCCCTCGCAGTTAAAGAGTCACGTAGTGTTCGACCAATCGTTGTTCGTCAAGAGCGCCATTTCGACGGTCCTAAAGGAGGGCGGAATTGGCGTGATGCTGACGGCGATAATGATTTGGCTGTTTCTCGGCAGCGTGCGGGCGACGTTTGCAGTGTTTCTCTCGATCCCGCTGTCGGTGATGATTACGTTTTTCATTCTGCACACGGGAGACAAGAGCATAGACAGCATGGTCTTGAGCGGGCTGGCGCTGGCCTTCTCTCGGTTGATTGACGATTCGGTGGTCGTGCTGGAGAACATCTACCGTCACATTGAATTGGGGGAGGACCCCAAAGTGGCTGCCATTAAGGGGGCGAATGAGGTGGCGCTGGCTGTTCTGGCCATCATGCTGGTTGCAATTATCGTATTTTTCCCGGTGACGTTTCTTTTTGGTGTGAGCAAGTATCTGTTTTCCGCGCTGGCGCTGGGAGTGGTGCTGGCGCTGTGCGCTTCGTACTTTGATGCGGTCACGGTGGTTCCACTGTTCTGCGCCCACTTCCTGAAATCCGTGCACAAACACGGAGCCGACGGCAGCGAGGCAGTAAAAACCTGGAGCGAGCGCTTCCATGAGAAATTCAACGCGCGGTTCGAGCGGATGCTGAATTTCTATGAGCGCTGGGTGCGCAAGGCGCTAGACCGGCCTCGCGAAGTTCTGATTGGTTTCGGAGTATTGTTTATGGCGAGCTTGCTTTTGTATCCGTTCATCGGCGTCTCATTTTTCCCTCAGACGGACGCCGGCCAGTTTGTGATCAATGTGAAGGCGCCAACCGGAACTCGCATCGAATTGACTGAGAACTACATCAAGCATGTGGAGGAGATCGTGCGGCAGGTGGTGAAACCGGATGATCTAAGTACGGTGGTCTCAAACATCGGAGTGACGCCGGACCTTTCGTCCCTGTTCACACAGAACTCAGCCATGCACACTGCATTCGTACAGGTGGGCCTGAAGGAAGATCACAAAGTGAGCAGCTTCGACTACATGCGAGAGGTGCGCCAGCGCATTGCCGCCGAGCTGCCACAGTTGCGAACGTTTTTTCAGTCTGGCGGGCTGGTGGATTCGGTGCTGAATCAGGGTATGCCAGCGCCGATTGACGTGCAGGTGAGCGGCATGGACCTGCATGCCGACGATCGGATTGCCCAGGACTTCGCGCGGCAGATCAAACAGCTCCCTGATGTAGGCGACGTCTACATCCCGCAAGACATGGATTATCCCGCCCTGCAAGTAAACGTAAATCGAGCGCATGCCAGCGAACTGGGGCTGACGCCGAAAGAGGTGATAGACAATCTGATCACTGCGCTGACCACAGATGTAATGATTGCGCCCAGTTATTGGGTGGATTCAAAGTCCGGAAACAACTATTTCGTCAGCGTGCAGTACCCGGAAAATCAAGTAAAGTCCATTGAAGAGTTGAAAGCAATGCCGCTGCGCGCCTCCGGCAGGAAAATGCCGACGTACCTGAACCAGGTTGCCGACGTGAAGCCCATCCTTACACCGACGGAAGTGGACCACTACCAATTGCAGCGGATCGTGGACGTGTACGTGGCGCCAGCGGGGGAGGATATAGGCAAGCCGGCTCAAGAAATTGCAAAAATCATTGAGTCGGAAAAACTTCCAGCGAACATCCGGGTGAATGTCCGCGGGCTGATTGTGACCATGCAATCCTCATTTCGAAGCTTTGGTTTCGGGCTCTTCCTCGCCATCCTCCTGGTGTATTTGATTCTGGTGGCGCAGTTCGCGTCGTTCACCGACCCATTTTTGATCATCCTCGCGGTTCCCACGGGGCTGGTGGGCGTGCTATTCACACTGCTGCTGACGGGGACAACGCTGAACATCCAATCGCTGATGGGGGTGGTGATGCTGCAGGGGATGGTTGTATCGAACAGCATTTTGATTGTGGATTTCGCGAACGTCTTGCGCACGGAGGGGCACACGATCGTCGAGGCAGTGGCGCATGCGTGCCGCATCCGACTGCGTCCGATTTTGATGACCTCACTCGCCACGGTTGTAGGGCTACTGCCGATGGCGTTCAAACTGGAAACGGGAAGCGAGGCGTATGCTCCGCTGGCGCGCGTGATCATCGGCGGTCTTTTGACATCAATCGTGCTGACCATCTTCGTGGTGCCCGCAGCATACCTACTCATCTATCGGCGGCGCAGCGAGGCGACCGCGAGCGCGGTAGCACAGGAGGCTCAGTGATGCGCCGGCATGCTTTGTTGCTGATTCTTATTGTTCTGGTCTTTGTGGATGCCCCGTGCTTTGGACAAGACCCGCAGAATCTGACGTTGGCAGAAGCGGAGAAGACCGCCATTCAGAATCATCCCCAGATTCAGGCCGCAAGCTTTGTCGCCTCCGCGGCTGCCGCCCGCGTTCGACAGGTGCGTTCCGCCTATTATCCGCAGGCGTATGCCAGCTTGACAGGCGTGGACGCGGAGAACAACAGTCGCATCGCTGCCGGGGGATTGAACAATCCCATCATTTTCGAGCGATACTCGAATGGAGTGACCGTCGGACAGCTGGTTACGGATTTCGGGCGCACCCACGAACTCGTAAAGAGCTCGAACTATCAGGCGCAGGCGCGACAGGAAGACGTGGTTGCCACCCGCGATGATGTGCTGCTGCAGGTGGATCAGGCCTACTTCGGACTCCTGAAGGCGCAGAGCGAATTGCGGGTGGCGGAGAAAACCGTGAACACGCGCCAGCTTGTGTCGGATCAAGTGAGCGCGCTGGCAAAAAATAAACTCAAATCCGGACTGGATGTGAGTTTTGCGAATGTAGATCTGGCGCAGGCACAGCTGTTGCTGGTGCAGGCCCAAAACGATTTGCAAGCCGCATCCGCTGACCTGTCCACCGCGCTCGGATATGCAGCTCCGAGAACATTCCAACTGACGGAGGAGCCAACGCCCTCCACCCCACCCGGCGACCTGGCGCCGTTGCTGCAGCAGGCGTTACAAAATCGGCCGGAACTGATCAGCCAGCGCCTCGACGTGAATTCTGCCAAGAGTTATGCGGCGGCCGAGCGCGATCTGTGGTTTCCGACTGTCACAGCTGTTGGAACGGCAGGTCTCACGCCTTACGGGGCGGACCAACTCGCTCCTCGATATGCTGCCGCGGGATTCAACGTCAACATTCCTCTGTTCAACGGGCATTTGTACGGCGCGCTGCGTTCCGAGGCGGAGTCGCAAGCACAGGCGCAGCAGCAATACCTTCGGGCGCTACAGGATCGGGTCGTCCGCGACGTGCAGAAGGCCTGGCTGAATGCGAATGCGGGTTACCAGCGCCTTTCCCTGACGGACCAGCTACTGAATAATGCGATGCAAGCGCTCGACCTGGCGCAGGAGCGCTATAAGCTGGGATTGAGTTCGATCATCGAGTTGAGCCAGGCGCAACTGAATGAGACGCAGGCTGAGATTGCGCAGGCGGGAGCTAAGTACGATTATGAAGCCGAACTTTCCGCTCTGAATTATCAAGTGGGGCGAATGCCTTGAGAGAAGCGAGTGGATGCATCCGGGGAGAAGTTTTTGTAGTGAAACGCACGGCGAGTTATTTTAGGAGGGAACATGTTCCAGCTTACTGGTCAACTGACGCGACGGTTGCTGATCACACTGTTGCTCGTTAATCCAATGTCGGCATTTCCGCAGCAATCTTCTTCACCCGGACAGCAATGGCGGCGGTCTGAAAAAACCGATGCCGCAACCGGAATCGCCTATACGCAATTTACTTTGGCGGGCAAGTTCGTGAAGTGGCCGGAAAAAGACGCCTCTTACCGGCCTGCTCTGGAAGTGGACTGCAAGGATGAAGGGCGTTCGGGGGGAGCGAAAGGGACGTTTTGGCACGCGTACTTCCTTGCCGGCACTCCCCTGGCTATCAAATATGTTGAACCGGACGAACTGAATACCGGGATCTCATATTACCCGAAGGTTGTAGCTCGCTATCGCGTGGACGCGGAGAAGCAGAGAACGGAGCAGTGGCCGCCAGGCGCGGACAAGACCTCGGCTTCGATTCCCAAGGACGCGCTGAAGAGGCTGCTCGAGGGGCACGCAGCCGCGATAGCTGTGAATGAAAATGGTGGTGCGGAAGTGAGCGCGCAATTTGAAATGCCCGATTCGAGGGATCTTGGTAAGGTGTGTGATTTGGAGTTGCGGAAGAAATAGCTGTCAGCTCAACAGAGTACAGAATTCCTCGCGGGGGCCTGAGGGGTGAGTGTCCCTGGCGCGGGCTTGCCCCCCTTTTTCAACGATGAGCCGTCGGTGTCGTGAGTAGCCGGCATCTCCGGCACCCTCCTGTTTTTGGCCAATTTTACCCCCTTGCTGCCATGAGAGTGCGCCCGGAGACTCACGAAGCCTCATCCTGAGGCCGTGGAGCCCACTGGAGTGCCCATTACGGAATGGATCCGCAGTCCACAACCCATTCTTTTCTCGGGAATTACTTGACAACAGGGCGCGGTGCGAGTATTTAGTCAGCAATTTGGCTCACGGAACCGGGGGGTTCTCTCTTGATCGTTGGTGAGCGCAGGCCCGTAGAAAAATCCTTCCTCGGAGGTTTCGGTCCATGAAGAAAGTCAGTTACATCTTGGTGGCGATGGTTTTGGCTGCGACGCTTGTGTGGCCCGCCTTTGCGCAACAAAAGACGGACAATCCGGCGACGCCTCCGCTCATTCAACTGCTGCAATCCAGAGGAATTTTGACCGCGGATGAAGCAGCGCAACTCAGTCAGGCGTCATCTCCTGAGGATGCGAACGAGCGGCTGGCCAGGTTACTGGTGCAGAAAGGTTTGATTAGTCCGGAAGATTATAGCCGCTCGGTTGCCACACCCGTTGCTCCAGTCAGCAGCACCGGTTCGGGCGGCGGAAATCTTATCAATGCGATAGTCCATATCCCTACCCGGTATCCTTCCGTCGCCGGTGGGGTGGGCGCAGTTGGCTACGCTGAAGCAGCGCCGAACGATGCGCCTTCGGTGATACCGGCGGTGAGTCCGGTTCGCGTGCTGCCGATTGATCTCCCAAGGCAAGGCGGGCTTGTTCCGGACATCAGACTTGGCAGCGGCGTGAACATGAAAATCTACGGGTTCTTCAAAGCCAGCGCAATCGAGGACAGGGCGTCGAGCGGCGGACCGACACTCGGCAGCAATGATTTCGATCTCCCTCTCTTGCAGGCAGACACAGGCCCCACGTCCGATCCGCAATTCCACATCAAAGCTCGCAGCTTCCGGATTGGAAGCAGCTTCGAGTGGGTGCCTAAGAATTCGGATCTGGTGGTAACGGGAAGACTGGAAACGGACTACGAAGGCGACTTTACCAACGTTAACAACCGCAGCGTGAGCTCGGTCCGTTCGAGCCAGCTCTCTCTCCGCCTTGCCTGGGTGCGCATCGACGGGAAACTGGGCAGCCTGCCCGTATATGCCGAATTCGGGCAAGATTGGACGTTGCTCGGGTCTTCGACCATGCCCAGCCTCTTTGAGACTACGCAACTGGGCGCATTCTTTGGAAATATTTACGAACGCGCGCCGCAATTCAAAATCGGCGCGCAGTTCGGCGGTGGAAGTTTCAAGGTAGAGCCGGATTTTGCCATTCAGCTTCCGGTTCAATCCTCAGGAGCGCTAACGGACGAGCAGCGGGCCAGATTCGGTGACCGGGCGGGAGCCGAGAGCAACCAGCCTGCGGTTGAAGGCCGCGTCGTCTTTCAGTTCCCGCTCCACAGTAGCTGGGTGGCAGTACCGCCCGCGCAGATTATATTCAGCGGGCACCATGCGATGATGAATGAAATCGTCCCGGCGGGTAGCATCCCAACAACACTCATCACCGGTGCGACGGGCTGCGCCACCCCCGACCCCATCACAGGGTTTTGCTCGATACGAAGTTTCTTCCCTCTGGGCCTTCAACGCGACCATACACAGAACATCTGGACGGCGGAATTCCAACTGCCCACTCCGTTCGTCACAATCGCCGGCAAGTTTCACCATGGCAGCGACCTGCGATTCTTCTTCGGGGGCCAGCTCAACGACGTTTATACATCTCTTGGTGGCGCCACCCAAATCCCAATCGGGGCTGGAGGCATCGCGGCCCCTGTGATCGCCTTTACCGGTCGGCAGATTTCGTTCGGCTGCTTCGGAGGCACGGGGGCTGGAGCGGCCTTTAGTTGCAACGACAATCCAATCGTGGCTTCCACAATTCAACCGATCCGCGGAGAAGGCGGGTGGGTGGAGGCCAGCTTCCCGCTCTCGCGCATATTCCACGCGGATCCGGAAGGGCACAATTCAGGCTGGATCCTGCACTTCTACTACGGGACAGACCGCGCTGTAGCGCGTGACGTCATCCATCCCGCTGGAACAGGGGGAACGGGTGGCAACAGCCTGCTGCGCACGGACTACGACACCGGCTCGCTCACCTACAGACTCAACAAGTGGGTCACATTCGTAAACGAACTGACCTGGTATGAAACTCGCACCGCGGACGGCGCGCACAAATTGTTTGAAGCGCACGACGTGACCGTGGCGCATGACTGGCGCAACGAGTTCGGAACGGTGTTTACTTTCTAGCTTAGCCGAAGTATGCGTGCGGGCCTCGCGGGGCTCCCTTATTGGGCAGCTCCGCGGGGTGCCGTCACGTTGCAGAAAAGCAGACTGGTCTGGATCGAGGCCCCCGCGGGATTCGCCCGTGCCGCCCCTTCCTGCCCGCCTCACGACCGAGTGCGGACAGAGGCGGGTTTCAGCCAATCGGACGCGGCCGCTCACCGGATCTACCAGGCCTACAGACAGCCCCCCGAGTGTAGGAACCAGCTAAGTGAACCGAGCGGAAAGCCTTGGTGCCTTCCCGCCCGGCCAGAACTGCGAGAGTGGACCGATCGCTACGGCAACACGTAACGCAGGTCCACCCATCCCATAGCCAAGTGCGCATTCTTCGGTGCACCGGCAGCCACAAACCAGGGGCTTCGAGTCAAGTAGGAGGCTTGGGTGATGAGTTGCAATGCTCCATACTGTGGACTCTTCCAGAAGGTCTGAATCCATCCCAGAGTCGGCTCCTGGACCGAACGGTTGTGGTTGTTCGGGCTCCCGGGGGAAACCACAACTCCCCCCTGCACTTGCTGGGGCCAGCCAAAACCGGTGAAGGGCTGGACAATCGTCGGATTGGTGGTCGAGGCAAAAGTTAAGTCGGTCGCAAAGTTCCGCTGGAAATAAGCTCCGCCATAGTAGCCATAGATCATTGTCTTCGGGGTGATCTGAGCCTCAAACCCCGCGATGCCGGATCCGGAGTGGACCAGGGATATCGCGACATCGCAGCCCACGGCCTTCGCAGTGGGCGTCCCCTGATTGATGACCCCGCAGGTATTGTTCTGGAAATCTACTGGGAAGAACACCGCCTGTGGCCCCATCCCGAAAATGTACCGCCCGCCGCCGTCGCTCCAGAAACCGTTGGCGACAAAGCGGATGTTCTTGAGGAATTCGAGGTTCACGGCCGCCTCGACGCCGCCGCCCGTTTTGCTGTGCGAAACGAATGTTGCGTCCGGCACATTCGAGGGAATATCAGTAATCTTTACGGAAGTTACTAAGCCAGCAATTTCCGCGTGCATGTGTTTCCCGCCACCGGTCGTCGTGTCCCAGGTGACCTTTGGGATTATGTCCGGGTGCAGGTTGGGTGTGGAACTGATATTGCCTTCGTCAATTTGTCCCCCGAGCTGGGCATTGAAAAACTGCGGAAACAGGACCTCGCCCTGACCACCGAATTGCTCGGGATTCTCCAAAGCTACTCCAAGCGCCCAGTGCTCGTTCGGGTGGAAGGCAAAGCGCACCTGTGGAGCGCGAGTCCAAGTAAGACCCACTTGGTAGTTGAAGTCCATGTTCAGGCTATAGAACACGTCGGAAGGATAAGGTGACAGACCGACGCGATTGGGCGTCAGCCAACTCCATGCTTGCCCGGCCAGGACCTCCCATCGGTCACGTTTGTAGTCGACAAAATAGAGGCGCTGCCGGAAGGTATGGCTGTTGCTGGTGACAAAAACATTGGCGGCATCGTTGCCCAGAAAGTCCATCTCGTAGTAGCCAGTGACATCGTTCTCGCCGAATTTGTCATGTACCTTCAGACTTACCCGCGAGTTCTGCGCCGAGAACCGCTCTTCCGTCAGATGCCCCCCGACCTGATTGTTGAAAGGGATGGCAAAGAAGTTGGTTCCGCCCGGGTTGCCAGTGTTCGTGCTTCGGAAGATGGACGTGAAGTCCATGAATCCGCCGGGAGTAAAATCCGCGCCGCCGATGCGGAAGGACAGCGGCGACTCCTTCTTCTCCGGGTCTTGGTTACCCGGCTTGGGAGCCAAAATTGGCGAAGCGGGCGAGTTCGGCGCCACGACCGAGCTGCCACCCGGTGCTGCCATCGCGGAAGGAGCCGGCGCGGCATCTCGGCTGGCCAGGTCGGCGCGCAACGCAGCAATCTGCGCGGACTGTTCTTTCAGCAACGCGCGCAATTGATCAACTTCCGCGGCGATTTCGGCGTTGGTTGGTGTTGGCGTCGGGGAAGCTTTGGCATCAGTCGTGACATCACTGGCACCAGCACTTACGGCCTTCTCGTTGTCTGCAAGGTTCACAGCTAGAGCGGCCGGTGCGGACATCAGGCCGAACGCAAACATCCATGCTACAACAATTCGCATTCGTTCCTCCTTGAGTCGAAATGCAATTTGAGACTGAATCCTACCTGGCCCAGGCGCCGAGTAAAATCCAAGAACTCTGGGCGGGAGTTTGCAATAAAAAGCGTGGTTACAAAAACTTTTAATCGCAAGTTTGTGGAATCCGCCAATAAGGAAGGCTCAGAGGGCTACCCGTTTCAGCAGGGCAGCATATCTTCGACCGCAGCGGGACAGGAACGGCAAGGAGACCTACGCGCCACAGTTTCCGCCAAACCAAGCAAGGTTGCAGACGGGGAGGTTATCTTTTGCGACTAGGGGGTCCGCAGGTACAATAGCAGCACGACCAATGCTCAGCGAGTAGAAACATCCGCGGTTAACACATGTCCACCATGCCTCGTGCCAACGACAAGCAGAAGGTCATCGAACACTACGACCTCGTTAGTCCTTACTATCGGTCTCTTTGGGGCGAGCACCTGCACCACGGGTATTGGATCCGCGGGGACGAATCAAAAGAGCAAGCTCAGATCCAACTGATCGAGCATCTGGCGCAACTCGCCAGGGTAAAGTCCGGGTCGGATATTCTCGACATCGGCTGCGGGTTTGGAGGGAGCAGCCTTTATCTGGCGAAGAAATACAACGCGACGGTCACGGGCATTACGATTTCGCCCGTGCAAGTTGAGATGGCATCCGAAGCCGCGGCGCGAGAGCAGGTGGATGCGAAATTCCTCTTGATGGACGCCGAAGCTATGCATTTTCAACACCCATTTGATCTGCTCTGGTCGGTCGAGTCCATATCGCACTATCAGCATCCCCAGAAATTCTTTGCGTCAGCCGCTCAATTGCTGAAACCCGGCGGGTGCTTTGCAATCACTGATTGGTTCAAGAGGGAGAATCTCACCAGCGCCGAGAACAAGAAATACATAGAGCCAATCGAGAATGGGATGTTGGTAGAACTGCAAATCATGGATGAATACGAGCGGCTGCTGGGGTCGAACGGATTGCAGATTGTGCACCGCGAAATTCTGAACAGGAATTGCGCCAAAACATGGGATCTATGTCTCAACATCATCAAGGACAAAGCATTCTGGACGCTGGCCGCAAAACGCGGCGCTGATTTCGTGACATATTTGAAGGCATTCAAGGCTATGCGCGCAGGTTTTTCTTCCGGAAATTTTGTCTATGGGCTTTTTGTCGCGCGCGCGATGTCGGAGCCGCGCACGAGCTCCTACACTCAATAGGCGCCCTGCCTTACGATGTGAATGACGCAGTTGTCAATCTGCTCAGGGGTGAGTGGTCAGGCTGGAGGCAAGACATTGATGAGATGGTCGGCGCTTTTCGCGCTAATTTTGCTGGCCGGTCTTGGTTCGGCAGGTCAAACCGAAAGCTCGAAACACAGCATCAAGGTGACGTTTACCTACAATTTCGATGTGACCCCGGCATGTTCGGCCGACGTGACGAAGAACTGCGTGAAGCAATTCGTCGTGTACGACCTCTCTGCCGGCTACGAACACCGCTCGGTGCTGCTCACAATCCCCGTACCCCCCGCGGCCAAGGGTGTAGTCGACGGGATTACGGGAAGCACGCCCGTGCTGCTCTTTGAGATCGGGAAGCATTTGATTTCCGTGGTGGCGCAGGGCCCTTCCAATCAGGAGTCAAATGCGAAGGAGTGCGTCACCTGGGCGGTAATCAAGTAGAGCCGTCCAGGCTTTCGCGGGGCTAGGCCTTCTCCAGCATCACTTCTGTGGACTTGATGATGGCGCCGACCGTGTCCCCGACTTTCAGCTTCATTTCGTCGGCGCTGCGGCGGCTGATGATGCTCTCAACGACGTTGTCGCCTACATGGACGACCACGTGAGCCATCACATCACCAAGAGTAATCTCGGTGATTTTACCAATCAAACGGTTGCGGGCTGAAAGTCTCATGGGACGTGCATGATAGCGCGAGAGGGCCATTGTGTCGAGAGGGAGTTCGGGCGTAGCTACAGCGATGCACGGACCGGCCTAGGGCGTGCTGCCGGCACGTGCCCGTGACTCCTCGAGGCTTTTGTGCTGTGCTAGACTCGCCTGCTTATGAAAAACACTCTCTCGACAACGATCACGCATCTGGAATGCTCGAAATGCGAAAAAAAATACGCGCATGAAAAATTGCAGAATCTCTGCGACTGCGGCGGCCCGCTGCTGGCGCGTTATGACTTGACCGCGGCAGCTCGGACCATGACTCCAAAGGCGCTGCGCGGGAGGGAAGCGACGATGTGGCGCTACGCCGAAGTGCTGCCGTCGCGCGAGGCCGTCACCCTGGGGGAGGGCATGACGCCACTGATTCCGGCGCGGCGATTGGGCAAGAAGCTGGGCGTCGAAGGGCTGTTCATCAAGGACGAGGGGCTGAACCCTACGGGATCGTTTAAGGCGCGGGGAATGTCTGCGGCCGTATCGCGTGCGAAGGAACTGGGCGTAAAAAAGCTGGCGGCTCCGACGGCAGGGAACGCCGGCGGAGCGCTGGCTGCGTATGCGGCGCAGGCGGAGATTCCGTGCGTGATTGTGATGCCCAGGGACACGCCCTCGGCGAACGTGATGGAGTGCGAAGCATTTGGCGCGGACGTGCGGAAGCTCGATGGCTTGATTTCCGATTGCGGAAAATATGTAGCTGAAAACAAAGAGAAGGAAGGGTGGTTTGAACTTTCCACGCTGAAGGAGCCGTATCGGATTGAGGGAAAGAAAACCATGGCCTATGAGCTGTGGGAGCAGATGGGCGGAAAACTGCCGCACGTAATTATTTATCCGACGGGCGGGGGTGTGGGGCTGATTGGAATGTGTAAAGCGTTTGAGGAAATGGAAGCGATAGGATGGCTAGGGAGCGAGCGTCCACGAATGGTGGTGGTGCAGGCGGAAGGATGCGCGCCGATTGTGGATGCGTTTGAGCGCGGGGCGGAGAGCGCGGATTTTTGGGAGAATGCCGCGACGGTCGCGTCGGGACTGCGAGTGCCGAAGGCGCTCGGGGATTTTCTGATTCTGGCCGGCGTGCGCGAGACAGGCGGAACGGCAATCGCGGTGTCGGATCGAGAAATGCTTGAGACGGGGAAAGAATTTGCCTCGCTCGAAGGCATTTATGCGGCGCCTGAAGGTTCCGCGACAGTGGTGGCAGCGCGAAAGCTTGCTGCGCGAGGTTGGATCAAGCCGCGGGAGCGTGTCGTGCTATTCAATACAGGGTGCGGGTACAAATACACGGAGGCGTGGGCCAGGACATTGGGGGATTGGTAGAGTGACGGAGCGACTCTACTACCGCGATTCTTATATCCGCGAGTTTGACGCGCGCGTGGAATCCTGCGAGCAGGAAGGCGGGCGGTGGAAAGTGGTGCTCGACCGCACGGCATTTTACCCGACTTCCGGAGGGCAGCCGCATGACCTCGGGAAATTGAATGGCGTTCCGGTGATTGAAGTTGCCGACAGCGAGAAGGAGAACGTGGTGCACTACACATCCGCAGCGGTCCCTGCGGGCGCCGTGCACGGCGAAATTGACTGGCATCGGCGGCTGGATCACATGCAGCAGCACACGGGGCAGCATCTGCTGTCGGCGGCATTTATCGAATTGTTCAAATCTCCGACCGTGTCGTTCCACCTGGGAAAGGAAGCTTCCACGATTGATCTGCAAGCACCGACCGTTGTCGCGCGGCATCTGGAAGAAGCCGAGCGGCGCGTGAATGAAATCGTATTTGAGGACCGCGTGGTGGAGATTCGTTTCGGCACGGCCGGGGAATTGGCGGAGGCGGGGATCCGCAAGAAAGTGGAGCGCGAAGGAGTGCGCTCGGTGCGGCACGCGGAGATTTTGCGACATTGGGGCGGGCGGCATCGCTCCTCAGTTGCGGATTGACGGATGTTCCGACGATCCTCGTGAAAATGATCGAGGAGAAGCGCGCGCTGCACTCGGACGCGAAGCGGCTGGAAGAGCGGCTCGCGGAATTTGAAGCACGTGCGCTGCTGGCGGATTCATGGGAGGAGAACGCAGGCGGCACACGGATCATCTCCCGGGCTCTCGATGAGATAACGCCGGGCTATCTCGGCCTAGTCGCGGAAAAGTTGGTGAGCGAGATTGAAGTTGTTGCGTTGTTGGCAAGCCGCGGAACCGGGCATGTGGTATTCGCGCAGACAAAGCGCTTGCCGTACGACATGGGGGCGCTGTTACGGGAGACAGTCACGGAATTTGGTGGAAAAGGCGGCGGAGCGAAGGATTTTGCGCAGGGAAGCATCGCGGATCTGGCCAAAGCAGACGTGCTCCTTGCTCACGCGGCCGCGAGCTTGAAGAAGTGATGCCGCACGACGCTTTCTGAATCGCGTTTGGTCGGTCTGAGAGCGTTTGCTAGAATCAACTAACAGTGGGCGTGTAGCTCAGTTGGGAGAGCGCATCGTTCGCAACGATGAGGCCGGGGGTTCGAGCCCCCCCACGTCCACCAAGCCTCCGAATCGATTCAAGCTGGAATTCCGTTTTGCGGGTTATTTCTCTATTTCCAATTCGGTCTCCCGCAAACGGGGCCCTGGGGTGACGACTGCGGGCAAATCGTCCTGGCCATCGAGCAGATCGGCTAGTTGCAAGCGGAGATTGCCGTGGTTGGTGGAATAAGAGAGGCCGACTTCGACGCCGATGGTCCCGGAGCGAATGAGCTTCTCGATTTCATGATCGAAGTACTGCATTCCTTCCGTCTCACCGTCGCGCATGGCATCCAGCAGGGATTTTCCTTCGGTCTCGCCGCGCTCGACATACTCGCGCGTGCGCATGGTGGATTTCAGAATCTCGAAGGTAGCCACGCGGCCTTTGCCATCGTGCCGCGGAATCAGGCGCTGCGAAACGATGTAGCGGAAAGCTTTTGCCAGACGATTGCGGATGGTGTTCTGATCCGCGAGAGGGAAGACTCCGATGATGCGCTCGATCGTTTTTGAGGCGTCGGTGGTGTGCAGAGTAGAGAAGACCAAGTGGCCGGTCTCGGCGGCTTCCAGGGCGACTTCGATGGTCTCTTTGTCACGCATTTCGCCGACCAGAATTACCTTTGGCGCTTGGCGCAGAGCGGCGCGCAGGGCGAGTGCGAAACTCGGTGTGTCGCTGTGCAGCTCGCGCTGGTGAATTGTGGAGCGCTTGTGCGAATGCAGGAATTCGATCGGGTCTTCGATGGTGATGATGTGGTAGGCCTTCTCTTCGTTGATCTTGTTCAGAATTGCGGCAAGGGTCGAAGATTTCCCGCTGCCTGTCGGGCCGGTGACCAGTACGATGCCATTGCGCAGATTTCCCGCGTCGGAGAGTTGTGACGGGAGATTAAGCGCCTTGAAATCCGGAACCGAGCTGGGAATGACGCGCATGACGATCGCGCAAGTGCCCCGCTGCGTAAAGATATTTACGCGAAATCGCGAGACTTTCGGCAGGCTGTAGGAAATGTCGCAGGAGCCGAGTTCCTTGAGTTTTTGGACTGCTTGCGCGTTGCGGCCGACCAAGTCGCCTGCGATGCGCGCCGTATCTTCCGGGGTCAGCATGCCAACGCCTGGAATTCTTAGCTGCATTAGCTGACCGTTCACTTCCACTTGTGGTGCGCGGCCGGGGGAAAAAATCAGATCGCTGGTGTTTGCCGCGGCGTTGAGCATGGCCGTAATCAGAGTCGGCGTGGCAATGGGCGGGGCGGCCTGCGCTGGCGCGGCCGTCGGCACGGGTGTGGCTAATGGCTGGGTAGGTGCCCCTGGCAGAGGCGGCGGAGCTTTGAGGGTTTCCATGCGGGTTCTCCTCCCGAAGGTCCAAATGAGGAGGACCCGGGCCGATCTAACCGAAGCTCTATTATGGACGAGGGCGCTGGGGGCTTGCGCGAAGATGCCAGGCAGTGTTTTCAAAGCGGCAGCAGGGCAGGTGCGCCCATTTTCCCGCAATGGAGCAAACCGAGGATGCACTCACCGCCCCTTCTCGGGATGTACGACTGATCCGCAGAGGGCGCAGAGAAAGCAGGAGAAAAACCTGCCGCTGGACACAGGCAAAAACCGGAGGCTGTCGGGTCGTTAGGGCTTAGTTTTGTCGGAGACAATCGCCCCGCCCTTCATTACCCAGCGTACGTTATTGATGGTCACGTTGACGTCGCGAAGCGGGTCTCCTTCTACGGCGACTATATCCGCGAAGTAGCCAGGGGCGATCGCGCCCAACTCTTTTTCTTTGCCGAGAAGCGCGGCGGCGTTGGTGGTGGCGGTTGCAAGGGCTTGCTCGGGCGTCATGCCTGCCTTCACGAACCAGCCGAGCTCGCGGGTGTTTTCACCACACATGGTGAAGAGCGCATCCGAGCCCATAGCGAAGCGGACGCCGGCTTTGAAGGCGCGGTGCGCGGTTTCGAAATTGCGGCCGATGTAGTCGTTGAGGCCGTCGGCGATCTTTTTTTCATCGTCCCATCCAAAAATTGTGATGTGCTCCACGTACCAGCGGTTGTGGTCAATCGTCGGAACGTAGTAAGTGCCGCGGCGAGCCATCTCGGAGATTGTGTCGCCATC
>Ga0210384_10001405_pt1 | contig 32902 bp, 29 predicted proteins | sample IncBWH2MmetaG_FD_160574 | JGI IMG/M metagenome (GOLD analysis project Ga0210384, IMG submission 160574) | Forest soil microbial communities from Barre Woods Harvard Forest LTER site, Petersham, Massachusetts, United States - Inc-BW-H-2-M | ecosystem: Environmental > Terrestrial > Soil >...
AGCCGCGTGCCATGGCCCAGGTCGCCACGTCCTCGAGCGTGATCAGTTGCGCCTGTTGCTGCTCGACCTTGAAGCTCAGGTCCTGCCAGATCGGATCGAGGGTTGTGGGCGTGAGCTCGATCTGCGCCGCAAGCGCAGCCTTGGCCTGCTGAGGTTCGGCCCGCGCGAAGGCCTCAGCCTGCATCAATGCGCTTAGCAAATGGCGAAACTCCTGCTGATGCTCCTGAACATAGTCGCTGAACCCGACCAACACATAACTTTGCTCATACGCGTCGGGCGCATGTAGCGAGACGACGGCATCGCCAAAGGCAAGTTCGGCCTCGTGCCGAATGGGCTGCCAGGCCGCGACACCGTCCACGAGCCCGTCGCGCAGCGACTCGATGAGCCGTGCGGGCGGCAATTCGACCAACTCGACGGACTGCGGTGCGATGCGGTTGCGCACCAGAAAAGCCCACAGAAAATATTCACCGCTGGTCCCGAGCGTGACGCCCACCTTGCGTCCGCGCAGATCACCAGGATTGCGGACGCCGCGATCGACACGCCCCAGCACGACCAGTTCGTTTGACGAGTTGGCCACTGACGCGATGATGCTCAGCTTCGCGCCCTTGAGCACCTCGACGACGACGGGCACGTCGGCGGCGACGGCCAGATCGGCTTGCCCCCGCAGCAGGTAGGCCAGCGCAGCCTTGCCATGGATCTGGGGTATCAGGGAGGCCTCCAGTCCCTGGTCATGGAAGAAGCCTCGCGCCGATGCGAGATGGAGCAGTCCTGAGTGCGGGACGAGGGGCGTGGCGATGCGCAGTTTCGACAGCTCCGAGGCAGGGTTCGCGCCGCGGCGGCCGCATCCGTACAGAGCCGCCAGCGGCACGATCACGCCTGCGCCGAGCATGGTGCGACGACGCATCGGAGCGGACAGGAGCGGAACGTTCACCTTGACCTCCCTCACCCACTTGCTTCAGTGATGGTGCGTCTCGGGGCAGAGTTAACGTTTTTTTCCTACGCCCGAGCGGACACAGCGTACAAGTCTGATCGTGGCTTGACAAGCCACTTGCCCGAAGTGCTCGGAGATTTCGCGGTCGACCGAGCATGGCTTTGAGTATAGGGGGCTGTCCTGGGCACACCTAGGTTTACCCCGGAATTCAAGGAAGAGGCGGATCTGGTCACACACGCTTGCGGCACCCATCGGATACCTCGGCTTGCGACCCGAACGCTTCAACCCCTTGCTTTCACCGCTCGGCGAGCTTCCGGACGTCGCCGGCGGGAAATTGCTTTCAGCCCCTTGGCCTCCGCCGCGGCCAGTTCCTTGGCACTGAGAACGTAGTCGGCGCTGCCTGCCAGCCGTTCGATGGCCAGGTCGATGAAGGCTCGGACGCGCGCGGGCTGCGCGCTCCGGCTCCCGTAGTAGACGTAGATGCCGATGTCATCGGTCACATGGGCGGTGAGCAACGGGACGAGGCGCCCCGCGCGGATATGCGCCGCGGCTGAAACCCCCGTCAGAAGCGCGACCACTTGGCCGGCCAATGCAGCTTCGACTTCCAATTCGGCGATGTTGGTCGACAGCGCCGGCGGTACGTCGCGGCTCACTATCTCGCCGTCAACCTTGAAGTACCACGGCAGCGCGCGCCCGGTTCCGCCGTGGCGGAAGACGCTGCATCGATGGAACACCAGCTCTTCCAGTGTTCGAGGGGCACCATGGGCAGCGAGGTAGGCCGGCGACGCGCAGGTGATGAGCTGCAATGGAAACAGTCTTCGGGCGATCAGCCCCTCCTCGGGCGCCCGCGCGATGCGAAAGCCCACGTCCACGCGGTCCGTCACCCAGTTGGCGCGCTTGTCGTCCAGATTGACGTCTGGCTGGACGGTGGGGTGAAGCCGGCCGAATTCCTCGAGCAGCGGCCAGAGCACCGGCAGGAAGATCGAGCGGGGCCCGACGATGGACAACTGGCCGGCAATTTCATCCTTTGAAGTGCGTACCCGTTGCACAGCCCGCTCGAGCGCGGCCAGTACCGGCTGCGTGGCCTCCAGAAACTGCTGTCCTTCCTGCGTCAACGCGATATTGCGCGTCGTACGGTGCAGGAGGCGCACGCCAAGTTGCTCCTCGAGCTGAGCCAGCGCATGGCTCGCGGCCTGCGGTGTCACCCCCTGCGCCGCGGCGGCCCCCCGAAGGCTTCCGTGCTCGACGGCCTTCAGGAACGTTTCGATGGATCGCAACTGATTGACGGCCATGGCTTGCCTTTCGCGGAGATCCATTATTCAACGATATTTGCGAGTCCATCAAATCATTGAGGGCTACCCACTTGCTTATGCCGTGCCTACCATGGACGCATTCCAATCCTTCGGGAGCATGTCATGGGCACGAACATCGATGGCAAGGTCGTCGTCATCACCGGCGCGAGCAGCGGACTGGGCGAAGCCACCGCGATGCACCTCGTTGCAGGCGTTCTACGAATCGACGGCGATTCCCGCGGACTCCTTTGCGCGCTGCGTCGCGTTCGCGATGAGCCAGCCGGACGACATGGACGTCAACCAGATCCTGTTCCGGCCCACCGGGCAGATCGCCTGAACCTCACCTCCGTCGTCGGGCATGCCCATGGGTCATGGCCGATCTGAACCAACCTCTTCCAGAAACAAGGATCACTCTCATGACCCAAGCGCCTCTCACCGCGGCCGCCGCGGCAACCGCGATCGCACTGTCTTCGAGCGCTGCCATTGCGGCGGACTACAAGAAGAATCCCTTCACCTTGGCCTACGACGGCGCGATCACCCAGAACATCCCGGGCCAGGTCAACATTCATCCCGTCGCATACAAGCTCAACGGCTTGGACATCTCCGCCAACGTCTATACGCCGGCGAACTTCGATCCCGGCAAGACCTATCCCGCCGTGGTGGTGGCACACCCCAACGGCGGGGTGAAGGAGCAGGTTGCGGGCCTCTATGCGCAAAGGCTTGCGCAGCAGGGCTACATCACGATCACGGCGGACGCGGCCTACCAGGGCGCGAGCGGTGGCTCGCCGCGAAATGTCGACAAACCCGCGAATCGCGTCGAGGATATCCACGGGATGGCGGATTTCATCTCGCAGTATCCGAGCGTGAATGCCGCGCGCCTGGGCTTGCTGGGCATCTGCGGAGGCGGTGGCTACTCGCTGAAGGCGGCGCAGACGGACAAGCGGTTCAAGTCCGTCGCCACCGTGAGCATGTTCAACTCCGGCCGCGTTCGTCGCAACGGCTTCATGGACTCGCAACTCGCGACCGTTCAGGAGCGGTTGAAGCAAGCCTCTGATGCACGCGCCCAGGAGGCCGCTGGAGGAAAGATCGTGTACGCGAATGACGTTCAACTGAGCGACGAACAGATTGCCAGGTTGCCGTTCGAGATGTATCGGCAGGGGTTCGAGTACTACGGCAAGACCCACTTCCATCCGAATGCCAGCGCCAGGTTCACGCTGAGCAGTCTGCTCGACCTGATGAGCTTCGACGTCACGGACCAGATCGAGCTGATCGACCAACCGCTGCTCATGATTGCGGGAACCCGGGCGGACAGTCTCTACATGTCCGAAGAAGCGTTCGCGAAGGCGATCGGCACCAAGGACAAGGAGTTGTTCAAGATCGAAGGGGCGACCCATATCGAGACCTACTGGGTGCCCGGATATGTGGATGGCGCCATCGGAAAGCTGACCGCCTTCTACGCACGAACTCTTTGAGCCGATCTCACGCGTCTCGAGCCGTCGTCAACCTCCGAATCGCCACCAACGGCAGCTTGGCCTGGAGCCGCGTTCCCGCGCCAGGCGCCGCGTGCACCTCGAACGACCCGCCGATCGACTCCAGCCGCTCCCGCATGTTCCGCAGCCCGATCCCGCGCTTCGGATCCAGTTGCACCCGGTCCAGCTCGAACCCCTGCCCGTCATCGCTGATGTCCAGCGCCAGCCCATCGGCGGCAAAGGTCAGCGCCAACAAGACCTGCTGCGCCTGCGCATGCTTGCCCACGTTGGCCAGCGCCTCCTGCGTCACCCGGAACAAGGCCGTCTTCACCTCCTCGGGCAGCGCGACGTCCTCGCCGACGACCCGCAGGTCGACCCGTGCGACCCCGGCGTCGTCGGCCTCGCGCGCCAGGAGCTCCAGCGCCGCGGGCAGTCCGAGCTCGTCAAGCATCGCCGGTCTCAATCGATGCGAGATGCGGCGCACCTCGTTGAGCGACTCCGTCAGGCCGCCGAGCGCGCGCTCGAGCGCCGGTGGCGACCCCCTGTCCTGCCGCTCCAGCTGCGCGATGGCGGACTCCACCAGCAGCTTGGCGGACACCATCGTCTGCGTCGCGCCGTCGTGCAGCTCGCGGGCCAGGTGGGCGCGCTCGTCCTCCTGGAATCGCACCACCTTGCGGGCCAGGAGCTGGAGCTTGGCGTCGGCGACGCGGTGCTCGCTGAGGTTGAGCCAGAGGCCGCTGAGGCTGATCAGCGCCACGCCGCCGCAGGCGATCGCGGCGATCCACAGCAGGGTCTGGCCGATGTTGGACGAGGCCTGGGCATCCAGCTGCGCGGTGGCGGCGTCGATGTCGTCGCGGTACAGCCCGGTGCCCACCATCCAGCCCCAGCTCGGGATCTGGACGACGTAGCCCAGCTTGGGCGCCACCTGGCCGGTGGACGGGCGGCGCCACATGTAGTCGACGTAGCCGCCGCCGGCGCGGGCCCGGGCCAGCAGCGACTGGATCGTCGCGTTGCCGCGCGCATCGCGCATCTCCCACAGGTCCTGGCCCACCAGCTCGCGCTGGCGCGGATGCATCAGCACCCTGCCGTGCAGGTCGTAGACGAAGAAGTAGCCGTCGTCGCCGTAGTCCAGCGACTGCAGCAGCCGGATCGCCTCGGCCTGCGCGGCCCGCGGGTCGCCGCCGGCCTCGACCAGTGGCTTGACCATGCTCATGGCCAGTTGCACGTAGTTGCGCAGCTCGGCGCGCCGCGCGTCCACGTAGCCGCCCTCCACCAGCGCGTGCTCCCGCGTGGCGAGCTCGCGTTGCTGGAGCATCACCGCCGCCGCGATCAACGCCAGCGACAGCAGCAGCGGGATGGCCGCGACGAACAGGAGCTTGGCTTTGAGGCGCATGGCCCGCATTGTGACCAGCGGCGCCCTCCTCTCCTACGCCTTGCTCGGCACGCCCGCGGTGGCCGGCGTGCGCAGGAACGCCTGCACGGCGACCGCGACGACGAAGTTCAGCACCAGGGCCAGCAGGCCGGTGTAGATCGTGTACTTGTCGCCGCCCACGATCAGCGAGTGGACGGGCTTGATGCCGTCGGCGTACGCGGTCCAGGTGCCGAACGCGATGCCCACGGCCCAGCCCGCGAGCAGCGCCGGCGCGCGCAGCCGCCTCGAGAACAGGCCGAACACCAGCGCCGGGAAGGTCTGCAGGATCCAGACGCCGCCCAGCAGCTGCAGGTCCAGCGCGAACTTCGTGGGCAGCAGCAGGATGCACAGCAGCGCGCCCACCTTGACGGCCAGCGAGGCCAGCTTGGCCACCTTCTCCTCCTGTGCCGGCGTGACCTGGGCGTTCACGTAGGGCTTCCAGAAGTTGCGGGTGAACAGGTTGGCCGCGCCGATCGACATCACGGCCGCAGGCACCAGCGCGCCGATGGCCACCGCCGAGAACGCGAAGCCGGCGAACCACGACGGGAACAGCGCGTTGAACAGCGCCGGCACGACGTCGTTGTTGGTCTTGACGCTCAGGTGCGCGGCGTAGGCCATGTAGCCCAGCAGCGCGATCAGGCCCAGGAGCACGGTGTAGGCCGGCAGGAAGATGGCGTTCTTGCGGATCGTGGCCGCGTCCTTGGCGGCGAAGATGCCGGTCAGCGTGTGCGGGTACATGAACGCCGCCATGGCCGAGCCGAGCGCCAGGGTCGCGAACGGCAGCAGCTGGCCCGGGTGCAGCGTCAGGCCCGTGGCGCCGCCCTTGAGCGCGAAGGCGTCGCGCGCCGAGGAGAAGACGGCCGGATAGCCGCCCACCTTCATGGGAACGATGACCACCGCCGCGATGACCACGATGTAGATCATCAGGTCCTTCACGAACGCGATCAGCGCCGGCGCGCGCAGGCCCGCCGTGTAGGTGTACAGCGCCACGATGACGAACGCGGCCGCCAGCGGCAGCTCGCCGGTCAGGCCCAGCGCCTTGATCACCACCTCCATGCCCACCAGCTGCAGCGCGATGTAGGGCATGGTCGCGACGATGCCGGTGAGCGCCACGGCGGTCTCCAGCGCGCGCGAGCCGTAGCGGCCGTAGACGACGTCGGCCGCGGTCACGTGGCCTTCGCGCTTGGCCTCCTTCCACAGCTTGGGCATGATCACGAACACGATCGGGTAGACCAGGATCGTGTACGGGAGCGCGAAGAAGCCGTAGGCGCCCACCGCGTACACCAGCGCGGGGACGGCGATCACGGTGTAGGCCGTGTAGAAGTCGCCGCCCACCAGGAACCAGGTGATCCAGGTGCCGAAGTTGCGGCCGCCCAGGCCCCACTCGTCCAGGTGCGCGCCCTTGTGCGCGGCGCCCCCGCGCTGCCAGCGCGAGGCCAGGAAGCCGATGACGGTGACGAGGGCGAAGAAGAAGATGAAGACCGACAGCGCGGTCCAGTTGATGTCGCTGGTCATGGCCTTCAGTCCTCCGCCTTCCTGTTGCGGTTGACGAGCCAGATCAGGATCGACGTGACCGGCACCCACGCGAACATGTACCAGTAGAAGAACGGGAAGCCGGCGAACTCCGGGGTCTCGCTGTTGAACAGCGGAACGATCAGCAGGCCGATGAACGGCAGCAGCAACAGCAGGCGCATGTCTTGTCTCCGAGTGCGGCGGGGACACGGCCCCGCTCTGCCTTCAGTGTCGGGCGGCCGTCCCTGTCGGGCAACCGTCAAGTCGCGTACCCCGGGCTCGCGGCAACACGTACTGGATAACCCGGGAGCGCGTCAGCGTCCGGCGTGCTCCACCGCGTACTTGATCAGCTCGGCCTGCCCCGCCAGGTCGAGCTTGCGCTTGATGTTCTGGCGATGGGCCTCCACCGTGCGCACGCTGAGATCCATCTCGCGCGCGATCTGCTTGCTCGCGAGCCCGCGTGCGAGCGCCGACAGGATCTCGCTTTCCCGCGACGACAGCAGCGGCCGCGGCGCCTGGTTGCGGAACAGGCGCTTCGAGACCGCGGGACTGAGGAACGTGCCGCCCCCGGCCACCGCCTCGATGGCGGCGATGATCTCGCTGGCCGGTGCATCCTTGAGCACGTAGCCGCGGGCGCCCGCCTGCATCGCGCGCTGCACGTATTCCGGGTTGTCGTACATGCTGAGCATCAGCACGAGCAAGCCGGGCTGGCGTGCCAGCAGCGCGCTCGTCAGGTCGATGCCGTTGAGGCCCTTCATGCCGACGTCCATCAGGATGAGCGACGGGTTCAAGGCCGCCAGCTGCGCGTGCGCCTCGTCCGCGTTGCTGGCCTCGCCCGCCACCTCGAATCCCGGCACGGCCTCGAGCCGCGCGCGCAGCCCGTCGCGCACGAGCGGGTGGTCGTCGACCAGCATCAGGCGGATCGCGGAGCGCCGTGGAGTATCGGAACCAGCCGGTGGGGAAACCATGCCGCATTAGACCTCGGCTCGCGACTTGATCGCCGCCGCCCTCGCCCGGACCGCGCCCAGGTAGTCGCCCAGCACCTTCGGAAAATCGCCCGATCGCAGCGACGCCTCGCGCGCGAGATGGAAATCCGCCACGCTCTTCGGCGCGAAGTCGCCCACCGGCGGCTGGTTCGAGACCTGCGCGCCGACCTTGTCCAGGTCCATCGCGATGAGCCCCATCCCGCCGGCGAAGCCGTCCACGACGGGCCGCCTCGCCCGCCCGCGGGCCCGTGGCGCCGCGGCGGCCAGGGGCCTGGACACCAGCTTCGAATCCGCGGCCTGCGCGGGCGCCGCCAGGCAGCCGTTCCAGGTCGGCGCGTCGCGATCGCGGTTCGTCAGCGGCCCGCCGAGCTGGAAGATGTCGCGCACCGTGCTCACCACGCTGGCATGGTCGAACGCGCGGCCCGGGAACAGGCCGCTGCCCCGCCCCCCCGCCGGCACGTTCGGCCCGACCAGCAGGGCCGGCACGCGCACGCCCAGGCGATCGAACGCGAAGGTGCTGCCGTCGCCCTTGGCCCGGTTGTGCTCCGTGTCGCCCGGCGGCGTGGCCGGGGGCGGCGGCACGTGGTCGTAGAAGCCGCCGTGCTCGTCCCACAGCACCAGCAGCACGCTCGAATCCCAGATCGGCGAAGCGCTCAGGCTCTCGTAGACATGGCGCACCAGCTGGTCGCCCGCGCTCGCCGCGCCGCACGGATGCATCGAATCGCCGGAGTCGAAGCTGGTGCTGCCCAGCACCTGCACGCCGAAGGCAGGCTCGATGAACGTGTACCTGGGCGCGTAGCCCGCGCTCGAGTTCACGTCCGCCGCGAAACCGTCGTCGTTGGGCGCGCCGTCGGGCTGGCTGGTCGGGTACGTCGATCGGAAGTACTTGTTGCCCTGGTAGTAGCGCGGCACCATGCCCGGCAGCGCGAGCACCTGCGGCGAGACGTCGCCGTGGTACACGCGCCAGGGCGTCTCGCCCGGGAACTTCGCGTCCAGCAGGTCGAACAGCGTGCCGTTGTCGAACTGGTAGTGCTCGTCGGGCAGGATCACGGCGCCCGCGCTCTGGAAGCTGCTCGGGCTGGTGCACAGGCCGCCGCTGGTGGCCGCGTGCACGAAGAAGCGGTTGGGCCAGGTCGGGCCCGGCAATGACGAGAACCAGTTGTCGAACAGCACGTAGCGGTCGGCCAGCTCGTTCAGCGCCGGCAGCTGGGCGGCCACGAAGCCCCGGCGCTGCAGGTCGGTGACGAAGCCGTCCATCGCGCCGCCATGGACCTGGCCCTGCACGTCCGCGAACTCGTGCGGCGGATCCTGCGGGCAACGATCCGGGGCGCCGGCCGCGAAGTTGGCCGTCGCGGGAATCGGGGTCGCCTGCGGCCGGCCCGACCCGAAAAGGTGGTCGTACGACCGGTTTTCCAGCATCAGGACGAACACGTGATCGATCATCGTCGGACTCCGTCATCGCACGCCAGGCGCGCGGCCGATTCTGGCGCAACGTGGATCGCCGCAACAAGCGCTAGAGTCGCCCGCATCCCCAATTTCGAAGGAGACGAACGATGAGCGAGACGAACCCCGCGGTCGACGCCTGGGTCGCCAAGGCGAAGGCCTGGCGCGACGAGATCGGCAGGCTGCGCGCGATCCTGCTGGCGTCGGGCATGACCGAGGACTTCAAGTGGGGCAAGCCGTGCTACACCCACGCGGGCAGCAACATCGTGCTGATCATGCCGCTGAAGGAGACCTGCGCGTTGCTGTTCACCAAGGGCGCGCTGATGCAGGATCCCAGGGGCATCCTGGTGCAGCCCGGCGAGAACTCGCAGTCGGCGCGGCAGGTGCGCTTCACGTCGCTGGCGGAGATCGTCAAGCTCGAGAAGTCGCTGAAGACCTATCTCAAGGACGCGATGGCCGTGGAGGCCGCCGGCCTGAAGGTGGCGCTCAGGAAGAGCGCCGACCTGGTCTATCCCAAGGAATTCCAGGACCGGCTCGACCGCGACAGCGCCCTGCGCGAGGCCTTCCACGCGCTCACGCCCGGCCGCCAGCGCCAGTACCACCTGCACTTCACCGGCGCCAAGCAGGCCGCGACGCGCGCGTCGCGGGTCGAGAAGGCGATTCCGCTGATCCTCGACGGGATCGGGCTCGACGATCGATAGGCGCCGGCGTTGCGCGGCAGGCTCACGCCATGAGCCTGGGCACGGCGAGACTCCGTTCCAGATCGCGACCTGATCAAGTTGCAGATCCCAACCCCTCGTCGATTTCAGCCGACTATTCGCGAGGACTCGGGCCTGGCCGCCGTGGCCAGGCCATTTTTTTGTCCGCGCCCTCAGTGCGCCGCCGCGCGCTCGCCGGCCAGGCCGTCGAGCTCGGCCACCACCGCCGGGGAGAGTTGCAGGTCGACCGCCGCCAGGTTCTCGCGCAGGTGGGCCGGCGACGACGTGCCGGGGATCAGCAACAGGTTGGGCGAGCGCTGCAGCAGCCAGGCCAGCGCCACCTGCATCGGCGTCGCGTCCAGGCGCCTCGCCACGTCGGACAGCGTGGCCGACTGCAGCGGCGTGAAGCCGCCCAGCGGGAAGAACGGCACGTAGGCCGTGCCCGCGGCGGCCAACGCGGCGATGAACGCGTCGTCGTCGCGGTGGACGAGGTTGTACTGGTTCTGCACGCACACGATCGGGCAGATCCGGCGGCCATCGGCCACCTGCTTCGGCGTGACGTTGCTCAGCCCGACGTGGCGCACCAGGCCCTGGCGTTGCAGGTCGGCCAGCACGGCCAGCGGCTCCTCCAGCGAGCCCTCCCTGGGCCCGTGCACGTCCAGCATGCTGCGCAGGTTGACCACCTGGAGCACGTCCAGCCCGAGGTTGCGCAGGTTGTCGTGCACCGCCTGCGTCAGCTCGGCGCGCGACATGGCCGGGATCCAGCCGCCCTTGTCGTCCCGCCGGGCGCTGATCTTGGTGACGATGGTCAGGTCGTCGCGGTACGGGTGGAGCGCCTCGCGGATGATCTGGTTGGTGACGTGCGGGCCGTAGAAGTCGCTGGTGTCGATGTGGTCGACGCCCTGCTCCACCGCCTCGCGCAGCACGGCCACGGCGGCCGCGCGATCCTTCGGCGGTCCGAAGACGCCGGGGCCGGCCAACTGCATCGCGCCGTAGCCGATGCGGCGCACCGTGCGGTCGCCGAGGGTGAAGTGTCCGGCCTTGTCGAGTCTGCTCATGATGGATTCCTTTGGTCTGACCGCCAATGTAGCCAGCGACGGGCTGCGCGATAAGATGCCGTAATCGGCACGGGCTGTGCGGTAAAGCGAACAATCCAACTCGACATGAGCGCAGACCTCGGTGATCTCCAGGCCTTCGTGGCCATCGCCCGCGCGGGCGGGTTCCGCGACGCCGCGCGGGCTACCGGCGCCGGCGCCTCCAGCCTCAGCGAGGCGCTGCGCCGCCTCGAGGCCCGGCTGGGCGTGCGCCTGCTCAACCGCACCACGCGCAGCGTCGTCCCCACCGAGGCCGGCACCCGGCTGCTGGAACGTCTCGGGCCGGCGCTGGACGAGGTTTCCGCGGCGCTGGACGTGGTCAACGGATTCCGCGACCGCCCCGCGGGCACGCTGCGGCTCAACGTGCCGGTCAGCGCTATCCGCCTGGTCCTGCCGGACATCGTGCCGGCCTTTCTGGCGGCCTATCCCGACATCACGCTCGACGTCGTCGCCGAGGCGAGCCTGGTGGACGTGTTCGCCGCCGGCTGCGACGCCGGCATCCGCTACGAGGAGCGCCTCGAGCAGGACATGATCGCCATCCCCATCGGCCCGCGCAGGCAGCGCATGGCCACGGCCGCGTCGCCCGCCTACCTGGCCCGCCACGGCACGCCGGCCCACCCGCGCGAGCTGCTCCAGCACGCCTGCCTGCGCGGGCGCTTCGCCAGCGGCACCATGCCGCCATGGGAGTTCGAGCGCGCCGGCGAGGTGTTGAAGCTGGAGGTGACCGGCCCGCTGATCGTCCGCATCGGCGCCACCACCGACCTGGCCGTCGACGCGGCGCTGGCGGGCACGGGCGTCATCTACCTGTTCGAGCAGTGGCTGCGGCCGCACTTCGACGACGGCGCGCTCGTGCCGCTGCTGCAGGACTGGTGGCGCCCGTTCACCGGCCCGTTCCTCTACTACCCGAGCCGGCGCTATATGCCGGCGCCGCTGCGCGCCTTCGTCGACTTCATCAGCCGCGAGGCCGCCGCCTGAGACAATGCGGCCCTCCCGTTCAGCAGCGCCGCCATGTCGTCCACCACCCTGCTCCTGCTGCAACTGATCGTCGTGCTGGTGGCCGCGCGGGCCTGCGGCTGGATCGCCCAGCGCCTCGGCCAGCCCGCCGTGGTCGGCGAGATGGCCGCCGGCGGCCTGCTGGGCCCCATCGCGCTGGGCGCGGCCCTGCCCGAGGTGCACGCCACGCTGTTCGCGCCCGCCTCCCTCGGCGGCCTCACGGCGCTGTCGACATTGGGCCTGGTGCTGTTCATGTTCGTCATCGGCCTGGAGCTGCGCTGGCCCCGGGGCGTGCGGGCGCGCATCGCGGACGCGGCCAGCGTGGGCGTGGCCAGCGTGGTGCTGCCGATGGCGCTCGGGCTGGCCGTGGCGCCGTGGCTGCATCCGGCGCTCGCGCCCCCGGGCATCGGCTTCTGGCCGTTCGCGCTGTTCCTGGCGGCCGCGCTGTCGATCACCGCATTCCCCGTGATGGCGCGCATCCTCAAGGATCGCGGTCTCACGCAGACCTCGTTCGGCCAGCTCTCGCTGTCGGCCGCGGCGGTGGTCGACACGATCGCGTGGATCCTGCTCGCGTTCGTGATCGCGCTGGCAGGCAACGGCGCGGGCCTCGCGGGCGCGGCGCGCACCTGCGCCGGCGTCGTGGCGCTGCTGGCCTTCGTGTTTCTCGTGGTCAAGCCGGCGTTCGCCTGGCTGCTTCGCACGCACGCGCCCGACGGCGAGCCGTCCGCCACCGTGCTGGCGGCGCTGATGATCGTCCTGCTGGTGTGCGCGATGCTCACCGAGTGGATGCACCTGCACGCCGTGTTCGGCGCCTTCCTGTTCGGCGCCGGCCTGCCGCGCGACGACCGTCTGCTGCGCTCGCTGGTGCAGCGCGTCGAGCCCATCGCCCTGGTGGTGCTGATGCCGCTGTTCTTCGCGCTGGCGGGCCTGTCCACCACGGGCGGCGCGTTCACCGCGGCCGGCCTGGGCGCGCTGGCGCTCATCACGGCCGCGGCGGCCGTCGGCAAGGTGGTGGGCGGCGCCGCCGGCGCGCGTGTGTCCGGCTTCGGCTGGCGCGACAGCCTGGCCACGGGCGCGCTGATGAACGCGCGCGGGCTGATGGAGCTGGTGGTGATGAAGATCGGCCTCGACGCCGGGCTCATCGGACGCGAGATGTTCACCATCCTCCTCGTGATGGCGCTGGTCACCACCGCGATGACGACGCCGCTGATCGCGCTGTTCTTCCATCGCGGCCGGACCTCAGCGGAAGCGATGGGGGCAACCGGCATCGATGAAGGCGCGGCGCGCCCCTGAGCACCGCGCCCGCCAGCCGCCACGCTTGGTGGAAATGCCCGGTTCCGCGCGCCGCAACCGACATCCAGCACCTGCCGCTGCGAACTCGGCGAAGCAGCCTGAACCTGCCTTGCCTGTCCGGCACGCATCCTGAACCGCGTCTGCGCTCCTGGGAATTCACGTCCGCGGACCGCGATCGTCCGCGCGACCAAATTCAACTCAAGGAGACCGCCATGGATGTGCATTTCCCATCGATTGCTCCACGCCAACCGCATACCCGCATCGCCGCCGCATGCATCGGCCTCGTATGCGGTGCCGGCTTGTGGGGTACCGCTGCCGCCGCCCCGTCAGATCAGCCGCCCCCGCCTTGCCATGCCAACCCGAACGCCGGAGTCGACGGCGAGACCGTCGAGCATCGGGGTGACGTGCGGCACCTGCCCGACGCGCTGAAGGAGCGACTGGAGGTGCTGGCTCGACGACCTCATTCCGCCGTGCCAACTCAGGCCTATGCCGAAGCGGACGAGCCCAGCCAGTTGTTCCAGTACTACCTGCTCGACACCAAGGGATTCGAGCCGAATCCGTTCACGAAGTTGTTCCAGGGCGTCAACGACCAGGTCCAGTTGACGGCCACGGGCTTCGATTGCGGCCTGTCGACGATCGGGGCGGTCCGCATGGTGGTGGAACCGAAGCCCGGCAAGCCGACCGATCCGAACGACATTCGCGCCTTCATCGATGTCTTCACCGATCTATCGGGCCTGTTCGTCATCAACAACGAAAGCGGCTGGTACGAGGGGTGGATGATCCACGACCTCCGCGTCGCACCGGTGGCGACGCCGCCGGCCAGCGGTCGACCGGCGTTCGGCACCATCACGCCGGCCGATGCCGTTGCCTTGAAGGCGATGGGAGACGGCCACAACGTCTCCGGTGAGTATTTCACGATGGATGGCCGCGCTGTCCACTTCCCCAGCGCGTATGACCAGTTCCCGAGTCGCCAGACCAACGTGGTTCCCATCCAGTTGAGCATGGGCGCGTACAACTGCTTGCAGCAGAGCGATTGCCACGCCTACTGGGAGTTCAACTACACCACCAACTGGATCCACCCGGCCTATGAACTGCCCTTCACGGGCGGCATCCCCGGCACTTTCGAAGCGGGAAACATCGGTGCGCTTTCCTCCCTCGTTCCCGGGTCGGGTCCGGCCGGCGTGAAGAACAACGCCGTGACCTACGGCGACGACCCGAACACGAACGGCGTGCTCATGGGCGCCGGACCGCGTGACCCCGATCGATTCGACGGGCCCGTCGATGCGCAGCGCGAATACCGCATGCGCTTCATCCCGAGCGGGTTGGCCCACGAGATCTATCTGGACGTCTACGAGCGGGTCAAGTCATTCGAACCAGGCGTGCCGTTCCCGCGGCGACTCAACGACGCGTTTGCGATCGAGGTCAGCCGCGTCGACAGCAACGGCGATGGCGTCATCTCGGCCCCGGAAGGGGATGTCGACACCCCCTCCGACGGCTTCGCGGACAATTCGCGTCTGTTCCTGCCGCCAACGTCGTTCAACCGCTTTGCGGTCACGCGCGAAATCAATGACGGACTGTTGGCGCCACGCTTCGCCCCGAGCCAGCGGGCCTGGGTCCTGAGTGGACACCGGGTCGCCGTGAATCCGGTGGTAAGCGCGTCGGAAGGTCGCGACGCCGACGATCGGTAGCAGCAGCCTGCCGCCCAGGTGGCCCAATCGGGGGCGTCTTGCCAGGTTCGATATCGTCGTGACCAACTGAACGGCATGGTCGACGGTCCGAACGCGCGCTGACGCTGCCCGTCAGCCCGCCCGCTTGGGCAGCTTCCAGCCCGGCCGCGGGAAGTGGCAGGTGTAGCCGTTGGGGAACAGCTCGAGGTAGTCCTGGTGCTCGGCCTCGGCCTCCCAGAACGGACCCACCGGCTCGAGCTCGGTCACCACCTTGCCCGGCCACAGGCCCGAGGCGTCGACGTCGCGGATCGTGTCCTCGGCCACGGCCTTCTGCTCGGGCGAGGTGAAGTAGATCGCCGAGCGGTAGCTGGTGCCGACGTCGTTGCCCTGGCGGTTCCTCGTGCTCGGGTCGTGGATCTGGAAGAAGAACTCCAGCAGCTGGCGGTAGCTCAGCACGGCCGGGTCGAACAGGATCTCGATGCCCTCGGCGTGGGTGCCGTGGCGGCGGTAGGTGGCGTCCTCGACGTCGCCGCCGGTGTAGCCCACGCGGGTGCCGGTGACGCCGGGCATCTTGCGAATGAGATCCTGCATGCCCCAGAAGCAGCCACCGGCCAGGACGGCGCGTTCGGTGGTCATTGCACGTCCTCCACCTGGTTCAGGTATTCGCCGTAGCCCTGCTCTTCCATCTGCTCGCGCGGCACGAAGCGCAGCGACGCCGAGTTGATGCAGTAGCGCAGGCCGCCGCGGTCGCGCGGGCCGTCGGGGAACACGTGGCCCAGGTGGCTGTCGCCGTGGTGCGAGCGCACCTCCGTGCGGACCATGCCGTGCGTCACGTCGCGGAACTCGTCGACGAAGGCCGGGGCGATCGGCTTGGTGAAGCTGGGCCAGCCGCAGCCCGACTCGAACTTGTCGGACGACGCGAACAGCGGCTCGCCGGAGACGATGTCCACGTAGATGCCGGCCGCCTTGTTGTCCAGCAGCTCGCCCGTGCCGGGGCGCTCGGTGCCGCTCTCCTGGGTGACGTGGCGCTGGATGGGCGTCAGGCGGGCCAGGGCCTCGGCGGACTTCGTGTACTCGGACATCTTCGTTTCTCCTTTGGGAAGCGTCCCGTCCAGGTGGGGACGGGGCCTTCCAACTCAAGTTCAGGCGCGGGTCGCGCGGCGCGCACGATGGTACGCCGGCAGCCGCGATGCCGCTGCCGGCCCGCACATGCCCTCAGCGCCAGGCGTCCGCGTCGACGATCGCGACGCCGTTGGTCGCGGCGCTGGCCAGCGCCGCCACGCCCTGCAGCGTGAAGTTGCCGTCCTCGTCGACCTTGAAGACCGACACGCGCGACGCCCCGGCCGCCGCGTCGACGACCGCGGCGAAGCCGTCGCGGTAGGCGATGTCGGTGGGATTGCCCGTGAACTGGGCCACCACCGCCGCGTCCTGCACGATCTTCTGGCCGTACACGGCGTAGCGCGACACGCTCTTGCTGGGCGAGTTGGCCGAGAACAGGAACGGGCCGCCGAGGGCCACCCAGCACGGGGCGTGCTGCGTCACCGACGGCGTCACGGCGAGCACCGTGTCGTTGCGCACCAGGCTGATCTCGTCGGCGTGCGCGATGGTCACGTACGCGTCGTCTCCGCGCGTGGCCAGGCCGAACGGCGCGTTCACGTTGGCCGGGATGTTGGCCACGAGCGTGGCGGCACCCGCGATCGCGCCGTCGCCGGACAGCCGCACGCCCTCGATCGCATTGCTCTTCTCCGACAGGATCAGCTCGTGGCGCAGCACGCCCACCTGCGCGGCGCTGCCGTCCGCGTGCAACAGTTGCGCGTGGCCGTCGGCCGCCGGCGTCACGCCCCAGGGGCCGGCGCGATGCGACTCGACGCCCGTGCCCGTCAGCACGTAGAGATGGTCGTTGCCGAAGGCCACGCTGACCGGGCTGCCCAGCGTCTGCACGACGCGCTCGAGCCGGAACAGGCGCCCTCCGTCGTCGCGCTGGAAGATGGACACGTTGGCCGAGCCGAAGTTGACCACGGCGACGCGGTCTCGGCTGGCCGCGATGCCGCCGGCATTGCCGCCCACGCCGCCCTGTCCTTGCGTGGGAATGCGCCCGAGGATCGCGCCGGTGGCGTCGAGCACCACCAGCTCGTTGGTCGTGGCATTCGAGGCGGTGAGCACGAGCGGGCCGTGGGTCGCGCCTTCCGCGGAGGCCGCGGTCGCGGCGCCAAGCAGCAGGACGGCCGTCGCTGCGGCCGTGAGGGTTCGTTGAAGCATCGTTGTCTCTCCTGGAGGTGAATGAGCGCGCATCCCGGCGGGATCCGCGCACCGCGACCGGCTTGGCCGCGGCCTCCATTCGTCGCGCGAGCGTGCGGACTCTTACGCGAAAGCATCGGCTTTACATACGAACGCCCGCGCCCGGGTCTGCCGCCGCCGCGCGGAAAACCTTGCAGCGGGCCCGCTCGGCTCACTTCCGCCGGCGCCACCCCTCAAGGAAGGCCAGCGTCACCGCCGCCTCGTTGGTCTCTGCCAGGCCGCTCGCGAACAGCGCCACGGCGTCGGCGTTGAACTCCTCGGCGCCGGCCAGATCGCTGAGGCTGCGGAACGCGATGTAGGGAATGCCGTTCGCGTAGGCCACGTGGGCCAGCGCGGCCGTCTCCATCTCGAAGGTCTCGGCGTGCAGCTGCTCGAACAGGTACGTGCGGTACTGGGGATTCGCGAGGAAGGCCGTGCCCGAGACCCCGCGCCCGCCCACGATCACCTGCGGCGTGGTCTTCACGCACAGCGCCGGATCGGGCTCGGTGGCCGGCGGCTTCGTGGCCTTGGGGCCGCAGCGCGCCAGCGTGGGCCGGATCTCGCGCGCGACGGCCAGCATCGCCGCGTCCACCGGGTAGTCGAAGCGGAACTCGCCGGCCGGCGCGTTGGCCGCGGTCATCACGAAGTTCTCGCGCATGAACAGGCCCGTGGGCACGGCGCCCGCGGCCGTGGCGAGGCTGAACGGCGGCAGCGGCCGGCCGTCGGCGCTGGCCAGCTTCAGGCCCAGGCACGACACGTCGGCCGCCTTGCCGCAGGTGGCCGGCAGCACACTGTCGCGGTTCCAGAACACCTCCAGCGGCATGGCCCAGCGGTCGGGCACGATGACGTCGCCCACGTGGTGCGCGGGATCCACGCCGCCGGCGATGCCCGACATCACCAGGCGCTGCACCCTGAAGTGATCCACCATCAGCTGCGTGACCATCGTCGAATTGACCATGCTGACGCCGCTGAGCACGATCACCACCGGCACGCCGCGCAGCACGCCGGTGGTGAAGCGGTTGCCGTTGATCGTCCAGGTGCGCGGCGAGCGCGTCTGGCCCACGAGGATGTCGGCCTCCTGCCCGAAGGCCGAGACGATGCCGATGCGCGGCGTGCATTCGGTGAGGCAGGCGGGCCGGGCGGCGGCGGGCGCGGCCGTCGCGGTCATGGCGCTCGCGGCGAGCAAGGCGGCGGCGAACAGGTTCTTCACTCGGATCTCCCAAAGAAAACGCGGCCGTGCGGGGCCAGAGTCCCGCACGGCCGCAGGTCGCCCACTATCTCAGAACATCGCCTTGAACTGCACGCCGAAGGTGCGCGGGTCGTTGACGAAGCCGGTGAGGTTGTTGAAGTCGATGGCGCCGGTCACCCGGACCTGGTTGGTGAGATTGCGCACGAAGCCGGCCACCTCGTACTTGCCGTCCTGCCAGTCGTAGCCGGCGCGCAGGCCGCCGATGGTGAGTTCCTTGCCGGTGAACTCCTTGGACTCGTACAGGAAGAAGTTCACCTTGCTGCGGTACGACCAGTCGGTATAGACGAAGGCCTCGCCGTTGCCCACCGGCATGCCATAGCGCGCGGTGAGGTTGAACACGTACTTGGGCGCCTGCGGCAGCGGGTTGCCGTTGATCAGCGCGTGTCCGCTGGAGTCCAGCGGGTTCGTCACGGTGCAGATCGGAATGAGCGTCGGCGTGGTCTGGAAGTTGCCGCAAGGCGCCACGGCCAGGCCCGGATCCTTGATCTTGGTGAAGTTGTAGCTGCCGTTCAGGGTCACGAGCAGCGTGGGCAGCAGGTAGGCGTCCAGGTTGAACTCCACGCCCTGCCCCGTCACTTTCTTCGCGTTGACCAGGTGCGACGCGTTGGCGTTGCCGCCGACGGCGGTGAGCTGCTGGTCCTTCACGTCGTAGTGGAAGACGTCGGCAGACACGCGCGCCCGGCGGTCGAAGAGGTCGGCCTTCACGCCGAATTCGTAGGACGTGTTCGTCTCCGGCTTGGCGTCGGTGAGCGCGCCGAAGTCCGATGCCGGGAAGATGCTGGAAGCGCGGAAGCCGGTCGCGACGCGAGCGTAGACGTTCGCGTTGGGCGTGACGGCGTAGGTGCCGCTCAGGTCCCAGTTGGTGCGCGAATCGCTGGTACCGGCGCCCAGGCCGTTGCTGGCGTCGACGTGGGTGTCGGTGACCGGGATCGTCTCGAGCGTCTTGCGGTCGCGCGTGTAGCGCACGCCGCCGCGCAGCTTGAAGTCGGACGTCAGCTGGTAGCCCGCCGAGGCGAACACGGCCCAGGCGTTGTTGACCTGCGTCGCGTCGACCTCGGTAGTGGGGCCGCCGAACAGCGTGTCGTAGGCCAGGCTGTTGATCTCGTACTTCTCCTTGTAGAGGTAGAGGCCGGCCTGCCACGACAGCGGGCTGGAATCGGAATGCTCGACGCGGAACTCCTGGCTCAGCTGCGAGTGGCCCTTGAGCGCGTCCGAGGTCTCGTCGGCAAACGGGATGGTGCCCGGGCCCATCGGCGGGTCGTAGGCCGCGCCGTAGCCGCCGTCGACGTCGCCGCGACTGAACGCGTGCACGTGTTCCCAGCCGGTGATCGAGTTGATCGTGTAGTCGCCCAGCGTCCAGCGCAGCTTGGCGCTGGCGCCGCTCGAGTTCAGCGTCTGCTTGTTCTGGCCGTCGAACGACACCTGGTACGGATCGAAGCCGTCCACCAGGTCGTTCGTGCCCGGCTTGATGATGTTGGCGCGGAACAGGCGCGCGGTGCCGTGCAGGTCGCGTCCGTGCACGTTGAACAGCGCGCTGAACGTGCCCGAGGGCTTGTAGAGCAGTTGCACGCGCAGCGCGTCGTCGTTGTAGCCCTCGAGCTTGCCGGTCTGTTCCTTGGGCGCCGTGTTGGTCACCCAGTCGCCGCGGCGCTGCAGCTGCGTCGAGGCGCGGATGGCCCAGTCCGGACCCAGCGGCATGCCGTAGGCGCCCTCGAGGTTGGTGGTGTTGAAGCTGCCGTAGCTGGCGTTGAAATAGCCGTTGGCGACGCGGCCCGGCGCCACCGAATCCACCTTGACGACGCCCGCCGGCGTGTTGCGGCCGAACAGCGTGCCCTGCGGGCCGGCCAGCACCTCCACCTGGTCGGTGTCGAAGATCGGGAAGCCCTTGAGGATCGGGTTCTCCTGCACGACGTCGTCGTAGATCAGCGAGACCGGCTGCGAGGCGTTGAGGTGGAAGTCGGTGTTTCCGTAGCCGCGGATGTAGAAGCGCGGGAACGCCCGCCCGAACGACGACTCGATGTTCAGGCTGGGCACGCGGCCCGACAGCGCGCGGATGTCGTCGCCGGACGAATTGAGCACGTCCAGGGCCTCGCCGCCGATCGTGCTGACCGAGATCGGCACCGACCTGGCATCTTCCGTCACGCGCTGCGCGGTGACGGTCACGGTCTGGAGCTTGCCGGCCTCGGAGGCCGATGCGGCGCCGGCCGGCGCGGCGGCCTGGCCGTGCGCCGCGGAGGCCGCGAACGCCAGGGCGATGGACAGGGACAGGGGCTTGATGGCGCGCGAGGGGGCGTGCGAACGAAGCGGCCGGTGAGCCGGATGGCGAGTGGACATGGAAGACATCCTGTATTTGTGTGTCTCCGCCGTAAAGCAAGACGAAGGCCACGCAAGGCTTCAGGAAAGGCGGCGTTCCGACTTCGCGGCGCGTCTCCGCCCCGCGACCCGCGCGAGTTCGCGATCATGCGAGATACCATATGAGACCCATACGACTTCAGGTATGGGCCGAGCCCGCGTCGCCGGGCAACATGATGTGCCGACGGCACCCGCCGCGCATCGCGCCGGGGAACATCGCCCGGGCACCCGCTTTGGTGTATCCGCCCAATCGAGGTGCGTCGCGCCGGCGACGCCGCAAAGAGGACCGACCGGTCGCGCGCCGCGCACCGTGGTCGTGCGCGGCGTCCACCCCCACCCGTCAACGGGCCGGCACGCCCTCGCGCCACTGCGCCCAGTGCCCGACGATCTCCGAGACCAGCGGCCACGCCGCCCGGTAGAGGTTGGCGGTGGCGATGGGAAACCCGCCCGAGGCGGCATTCAGCGATTCCTGGGCGGTCTGGCCGGGATGCGGCCGGTCGAAGTTCGCGCCGGTGCGCAGCACGGCCACGCGGTGCAGGTCCAGGCGGCCGGCGGCCGCGCCGCGCCGCAGCGATTCGTAGGTCGCGTTGTCCTCCTGCTGCGTCGTGCAGTAGGTGCCCTTGCCGTCGGTGAGCAGGCGGGTCCACGCCGAGGCGCGCGCGCCCAGCCGATCGCCGTGCCACCAGGTGTCGCCGGCGAGCGTGTCGCATTGCAGGACACCCGGGGCGGCCTGGGCGGCCGGCTGCGGATACTGCTTGCGGTAGGCCGCCGCGGCGTCGCTGTCGTCCAGGCGCGCCGTTCGCGACAACGCCAGCGCGCGCTGCAGCAGGGCCTCGTCGAGCTGGAAGACCTCGGTGCCGTACTCCAGCTTGGGCCGGGTGGCCGGATCGGCCGCGCCGATGCCCACGTAGCCGATATCCCAGGATGGCGGCGCCTCGCGGGCGTCGAATTCCTGCTGCAGGCCGAAATCGACCAGGTAGCGCGCCCAGGCCGCGGCACCCAGCGTGCCGACGTTCGGGTCGATGCCGGCGATGCCGGTGACCACGACGTACGCGCGCGACAGGTCGAACTTCGGGCTCAGCACCAGGGCCATCGTGGACGCCGCGGCGTTCGCGTGGCCCATGCCCGTGGTCATCACGCACACGCCGCTCGCGGTGCACTTCACGTCGGAGTAGTCGGCCGACAGACCGGGCACGCGCACGGATCGGGTCGGCGGCAACTGCGCCAGCCACGGGGCGGCCTCCGGACCGAACAGCGTGATGACCAGCACCTTGACGGGAACGGCCGGCGGCGCCTTGGACGCGACGGCGGCCGGCGGCACCGCGGCGATGAGCAGCGCCGCGGCGGCGGCACGCAGCGAAAGGGAGGTCGGACGGGACACGGTGAATTCCTGGAAGAGGTAGCGACCGGCATCGTGCGTGCAGGAATCCTGCCAGGCTTCAGGCCACGCCGCGGCGCTCGCGAATCAGCGGTCGAACTTCAAGTAAAACCTTTGATTTGAATCCCAAGCAATTGATTCAACAAGACCGTGCAAGCCTAGCAGATATCAATGTTTTACTTTCAATTCAAGCCGCAAGCCATTGTTTTCATTGCTTTTCTCCCCGCGAATCCACTGTCCCGAACCCGGAGATCGACTTCGACACCACCGGCTGCCCCCAGTAGTCCACGTGACCGGCTCCGGAAATCTGCACCCGAAGCCTGTCGACCGTCCACAGCGACGCATTGCCCACGCCGCTGATCGACACGTCGGCCGTGCCGGCGCGCAACTGCTCCGCGACGATCTTGCCCTTGCCCGACACGGACAGGCGCAGATGGTCGACCTGCCCGTTGAGCTGTCCCTCGCCGGCCCCGGACACCTCGAAGCTGAGCTGGCCCACCTTCAACTGGTCGAGCCGTACCACGCCCATGCCGGCCATGCTGACGGTCAGCTGGTCGCCGCCGATCGGCCCCGGCGCCAGGACATCGTTGGAGCCCGCGATCGTGAGCCGAACCAGGTGCCGCACCCGCACTTCCACCTGCGCCCCGTCGCCGCCGCTCCTCCAGAATTTCCAGCCGCCGGGCAGCGCAATCTTCAGGCGGTGTCCGTCCAGGCGCACCTCCACCGCCTCCTGCGCCCGCGCGTCGCCCGGCACGAACACCTCGTCGCGATCGCCCTGCACCAGCCGAACCTGGCCCGCGCCGTCCACCACGACGCTGTCGAACGGCCCCGGCGCGTAGACCTTGCCTTCGCCCTGGGCCTGCGGTTGCGCCCACGCCAGCGCGGGCACCAACGCCCCCGCGGCGAGCGCGACGGCCAGAAGATGGCGGCTCATATCGATTGCTCCCTCAGTTTCCTGGAGACGTCCCGGTTGGCCGTGATCAGCGTGCCGTCGGTCATGCGGGCGACCAGTTGCGAGTTCTCGTCGGGCGTCAGCGACTCCACGAAATCGAGGTTGACGATGCAGCTGCGGTGCAGCTTGACGAAGCGCGCCGGGTCGAGCCGCTGCTCGAACGCGACGATGGGCAGCCGCACCAGGTAGCTGCGGCCCTTGACGGCCAGCGCCGTGTATTTGGTGTCGGAGCGCAGGTGCTCGATGACGTCGACGTTGATCGGGAAGATGCGGCCCTGGTCGCGCACCAGCACGCGCGCAAGGGGCGCGTTCTCGTTCGCCTGCAGCGCATCGACCGCGCCGGCCAGCGCGGCGCCGGCGTCGCGCCGCACATGCGTGATCGCCTCGACGAAGCGCTCGTGCGAGAACGGCTTGAGCAGGTAGTCCACGGCATGCAGCTCGAACGCGGCCAGCGCGTGCTCGTCGTAGGCGGTGGTGAAGATGACGGCCGGCGCGTGGTCGTCGGCGGCCAGCGCCTGCACCACCTGCAGCCCGGTGAGCACGGGCATCTGGATGTCCATGAGCACCAGGTCGGGCTGCAGCGCGCGGATCTGCGCCAGCGCGCTGGCGCCGTCGCCGCAGGTGGCCACGAGCTGCAGCGACGGCATCTGCGCGACCCAGTCGGCCAGGGCCTCGGCGGCGAGCGGTTCATCCTCGGCGATGAGGACGCGGGTAGGAGAGGTCATTGCGGTATCCAGAGGTCGACGCGAAAGCCCGCGCCGGGCCGGGTGCGGATCTGCAGGCGGGCGCGGCCGTCGTAGTCGAGCGCGAAGCGGCGGCGCAGCGCCGTCAGGCCGATGCCCGAGCGCTCGGGCGCCGGGTCGTCCAGGCGCGACGGCTCGCAGCCGGCGCCGTCGTCCTCCACGCTCAGCTCCAGGCCGAGGTTCATCGTGTTGCGCGCGCTGCGGATGCCCACGCGGCCGCCGTCCACACGCGGCGCGATGCCGTGCTGGATGGCGTTCTCCACCAGGGGCTGCAGGCTCAGCGGCGGGATCTCGTCGGCGAAGGTGGCCGGATCCAGCTGCCAGTCGACCTGCAGGCGCTTGCCCAGGCGCAGGCTCTCCAGCGCGAGGTAGTCGCGCACGAACTCGATCTCCTCGCCCAGCGGCACGCGATCGGCGGCACTGCGCTTGGTGTCGAGCACATAGCGCAGCATGCCCGCGAAGCGCATCAGTGCGGCCTCGGCCGCCTGCGCGTCCTTGCGGGTGAGCGCGATCAGCGAGTTGAGCGTGTTGAACAGGAAGTGCGGATTCAGCTTGCCGCTGATCACGGCGAGCTCGGCCCGCGCCAGCGCCGATTCGGCCTGGGCGGCGGCCAGGCTGGCGGCCCGCGCGCGGCGCGCCTGCAGCCACGCGGCGAACGCCCCGCCGATCGCGGCGTACGCGATCACGCCCCATATCGCTCGCCACAGCGCGGTCTGCACCAGCATCACGTTCGCATAGACGCGGCCGTACAGCAGCCAGGACGCCGCGTAGTCGCAGGCCTCCCACGCCACTCCGAACGCGAGCGCGCCCGCGGCGTGGCGCAAGGCCTCCACCACCGTCCCGCCCTGCCCGGCCTGCGCCCAGCGTACCCAGGGGAAGACGGCCACGCCCAGCAGCATGGGTGGCCACAGGGTGAGCGTCGCCTGGTAGACGGCCTGCCACAGCTGCCACAGGCCGCGCTGGAATTCCGCGCCGGCCAGCACGTGCAGCAGCCAGGCGAGGACGCAGGCGCAGCCGTACCCGATCCACAGTTGACGCGAGGTGCCGGAACGGGCGGTGGGCGGGGACAAAGCATCGGTCATGGCGCCATGGTACGTAGAGCCCGACCCGGCGGGGAGCGCCGGGGACGGAATGCCGGATTGAGTGACCGGATTGCGGTTGCTCGCGCCCGAGGCGCGCCGCGCGTCCGGGCAGTGGAACGATTTTCCAGGTTGCGTCCATCGCCATCCCTTGAAAGCAATTTCATTCCAGAATCAAGAAAATCAAGAGCATTGAATATCACTGACAAGCCAATACGATGGGTACCCATGCCCTCCCGGCCACGACCCCGGAATCCGATGCCATGGAAATCTATCTCGACGCCAACGCCACCACGCCCGTCCTCGCGCAAGCCCGCGAGGCGGCCCTCGCGGCGATGGCCGACGACTACGGCAACCCCAGCAGCGTGCACAGCACCGGCCTGCGCGCCCGCTCGCTGATCGACGACGTGCGCGCCCGCGCCCGCCGCGTGCTGGGCGCATCCACCGGACGCCTGCTGTTCACCAGCGGCGCCACGGAGGGCATCCAGACGGCGGTGCTCTCGGCGCTGGTGGCCTTGCGCGATCGCCGCGACGCCGGCGAGGCGATTCCCGGCCTGCTGCTGTACGGCGCCACCGAGCACAAGGCCGTGCCCGAGTCGCTGCGCCACTGGAACGCGCTGCTGGGCCTCGGGCTCCAGGTGCAGGCGATCCCGGTAGGGCGCGACGGCCGCCACGACCTGGCCTGGCTGCGCGAGCGCGCGCCACGGGCCGGCCTCGTCTGCACGATGGCCGCCAACAACGAGACCGGCGTGGTCAGCGACCTCGACGGCATCGCGCAGGCCCTGGAAGACAGCGGGGCCCTATGGCTGGTGGACGGCGTCCAGGCCCTGGGCAAGCTGGCGCTGCGGCTGGCCGAACGCCGCATAGCCTACGCCCCGTTTTCCGGCCACAAGCTGTACGCGCCCAAGGGCATCGGCCTGCTCTACGTGCGCGAAGGCGCGCCGTTCACGCCGCTGATGGCCGGCGGCGGCCAGGAGAGCGCGCAACGCTCCGGCACCGAGAACATGGCCGGCGTGGCCGCGCTCGGCGCGGTGCTGGCGGCGCTCGAGGACGGCGGCACCTTCGCCGACGCCGCCACGCTCCAGGCCTGGCGCGACCGGCTGGCCGCCGCGCTCGTCGAGGCCTTTCCGGCGCTGGAGTTCAACGCGCCGCCGGCGCTGTGCCTGCCCACCACGCTCAATTTCTCCGTGCCCGGCCTGGGCTCCAAGCTGCTGCTGGACCTGTTCGACGCCGCCGGCGTGCGCGTGAGCGGCGGCTCGGCCTGCAGCGCTGCCAAGGCCCGGCCCAGCGACGTGCTCGAGGCGATGGGCCTGCCCGACTGGCAGGCCGCGTCGGCGGTGCGCCTGTCGTTCGGCCCCGCGGCGGACGACGCGTTCATCGCCGAGGCCTGCGAACGCATCCGCGCCTGCGGCCGCTCGTTGCGCGAGAGCTGCCTCGTGCCGAGCGAGCCCAAGGCACTGCCGCCCGGCGGCCTCACCCGCTTCGTCGTGGACGGCGCGTGCTGCTACCTGCTGGCCGATGCCGCCAGCCGCCGCTGCGTGGTCATCGACCCGCTGCCCGAACTTACCACGCGCCTGGCCGACCTGCTGCGCTGCCAGCGCTACACGGTCGCCGCGGTGCTGGACACCCACAGCCATGGCGACCACGCCTCGTCGGCCGGCGAGCTGCGCGCCGCGCTGCCCGAGCTGATGGAGGACGTGGGCACGATCGACGCGCTGGGCTGGCCACGAGAGGTGCACCAGTTGACGCTGGGCACGCTGCTGCTGGCGCGCCTGGCCGTGCCGGGCCACACGCTCGACTCCACCGCCTACCTGCTGCGCGACGCCCAGGGCCTGCGCGCCGCCTTCGTCGGCGACACCGTGATGCCCGGCGCGCTGGGCCGCAGCGATTTCGCGCAGAGCGCCCCGCTCTCGTTCGGCACCTCGCTGCTGGAGCTCGCCCGGGTGGTGGGGTCCGGCACGCTGCTGCTGCCCGGCCACGACTACGACGACCGCTTCGCGAGCACCCTGGCCACCGAGCGCCGCGCGCAGCCGCTGCTGGCCCGCGTGTTGGGCGGCGGGCTGGACGCGGCGGGCTTCGCGGCCGCGAAGGCCGAGCTGGAGCGCGACCTGGGGCTCACCCGCTACCAGACGCTCGCCTGCGGCGCGCGCGTCGACATCCGCGGCGACCAGGCGACGCAGGAGCTGACGGCCGCGCAATTGCGGCAGTTGCTGCTGGCGCATCCCGACCTGCTGCTGGTGGACGTGCGCGAGCCCTACGAGCAGCGCCTGGGCCAGACGCCCGAGCTGGCCGCGCCGCGCGTGCGGCACCAGGCGATCGCGCTGTCGCAGCTCCTGCTGGCGCTGCCGGAATGGCTGGCGCTGCCGGCGCCGACGCCCGTCGTCTTCTTCTGCCGCAGCGGCAACCGCAGCGCCCAGGCGGCCGAAGCGGTGCGGCGCCTGGGGCACGACCAGGCCTGGAGCCTGGCGGGCGGGCTCGCGCTGTGGCGGCCCGAGGCGATGGCCGGCGAGGTCTCGACGGCCTGAGAACCTGTAGCACCGCCCGGGCCGGCTCGTCCGGAGGATCCGATCGCCGCCGGCCTCGCGCCGGCGGCGTCGTTGCCGGGCCGGTCGGGCCGCCGCGATCCCATCTCCATTTTTTGAGTGAACGTTAATGCGAATGAGTCGCATCTAGTTTATTATCCGTTCACCACGAAAGAACCGGATCGCACCCGATGCAACCTCAACGCCTGTCGTACGGCACCGCCGGCGCCGACGTCCAAGTTCGTAGCACGCCGCCGGCCATCCCGCGCCAGGCCGCCCTGGCACGCGTGCCGGCCGGGCTGGCCGCGCCGCCGCGCTACGGCGAGGGAACGTCGGGCCAGGCCCGGCGCCGCCGCGGGGTGCTGGCCGCCCTGCTCGTCGTCCACGGCGCCGCCGTCGTCGGCCTGATGAACGCCGGCCGCCTGCGCGACGTCGTCGTCGACGCCACCAGGCCGGTGTTCGTGGCCGTGGTCGACGCCCCCGCGCCGCTCGCGCCGCCGAGGCAACTCCCACCGCCGCCCAGCCTGCGCATGCCCGCGCCGCCGCCGCTGCAGATACCCTTGATCGCGCCCGAGCCGTCGCCGTCGCCTTCGCCGCTGGTGGCGCAGGCCATCTTGCCGCCGCCGCCCGCCCCGGAAACGCCCGCCGCCCCCGAGGCACCCGCCGCGCCGCGCGTGCTGCCGGCCTCGGCGGTGCAGTTCCTGGTGGCGCCGGCGCCGGCCTACTCGCGCACCTCCGCCAGGATGCGCGAGTCCGGCAAGGCGCTGGTGCGCGTCTTCATCGACGAGCAAGGCATGCCGCGCGACGTCCAGCTCGTCGCGTCCACCGGCTTCTCCCGCCTCGATGACGCCGCCGTCACCGCCGTGCGCAACGCGCGCTTCAAGCCCTGTCTCGAGAACGGCGTGCCCGTTGCCGGCTGGGCCTCCATCCCCATCGAATTCGAGCTGCCGAAATGAACCTCTCCCACGCCATTGCCGCCCGCACCAACGACGCTCCCAACGACGCCGAGGCGCTCCAGCGCGGCTTCGCGACGGGCGCCCCGATCCGCGCGGCCAACGTCCGCAGCATCACCAGCGAGCAGTTGTTCGCCGAGTTCCCCGAAGTGCAGATCGCCCATGGCGACGCCGTCTATCGGCTGCGCCAGACTTCGCTGGGCAAGCTGATCCTGACGAAATGACGGCGGCCGCGGGACCGCCCGCGCGCGCCTGGTGGCTCAAGACGCTCCATCGCTGGCACTGGATCAGCTCCGCCGTCGCGCTGCTGGGCATGCTGCTGTTCGCGGCCACCGGCCTGACGCTCAACCACGCGGCGCGCATCGAGGCCCATCCGGTGGTGGTCGACCGCAAGGCGCAGCTGCCGGCGCCGCTGCTGGCCGCCCAGGCCGCGTCCGCCGGCGAGAAGAAGCACGACGCGCCCCTGCCCGCCGCGCTGGCGGACTGGGTGGCAGGCGCGCTGCGGGTGGACGTGCACGGCCGCTCCGCCGAGTGGTCGCCCGACGAGATCTACGTGGCGATGCCGCGGCCCGGCGGCGACGCCTGGGTGCGCATCGATCGCACGAGCGGCGAGGCCGAGTTCGAGGACACCGAGCGTGGCTGGGTGTCCACCCTCAACGACCTGCACAAGGGCCGCAACGCCGGCACGGCCTGGAGCTGGTTCATCGACGCGTTCGCCGTCGCCTGCCTGGTCTTCACCGTCACGGGCCTGGTCATCCTGCAGATGCACGCCGGCAACCGTCCGGGCACCTGGCCGCTGGTGGGCCTGGGCGTGGTACTGCCGGTGCTGCTGGCCCTCCTCTTCATCCATTGAATCCCCTGGAACGACGACTCCGATGCTGATCCGAACCTCCTTCGCCCTCACCGCCGCCGTGACGGCCGTGCCCGCCCTGTCCGCCGAGCTCAGCCTGAAGGTGCAGCTGCCGCGCATGGACATCGCCGAATACCACCGGCCGTACCTGGCGGCCTGGGTCGAGAAGGCCTCCGACCAGACCTACGCCGGCAACATCGCGCTCTGGTACGACCTCAGGAAGCGCGACAACGGCGGCGCGAAATGGCTCAAGGACATGCGCTCGTGGTGGCGCAAGAGCGGCCACGACGCCGCCGTGGTGGACGGCGTCACCGGCGCCACGCGCACGGGCGGCGACCATGTCATCAACCTGCTCGATGCCAAGGCCGTGACGGCGCTGCCGCCGGGCCAGTACGAGGTGGTGGTGGAGGCGGCCCGCGAGAACGGTGGCCGCGAGGTGCTGCGCGTGCCGTTCGAGTGGCCCGTGAAGAAGGCGCAGTCGGCCCAGGCCCAGGGCCTGGGCGAGCTGGGCACCGTCTCCATCGCCGCCAGGCCCTGAGGAACGCCATGAAGCGCATCAACCGCCCTCGCCTCGCCCTGCTCGCCGCCGGCGCGCTGCTGTCCCTGTCGGCCCATGCGCACCGCCCGTGGCTGCTGCCCTCGGCCACGCTCGCCGACGGCCCGTCGCCGGTGGTCAGCATCGACGCCGCGATCTCCGAAGACCTGTTCGAGTTCGACGCGTTCCCGCTGCAGCTGGACACCCTGCGCGTGACCGCGCCGGACGGCAGCGCCGTCGCCACCGACGCCCGCACGGAGGCGAGGCGCCGCGTCACGTTCGACGTGAGGCTGGCCCAGAAAGGCACCTACCGCATCGCCGGCGTCACCGACACGGTCATGGCCTCGTGGAAGGCCGGCGGCGAGACGAAGCGCTGGCGCGGCACGCCCGCCGCGCAGGCCGGGGAGGTGCCGGCCGACGCGCAGGACCTGCAGGTCACGCGCCAGCTCGCCCGCGCCGAGACCTTCGTCACCAACGAGGCGCCCGGCGCGCCGCCGGCCACGTTCACCGGCGCGGGCCTGGAGCTGCTGCCGCTGACCAACCCCACCGACCTGAGCGTGGGCGATTCGTCGCGCTTTCGCATGCTGCTCGATGGCAAGCCCTACGCCGGCGCCGACGTCACCGTGATCCGCGGCGGCAACCGTTATCGCTACAAGTTGGGCGAGCTCGCGCTCAGGACCGACGCCGCGGGCGAGTTCAGCGTGGCATGGCCGGAGGCCGGCCGCTACTGGCTGGGCATCAACCATGGCGGACGCGGCGACGCGCGCCGCGAAAGCTACTCGGCCACCTTCGAGGTGCTGCCCAGGTGAGCCTCGCGCAGGCCTCGGCAACGGCGCGACGCGTGCTGCTGCCCGCGACGCTGGATCGCGCCCCGCCGCCGCTGGGCGGCCGCGTCCACGGGTTCACCGGCCGCACGATGGGCACGACCTGGAGCGTGCGCCTCGTCGCCGGCGTCCGCCTGGCGCGCGAGCCGGTGTTCCGCGCGATCCAGGGCGCGCTCGACGAGGTCGTCGCGCAGATGAGCACCTGGGAGCCTGGCTCGACGCTCAGCCGCTTCAACCGCGCCGAGGCCGGGACATGGCATCCGCTGCCCGCCGAGTTCCACGAGGTGCTCGCCTGCGCGCGCGCCGTGGCCGAGCGCAGCGACGGCGCGTTCGATCCGACCGCCGGCGCGCTGGTCGACGCCTGGGGCTTCGGCCCCGCGCCGCGCGGCGAGCTGCCGCGGGCCGCGCGCCTGGCACAGGCGCGCGCGCGGGCCGGCTGGCGCCGCCTCGACCTGGATCCTGCACGCCGCGCGCTGCTGCAGCCGGGTCGCCTGGCGCTGGATCTCTCGGCCATCGCCAAGGGCTTCGGCGTCGACCTGGTCGCGCGCCGCCTGCACGCGCTGGGCCTCGAGAGCCACCTGGTGGAGGTCGGCGGCGAACTGCGCGGCAGCGGCGTCAAGCCGGATGGCCGGCCCTGGTGGGTGCAACTGGAACACCCGGACGCCGAGGCCGGGGGCGCGCCGGTGCTGCTGGCCCTGCACGGCCTGTCGGTGGCCACGTCCGGCGACTACCGGCGCTGGTTCGAGCACGCCGGCACGCGCTACAGCCACACGATCGATCCGCGCGACGGCCTGCCCATCCGCCACGGCCTGGCCGCGGTCACGGTGATCCACGCCGGGTGCATGCAGGCCGACGCGTGGTCCACCGCGCTCAACGTGCTGGGGCCCGTGGACGGCACGGCGCTGGCCGGCCGTCTCGGCCTGGCCGCCCGCTTCGTCGTGCGCCGCGGCGCGGGCTTCGAGGAGCGCACCAGCGTGGCCTTCGACCAGTTCCTGAAATGACCCTGTTCGGAATCGAGGCCGCGCGCGTGGCGGCCGCGGCGGCCGTCGTCGCGACGTACGGCGGGCTGTGCGCGGCCGTGGCGCTGGGCGAACGCCGCAAGGCCGCGGCGCTTGCCGCGCGCGGGTTGGCGCTCGGGGGCGCGCGGGACGCGCAGGCGCGCCCGCTGCTGGTCGTGCACGCGAGCCAGACCGGCGCCGCCGAACAGCTCGCGTGGCAGGCGGCGCACGCCCTGCACGGCTCCGCGCTGCCCGCGCGGGTGGCCGCGCTGGGCACGCTCGCGCCGGCCGACCTCGCGGCCGCCGCGTCGGTGTTGCTGATCGCCAGCACCTGCGGCGAGGGCGACGCGCCCGACAGCGCCTCGCCCTTCGTGCGCCGCTTCATGGGCGATGCGCCGGTCGAGTCGCTGGCGGGCGTGCGCTACGGGCTGCTGGCGCTGGGCGACCGCGAGTTCGCGAACTACTGCGCCTTCGGCCGCACGCTGGATGCGTGGCTGGCCGCCCATGGCGCGCGCGCGCTGTTCGAACGCATCGAGGTCGACTGCATGGACGCGCAAGGCCTGGCGCGCTGGAAGCACGCGCTGGGCCGCCTGGCCGGCGTCGGCGCCACGCTCGCCTGGCAGGAGCCCGAGCGCCAGGCCTGGCGCCTCGCGCGCCGCACGCACCTGAACCCGGGCAGCAGCGGCGCGCCCGTGTTCCACCTGGAGCTGGAGCCGCCCCCCGGCACGCTGCCCGCTTGGGAGCCCGGCGACCTGCTGCGGGTGCGCGTGCCGCATGCGCCGGACCGGCCGCGCGACTACTCGATCGCGTCGATCCCCGCCGAGGGCCGCGCCCACCTGCTCGTGCGCCAGGAGCGCCGCGCCGACGGCAGCCTGGGGCTCGCCTCGGGCTGGCTGACGCGCGACGCGGCCGTGGGCGGCGTGGTGCTGCTCGACACCCTGGCCCACCGCAACTTCCGGCTCGGCGCCAACGCCGGCCGGCCGCTCATCCTCATCGGCAACGGCACCGGCATCGCGGGCCTGCGCGCGCACCTGAGCGCCCGCGCCTCGCGCGCCGGTGCGCGACCGCGCAACTGGCTGGTGTTCGGCGAACGCCAGGCCGCGCACGACTTCCACTTCCGCCAGGACGTGGAGCGCTGGCACGCGGACGGCAGCATCACGCGCCTGGATCTCGCGTTCTCGCGCGACCAGGCCGCCAAGCACTACGTCCAGGATCGCCTGCGCGCCCAGCCCGAGGCCGTGCGCGAATGGCTGGACGACGGCGCCGCGGTGTACGTCTGCGGCAGCCTGCGGGGCATGGCCGCCGGCGTGGAGGAGGCCCTGCGGGAGATCGTGGGCAGCGAGCGGCTGGAGGCGCTGATCGACGAAGGCCGCTACCGGCGCGACATCTACTGAAAGGGTC
>Ga0210384_10001409_pt1 | contig 32858 bp, 25 predicted proteins | sample IncBWH2MmetaG_FD_160574 | JGI IMG/M metagenome (GOLD analysis project Ga0210384, IMG submission 160574) | Forest soil microbial communities from Barre Woods Harvard Forest LTER site, Petersham, Massachusetts, United States - Inc-BW-H-2-M | ecosystem: Environmental > Terrestrial > Soil >...
AAGGACTTCACGCACGCGCCGCCGCCGCCCGTGAGTCAGGGGTCCGCGGCAACGCGGCGGCGTGCCCCCGGCGCCGGGGAGCGCTTTGCGGTCCTGAATCCTGCCAGCGGGCAGGTGCTGGCGGAACTCACCGCCGACGGTCCGGAAGCTGTGGACGCCGCCGTCGCCCGCGCGGTCGCGGCGCAGAAGCACTGGGGAGACTTAAGCGGCACCGAACGCGGCCGGGTGCTGCAGCGAGCGGCGCAGCTGTTGCGCGCGCGAAATAACGAGCTCGCGGAGCTCGAGACCCGCAACACCGGTAAACCGATCAGCGAGACGCGCGTCGTTGATGTGCAGTCGGGCGCCGACTGCCTCGAATACTACGGTGGACTCGCGGCAGGGATCGCGGGCGAGCACCTCGATCTGGGCGCGCAGGCTTTCGGTTACACCCGCCGCGAGCCACTCGGGGTCGTCGCGGGCATCGGCGCCTGGAATTACCCGCTGCAGATCGCGTGCTGGAAGGCAGCTCCCGCGCTCGCCTGCGGCAACGCCATGCTCTTCAAGCCCGCGGAGCTGACTCCGCTGACCGCCGTGAAGCTGGGCGAGGTATTCGCTGCCGCGGGACTCCCGGAGGGGCTGTTCCAGATCGTGCAGGGCGGCGCTGATACCGGGCGGCTGCTGACGCGCCACCCGCAGATCCGCAAGATCTCGCTCACAGGAGAGGTCGGAACCGGCAAGGCCCTCATGGCGGATGCCGCCGCGTCGCTGAAGCAGGTGACGCTGGAGCTCGGCGGAAAATCCCCGCTCATCGTGTTCGCGGACGCGAAGCTCGACAACGCCGTGGCGGGCGCGCTGCTCGGGAACTTCTATTCCGCGGGCGAGGTGTGCTCGAACGGCACGCGCGTGTTCGTCCACCGCAGCATCCGCGCGCGCTTCCTCGAGCTCTTGTGTGCGCGGGTGGCGGCCATGCGCATCGGCGACCCGCTCGATCCTGCCACCCAGGTGGGTGCGCTGATCTCGGAAAGTCACATGGAGAAGGTACTGGGATTCATCGCGCGCGGCCGTGAGCAGGGCGCCCATGTGCTGACCGGCGGCGTGCGGGTCACGAACGGCGACCTCGTGAACGGCTGCTTCGTCGCACCCACGGTGTTCGACGGTTGTCATGACGACATGGACATCGTGCGCCAGGAGATCTTCGGCCCGGTCATGTCGGTACTGGAGTTCGACGACGAGGAGGAGGTGATCGCGCGCGCCAACGCCACTGAATTCGGGCTCGCGGCGGGGGTGTTCACCAACGACCTCACGCGTGCGCACCGCGTGATTGCGCAGCTGCAGGCCGGCACCTGCTGGATCAATCACTACAACGTCACGCCGGTCGAGCTGCCGTTCGGCGGCGTCAAGCTCTCGGGCCTGGGGCGCGAGAACGGCCGGGCGGCGATCGAACATTACACACAGCTCAAGAGTGTCTATGTCGCCATGGGCGACATCGACACGCCTTACTGAACGCGCGCGGCCGCCACGAGCCTCACCGTGAGCGAGGAAACCGTTGACTATGTGATCGTCGGAGCGGGTTCCGCGGGTTGTGTGCTCGCGGATCGCTTGAGCGAGGACGGCAAGGACAGCGTGCTGCTGCTCGAGTACGGGGGCTCGGATCGCTCGCTGTGGATCCAGATGCCGACCGCGCTGTCCATTCCGATGAACATGGCGCGCTACGACTGGCGCTACTTCACGGAAAGTGAGCCGCAGCTGGATGGCCGGCGCCTGCACACGCCGCGCGGCAAGGTGCTCGGCGGCTCCTCGTCGATCAATGGCCTGGTTTACGTGCGCGGCAACCCGCTTGATTTCGAGCGCTGGGAGGAGGAGGGCGCGAGCGGCTGGGGCTATCACGACGTGCTGCCGTACTTCCGCCGCGCCGAGCGGCGCGCGCAAGGCGCCGATGAGTATCGCGGCGGCGAGGGCCCGCTCGAGACGCGCCTGGGACTGCTCACCAACCCCCTGCACGCCGCGTGGCTCGAGGCCGGGCGTCAGGCCGGCTACCCGCTGAGCGCCGACATCAACGGCTTTCAGCAGGAAGGCTTCGGCTATCTGGACATGACGGTGGGTGGCGGCCGCCGCTGCAGCGCCGCCAATGCCTACCTGCGGCCGGCGTTGCGCCGGCGCAATCTTGGCCTGCGCACGCACGCGCTCGCCACTCGCATCCTGTTCGACGGCCGACGCGCGGTCGGGGTCGCTTACCGGCGCGGCGGGGAGCTGCGCGAAGTGCGCGCGCGCCGCGAGGTCATCGTGTGCGCCGGACCGATCAACTCGCCACAGTTGCTGAAACTCTCGGGAGTGGGGCCTGCGCGGGAGCTCGCCGAACATGGCATTGGGGTCGTGCACGAACTGCCCGGTGTCGGGGAGAACCTGCAGGACCACCTCGAGTTCTATTTCCAGGTGGCGTGCCGCGAGCCGGTGACTCTGTATGGCCAGATGTCGGCGCTGCGGCGGACGCTGATCGGCTTGAACTGGATGCTGACCCATGGCGGCCTCGGCGCCAGCAATCATTTCGAGACCGGCGGCTTCATCCGCAGCCGCGCTGGCGTACGCTATCCGGACATCCAGTTCCACTTCCTGCCGATGGCCGTGAGCTACGACGGTTCATCGCTGGCACGCGAGCACGGCTTCCAGGCGCACGTCGGGCCCTTGCGCTCGCGGAGCCGTGGCTGGGTGCGCCTCAGCTCCGCGCACGCCCTTGATAAGCCGCAGATCTTCTTCAACTACATGTCGTGCCCCGAGGACTGGCAGGAGATGCGTGCCTGCGTGCGCCTCACGCGCGAGATCTTCGCGCAGCCGGCCTTCGACCGCTATCGCGCCCGCGAGCTGCAGCCCGGGGATGCCGTGCAGACGGACGCCGAGATCGATGCCTTCATCCGCGCCAGGGTCGAGAGCGCCTTTCATCCTTCCTGCTCGTGCCGCATGGGCGCCGCCGTGCAGCCGCTCACGGTAGTGGATCCGGCCACGCGCGTCGTCGGGGTCGAAGCACTGCGGGTCGTCGACTCCTCGATCATGCCGTCGATCACGAGCGGCAATCTCAACGCGCCCACCATCATGCTGGCGGAGAAGGCCGCCGATCACATCCGGGGCGCAGCGCCCCTGCCGCGTGCGAGTGCGCCCTATTACGTCGCGCCAGAGTGGCAGCGCGCACAGCGTTAGTCAGTCCCGGTAGCGCGTCAGCGCATCGCCGAGCGCGGCGCGCAAGGATCCGAGCCACGGCTCGTAGTGGCGCCATTGGTCCAGGCCCTCGCGATACAGCGGCTGGCGGACCTGCTCGGAACTCGCCGTGCGCACGCTGCGTTCGGTCTTGTGGAACTCGACGCAGGCCGGTTCAAACTCCAGGCCGCAATACCCGAGCAGGCGCCGCACGTTGCCCTCCAGGTCATCCACCAGGTCCTCGTGCTGCACACGCAGCACGCGTCCGGGCAGGACGGCATCCCAGTGGTGCATGAGTTCCAGGTAGGTACGGTAGTAGCGCGCGATGTCTTCGACGCTGTAGGCAAATTCCTGGCCGCTCGCGAACAGTTGCTTGAGGTTGCCGAAGCAACAGGCCATCGGCTCACGCCGCGCGTCGATGATCGTGGCGTTGGGTAACATCAAATGAATGAGCCCGATGTGGCGGAAGTTGTTGGGCATCTTGTCGATGAAACGCGGCTTGCCGGTGCGGTAGACGCGCGTGTCGCCCAGGTACTTCTCGCCGAGGCGGCGGAGCTCCGCGGGCGTCATGTCCGCCAGCACCGCCGGATAGCGCGGGTTGTCGAGGCTCCAGTCACGGCCCTGGAGACCCGCCACCAGACGCGGCACCTCGGCGAGCTCGTGTGTGCCTTCCACCGCGGAGTGCGACGCCAGGATCTGCTCTATCAGCGTCGAGCCGGAGCGCGGCAGACCGACGATGAATATCGGGTCGGGGTCGGGCGCCCCACCGTCCTTGTGGCGCGCGAATAACGCCGCGGTACACACCTCGATCTGCAGCCGCGTGTTGAGTTCGAGGACTTCGGGACGATAACGGCTCGCGGCGCGCTTGAGTGCATTTCCCCGGGCGTAAAACTCGAAGGATTTTGCGTATTGCTGTTGGTCCTCGAGGGCCTTGCCGAGGGCAAAACACAGATGGTAGCGGTCAGTCACGGAGGTGGACGCGGCGCTTTCAGCGCTATGCATTGCCTCCAGCTCCCGCTCCTCGAACCGGTAGGTCTTGAGATTTGCCAGGCTCCAGTAGGCATCCCCGTATGCGGTGCGCGCGGCCGCGGCGGCGCGGTACTCGGCAATCGCTGCCTCGCGCTTACCCAGGGTCTTGAGCGAGTGCGCGATCGACAGATGCAGATCCGCCGGCTGCGCGGCGCCGGGCAGGAGCTCCCGGTAAAGCTCGACGGCGCGCTCGTGCACGCCGAGTCCCACCCAGGTCATTGCCTGGAGCGTGCGGTAGTTGCGATCGGCAGCGTCCGCCGCCAGCAGCCTTTCGGCTTGTTCCTGAGCACGCTGGTACAGGTGGCGCTTGATGAGGACCTGCGCGTAGTCGAAGCGGGCGGGGTGATAGTCAGGTGCCACATCCAGCACGCCCTCGAGCAGCAGCTGCGCATCATCGAGTACGTCGCGTTCGATGCCGATGCGCGCGAGCAGACGCATCGCCTCGACGTGGTGGCCGTGCCTCAGCAGGAAGGCGCGAATGAGATGCTCAGCCGGCGCCAGTTCGCCGTCGCAGAACAACGCCGTGGCCGTCACCACCTCCGCCGGCAGCTTCTTCAGCGTCGCGACATGCGCGGCCGCGGCCGCGGCGTTGGCAGCCTCCCCGGTCAGCCGGTACAGGCCTTCCAGCATGCTCCAGCTGACCGGCAGTGCCGGATTGATGTTGACGCCGCGCAGGAAGGCCTCGATGGCCTGCGGAGCCCGCTTCAGTGCCACGAAGCAGTGCCCGCGCTCCTGGTGGAGGCGGCTGAAGCGCGGGTGCAGCCTCTCGAGTTCGTCCAGAGTGGCGAGGGCCGCCGGGGTAGCACCGAGATGACGCTGCGCGACCGCCTTCAGGTACAGCGCCTCGCGGTGCAGCGGTGCCGTGGCGAGCAGGGCGTCGGCGGCACCCAGCACCGCATCGTAGCGCCGCTCACCGACGAGCGCGCGCATCCGCAGGACCTCAGGTTCCACCGGCGCCGGTTCGTTCATGCGCACGCCACCGGCGGCGGTAACGCGCGTAATCAGCCGGTCAGAACTGGTAGCCGAAGGTGCCGGTAATCACCCGCGGCCGCAGCGGCGTCTGCGCGGTGATGAACTGCTGGGAGCTGATGAACGTGCTGGCGTTCGAATCCGAGAGGTTCTCGCAGGAGACGCTGAAGAACCAGGTGTCCTTCGCCACGCCGACCGACGCGTTGTAGGTCGAATAGGCGGGATTCTCGAACCGACCCCTGGAGGTACTCACGGCTCCGCCCAGACTGTAGGTGGGATTCGCGCCCGCCTGGGTGAAGGAATGCGCGGTATGAAACGCACCGAGCTGAACGTAGGGAACGTAGCCCGCGAGATGCCACTCGTAGCGGGCATGCGCGCTCAGCTGCAGCGGCGGCGCGTCGGCACTCGGGAAGCCAACCGAGCCGAACGGATTCTGCACCGGCGAGCAGACGAACAGGAACAGATTGCAGGCGTTGGTGATCGGTTTGCCGAATCCCGGGGCTGCCGGATTGTTGACGAGTAACGCCGGCGAATTTACCTGCCGGCTGTTGTTCCAGGCGGCCGCGGCCTGAAAACTCAGGCCCTGCGCGAGCTGGGCTGCCAGCGACGTCTCGATGCCCTTGATTACGAAGTTCTGACCGTTGGTGTCGTAGAAGAGGTTGCCGACCACACCGGGATTGAAGAACTCGATCTGCACGTTCTTCCAGTCCTCGCGGTATATGGCGCCGTTCCACTGCAGGTGGTGGTTGAAGAACTCCGTCTTCCATCCGATCTCGTTGTTCGTCAAATTGTCGGACTGGTACGAGGAGGGGATGATGTATTGCGCCACATTCGGCGACCCGGGGCCCGGGTTGGGTGGCGGCAGTTGCGTGTAGGCATGCGGCGCGCCACCGTTCTGGTTGAACCCGCCCGGCCGAAATCCTTGCGAAAACGTGTAGTACGCCATGACATCGGGCGCGATGTGCCAGGTCAGATTTGCACGACTCCTGAACCCGGTCTCGGTATTGGAGAGATGGTCGGCGTCGAGGTTGTAGCTGTAGTACAAAGAACCGAACGATGGCACGGGGAAGGGATTGGGAACGTTGGCGATGTAGCAGCCGTTTGGCGAGCCGGTGGCCAGCGTGCCATTCAGACCCTGCTGCAGGCAGCCGAAGCTCGATAGCACGCTGCCCTTCATGGAGTTGTCGAAGCGGAAATAGCGCGTGCCGGCGGTGAGTGTCAGGGTCTTCGGAATCAGGTCGAAGTCCATGGACGCAAACAAGGCCAGCTGCTTAACCTCGCGCACCTGGTCCTGGTAGAACGAGGTGTGGTCGCCCTGGACACCCGGGTGCTGGACGGTGGTGCCGGGGATCGTGCCGACGTTCGACAGGCAGCCGGTATTGCCCGGATCGACGCCGGGCGTGCCGCTCGAGGTGCACGGCGGGACGTTCTTGTAGTTCCAGGCGGTCTGATCGTAGAGCTTGTTGTCTTCCCAGAACGTGCCGAGGATCCCGCGCAGGCGCCAGTCGTCCGGAGTACTGAAGCGCAGCTCGTTCTGGAAGTGCGTGTTGCGCTCGACCGAACGCCAGGTGGAGCTCGGCGAGAAGCACTTCGGTGCCAGCGGGTTGGTCGCGGCGCCGGGACCGTAGCACTGATAGTAATCGGCATAAACGCCGCGCGCGTAGTTGGTGTAGTCACCGACCTGCTCGACGTTGCGCACCAGGTAGCCCCCGGTGTAGACGGCCCGTATATCGCCGAACCTGCCGTTCAGGGTCCACGCGGTGCTCTCGAATTTGTCCTTGTCGTAGGCGGGGTTGAACAGGGTGACGTTGAGCGGCTGCAGCGGCGCGCCATCCGAGGCAAAGGGCTGCTGGTAGAACACCCCGTCCGCCTGCATGTTCTGGTAGGACTGCGTGATCAACAGATCCCAGGCATCGGTGAACTTGTACAGCAGCTCGGCGCGTATCCCCTGGTAGGTAATGGGGTTGATATTGTTCGCGGCCAGTGCGTAGTTATTGAGCGTCGGGCTGCCGGGCGGCACGCAGAAGCCGTTGTTCGGCAGTCCATTCGGGCACACGCCGCCCGTTGCCGGAAGGTAGGCGAAGCCGATGCCGATGTCGGTGTTGTTGCGCGTGAACGTCGCCGGCACGTTGTTGATGTAGCCGCCGCGGGTGTCGGTATAGACCACCCCGCGCACAGCCATGGTGTCCGCAATCAACGGCATATTCAGCACTGCTGTGATGCCGCTGTTCGGATTGCCGTGCGCGGTCACGCCGTAGTTGGCAGTAACGTTGCCCTCGGTGACATTGAGCTTCGGCTCATTGGTGATGTAGCGAACCACGCCGGCTTCGGCGCCGGCGCCAAACAGCGTGCCCTGGGGCCCCTCGAGCACCTCGATACGATTCATGTCGGCGGCGTAGATATCGAGATTGCGATTCGGCAGCTGACCGGACTGGTTGTCCAGGTAGATGGCAACGTTCGGCCACAGGCCCGTGGAGCCGCTACCCTGGCTCGCCTGTGACCCGGCGCTTAAGCCGCGCATGAAGACCTCGTTCTGCCCGGGCCCGTTGCTGGCGGAGGTGACATTGGGCAGATACTTCACATAGTCGTCGAAGGTCTTGATGTTGAGCTGCTGCAGGCTCTCGGCGGTGATCGCCTGCATGGCGATCGGCACGTCCTGCATATTCTCGCTGCGGCGCTGTGCGGTAACGACGATCTCCTGAAGCGCCTCCGTGCCGGACTCGGCACTGCCTGTGTTCGCCGGCTCGGCGGCCGAGGCGTCAACGGCGACGCCAACGGACGCGCCCGCCAGGATGGCTGCTACCGCATATGAGATCTGTGAGTTCATGGCTTGATCCCTTCAGAATTTGACGTGCGGCGTCAATCGAACACGCGCGCGCCGGCGGCGTCGCCATTCCCCGGCCGCCGGGGTTGCAGGCGGCGGGTTGAGGGCGAAAACCCGTAAGCGTCCTTGAACTGTCGCGAGAAATGCGCGCAGTCGGCGAAGCCGGCTTCGTTGGCGATGTCGGTGACCGAGCGGTTGCTGTTCACGATGAGCCAGTTGGCGTAGCGCATCCGCAGCTGGCGGTAGAGCGAGGCGGGGCTCGTGCCGACGTGCTGCCGACACAGGCGCTCCAGCTGCCGCGCCGACAGTCCGAGCTGCGCGGCGACCTCGGCGACGGCGATCGGGCGCGCCAGATTCTGCTCCATGAGCAGCAGCGCGCGGCGCACCCGCGGTTCCGCCACGGTTTCAGAAAGCGGCGGGTGCGGCTGGGCCTCGTCGCCGGCGCGCGGTCGGTCGAACAGCAGCACCTGGCTTGCCTTGTGCGCGACCGCGCTGCCTAAGTGCTGCTCGATCAGGTAGGTGGCCAGCGCCGCAGCCCCGGCTCCGCCGGCGCAGGTGATGCGCGGTCCGTCGGCGAGAAACAGCCGGTCGGCGATGACCTCCTGGCCGGGGAACGCCTTGCGAAAGTCCTGGTAGTGGTACCAGCTCACGCACGAGCGCCGGCCCTTCATCAGGCCGGCCCGGCACAGGATGAAACTTCCGGTGCAGATTCCAATCATCGGCACCTGCGTGGCGCCGATTTCGCGCAGGTAGCGTGCGGTCACTTCGTCGATCTGGGGACCGGCATGCAGGATGCCGCCCACCACCACCACGTAATCCAGGGAATCCGGCGCCAGCAAACCGCTGGTCGGTTCGAGCAGCACCCCGCAGCTCGCCGCAACCGATTCGGGGCGGCTGGCCATGATCGACCATCGCACGTGCAACGGGCGGCTGCGATCACCTTCGTCGGCCGCCAGACGCAGGTGATCGATGAAGACGGCAAACGCGGACAGGGTGAACTGATGCGCCAGAATCACGCCGACGCGAAGCGGTGGGCGCGCTTCACGCTCACCGGTAGCGACCGGATGCATGCCTGAGTGTGGCATTGAACGCGCACTCAATGGTTGTTATCCCCCTGACGCGGCTATATTCCATCAAGCCTGAAGGAGACGCAAGGAGGCCTGATGAGCGTTGGAAAAAATATAATGTGGGCAATTAGATACGACGATATCGTGCGGCTCTGGAACGGATCCCGGTGGGACTGAAGGCGTTGAATGAACGTTCAGGGAGCCGCACCCGCCGGCGCGGGGAACAAGTCAGCGCGAGGGTGACTGTGGGGGAGACGCGCGCAGGCTCAAGCCCGCGGGATTGGGTGCTATCAGGGGCACCGAGGGGCTGCCGAGCACACTGCCGAAGCGTTTGCCTGCGTTCCAGTCACGCGTCGCTTCTTGCATTTCCTCCGGCCTGCGTGCCACGAAGTTCCACCACAGGAGAATTTCCTCCTGAAACGGCACGCCGCCGATCAGGATGAGGCGCGCGGCGTCCCGGCAGCTGATGTCGATCGAATCGCGTCCGGTGCCGATGTAGAGAAGCGTGCCCGGGGCGAGCTGCTCGCCGGCCACGGTCGCTGCACCCTCGAGCACCAGCGCGGCGTGCTCATAGGAGGCGGTCATGGGAATGCTCAGGCGGCCCGCGGCCGGTGCGCTGAGATCAAGTCCCACGAGGGGTGAGAAGATTTCAGCGGGCGAGCTGTGCCCGAGCGCGCTGCCGGCCAGCACGCACACTGTGAAGCCGCCCGCTTCGATGCGCGGCAGGTCCGCATGGTTGCGGAACGAGGGCGCGCGGTGGCGATGCGCGTCGGGGAGCGCGATCCACAACTGCACCGCATGCAGGCGCGCGGACCTGCCTTGCGTCGCAGCACTGTCTTCCGCATGGGAAATCCCGCCCCCCGCCGTCATGAGGTTCACCTGCCCGGGAGTGATGAGCTGCTCGTTGCCCAGGCTGTCGCGGTGAACCACCTCGCCTTCGATCATCCAGGTGAAGGTCTGCAGGCCGATGTGCGGGTGCGGCCCGACCCGCAGTCCCTCGCCGGGCGGGAATTCCAGCGGGCCGGCGTGATCAAGAAAACACCAGGCGCCCACCGTGCGCCGCCGGGCATTGGGCAGGGCGCGGCGGATGGTGAGTCCACCGCCGATGGTGCTGGCACGGGATTCAATGCGCTCGAGCACAGTGGTTCCCTTCAGGCGAGCGAGCTGGCGATGCGTACCTCACCACTCAACACCTTGTGGATGGGGCAGGCGTTGGCGATCTGCAGCAGCCGTTCACGTTGTTCGGCGCTCAAGGCGCCGCGTACCGTGATGCGGCGGCGGATGTCGTTGCCACCCGCCGCGGGCACCCCGTCGGGATTGAACTGCAGCTCGACCTGTACCGCCTCCAGCGCCCAGTTCTTGCGCGCGGCATACATGCGCAGCGTGATGGCGGTGCAGGCGCCGAGCGCGGATAACAGCAGTTCGTGCGGAGTCGGTCCGAGGTCGGCGCCGCCGGCCGTGACGGGTTCGTCGGCGGGCCACTCGTGTGCGCGGCTGTGGAGGCGCACCAAATAGGGCGCGGCGTCACTCACGGCGCGCACGGTCGGTATGTCATTCATGGCGACGCGGTCCTGTCTTTTTGCAATGATTCGATGCGCGAGTCGGGCACGATCCACACCAGCGACACCGCGATGTACAGCGCAATCGCCATCCACGGGCGCAGGAACGCGAGCCCCACCGCGGCAACGTAGAGGGCGAGGGACAGCTTGCCTTTGCGATCGTTGCCGACCGCACGCGCGAGCCGGGAATTGTGGCCGTTGACGGCGATGAGCTGCTGCGTCAGCACCAGATACGCGATCGCGGCCCCGGTGAGCACGATCCCGTACGACGCCACGGGCAGGGCGGTCAAGCCGGCCTCATCGATCCAGCGGATGACGAACGGCACCAGCGACAGCCAGAACAACATCGCCAGGTTCGCCCACAACACCTTGCCATTCACGTGTTCGGAGGCGTGCAGCATGTGGTGGTGGTTGTTCCAGAAGATGCCGACGTTCACGTAACTGAGCACGTAGGCGAGGAACACCGGCGTGCCGGCGCGCAGGGCCTCGAGGCTCGTCCCCTGCGGCACCCGGATCTCGAGCACCATGATGGTAATGATGATCGCGACGACGCCGTCGGTGAAGGCTTCAAGCCGGGCCTTTCCCATGGGTCGATGCTACGTGCATTTGGCCGCTGGCGCGATCGGGCGGCGCGATCGCGTTATCATGCCGGACATGCTCGACCCTGCCATCGGCGCACTGCTCGCGGGCTGCTGTGCGCTGCTGTTCGCGAGCGCCGCGCTTCATAAGCTCCTTGATCTGCGCGGCTTCGCCGCGGTACTCGATGCCTATGCGTTGTTGCCCGGCCTGGGACGCCTCGCCCCGGCCGTGCCGCTGGCGGAGCTCACGGTCGCCGCGGGCATGCTCGCCGGCGTCGCGCGTCCCTGGGCGGCAGTCGGCGGCGCCGTGCTTCTTTGCGCCTATGCGGGCGCCATCGCCCTGAACCTGCGGCGCGGGCGCACCGATCTTGCCTGCGGCTGCGGCGGGCCGAACGAGCGGCGCCCGATTGCGCGCTGGATGGTGTGGCGCAATCTCGCGCTGGCGTTGGCGCTGGGTAGCGCCGCGCTGCCGTGGAGTCAGCGGCCGATGCTGGCCATGGACGCGCTGACGGTCGCGGCGGGCGTGGCCACCGCGGCCTTCCTCTATGTCAGCCTCGATCGACTGCTGGGACAGGTGCTGCCGCGCGCGCAACTGCTGGGCTCCTCGTGACCGCGCTGGCAATTTCCAACGTCGTGTTGTGGGTGCTGGTGGTGGCGCTGGCCGCCGTCGTGCTCGCCCTGACGCGCCAGCTCGGCGTCCTGCACGAGCGCATCGCGCCGGCCGGAGCGCTGATGCTCAATCGCGGACTTGCCGTCGGTCTGCCGGCGCCGGTACTCGAGGTTGCCGATCTTGAGGGGCGCGCGCTCAAGGTCGGCGCGCCGCGCAGCGACGGGCGCAGCACGCTGCTCCTGTTCGTATCCCCGACCTGCCCGGTGTGCAAGACGCTGCTGCCGGCGGTGCTGTCGAGCAGGAAGGACGAGCGGCGCTGGCTGGACGTCATACTGGCAAGTGACGGGGACCTTGTGGAGCAGCGCGAGTTCGTCCGCCGCCAGCGACTCGAGATCGTGCCCTACGTGGTCTCCGGCGCGCTGGGTCTTGCCTATCAGGTTGGCCGGCTGCCATTCGCTGCACTCCTCGATGAGCAGGGCATCGTGCGCGCCCGCGGACTGGTGAATTCGCGTGAGCACCTGGAGAGTCTGTTTGAAGCGAAGCGCCTGGGAGTCGCCTCGCTGCAGGAGTATTTCTCATGAGCAATCTGGCGTCCATGGACCAGGCGGTCTGGACGGTGCTCGATGACTACGAGGCGCGCGCGGCACGCGAGGAAAAGCTCTGGAGCACGCTCTCGAGTGAGGAGGCGGCGCGGCGCCGCGACGAGATGCTGCTGCCGGTGGGCCGCGAGACCGGCACGCTGCTCAACCTGCTGGTGAAGTCGGGCGAGGCGCGCCGGATTCTGGAAGTCGGCAGCTCCTACGGCTACTCGACGACCTGGCTGGCCGAAGGGGCGCGAGCGGTCGGCGGCAAGGTCACATCGCTCGAGATCAAGGCGGACAAGACCGAGTACGCCGGCGCGCAGCTCACCCGTGCCGGGCTTGCCGCTTACGTGGAGTTTCGCATCGGGGATGCGCTGGCGAGCCTCCAGGCACTCGAGGGACCCTTTGACCTGGTGCTCATCGACCTGTGGAAGGATCTGTATGTGCCGGTGTTCGAGCTTTTGTACCCCAAGCTCGCTCAAGGCGCGATCGTGGTGGCTGACAACATGCTGCAGCCGGAAAGCGCACGGCCGCATGCCCGGGCCTACCGCGAGCGGGTGCGTGCGGCGCGCGACATGACTTCGGTGCTGCTCAGCGTCGGCAACGGCGTCGAGGTCAGCCGCTATCAGTGAGGGCGATCTCGACGCGCTTGTTGTGCTTGCCCTCGCTGCGGATGCGCAGCACGCGGATAGCGCCGATCTCGCCGATGTTGGCAACGTGCGTGCCCCCGCAGGGCTGCAGGTCAATGCCCGGAATTCTGAGCAGGCGCACCCGACCCGCCCCCCGCGGCGGCGCCACGCTCATGGTCTTGACGAGCTGCGGCTGCGCATCAAGTTCGGAATCGCTGATCCACGCGGTCTCGGTGGCTACCCGCGAGGCAATGAGCGCGTTGGTTTCCGTTTCGATGTGCGCCGCGTTCAGCAGCGCGAGCTCGATGTCGAAATCCAGCCGTGCCTTGTCCGGCACGATATTGCCACCGGTGACCGGCGCGCGGATGACGCATGACAGCAGGTGCAGGGCGGTGTGCAGGCGCATGAGCCGGTGGCGCCGCGACCAATCGATCTGCACCTCGACCGCATCGCCGGGCGCCGGCAACACCACGCCCGGTGCCGGGACGTGCAGCACGGAATCCGCTCCCTCACCCTTGCGGGTGTCGGTGATCAGGATGTCCGGTCCGGCGGCGCTGCGCAGCACACCGCGGTCGCCCGCCTGGCCGCCGCCTTGCGGGTAGAAAATGGTGCGGTCGAGTTCGATGCCCCGCTCGCTGACCGCGAGCACGCGGGCGCTCGCCGTGCGCAGGTAGGCATCATCACGGAACAGGAGCGCGGTGTTCATGACTGTGATCGTGCAGGCGGCGCGTTAGAATCGTCAGGGTAATGACAGCGCACGCCTACCGTCTCGTCAACGTTTTCACGCAGGGCCGGCGCAGCTTGAGCGGCAATCCCCTGTGCGTGTTCGAGCGCGGCCAGGCGCTCGCCGCGCAAGACATGCAGGCGCTGGCGCTGCAGTTCAACCTGTCCGAGACCACCTTCATCCTGCCTTCGGAACGCGCCAGCGCGCGGGTGCGCATATTCACGCCGCGCTACGAGATGCCGTTTGCCGGCCACCCGACGCTCGGCACCGCGCACGTGTGCCGCTCGCTTGGGTTAGGGGGCGAGCGGCTCACGCTGGAGATGGCGGCGGGCGTGATCGCGGTGCGGGCGCTCGATGATCGCTGGACTTTGCAGGCGAACGCGCCCAGCTGGCGGGAGGTCGCGGAGCCGCGGGCGCTGCTGGCGGCAATGCTCGGGGTTGCGGAACGCGATCTGGCGGAGCGTCCGCTGTGGGTGAACGCCGGCAGAGAGCAGCTCATCGTGCCGCTCGCGAGTGAAGCGGCGGTGCGGCGTGTAAACGTGCAGGCCGGACTGCTCGCGCAGCTCAAGAGCACCGACGGCCAGAGCATGGTGTACGTGTTCGCCGCCGCCGGCAGCGGCACCCTGGCGCGCTTTTTCTTCCCGGTGGGCAACTCCGTGCGCGAGGACCCGGCGACCGGCTCGGCGACCGCGAATCTCGGCGGCTGGTGTCTGGCGATGGGGCGGGCACTGCCGTGCGAGTTCGATCTGTCACAGGGCGAGTACACCGGGCGCCACTCGGCGCTGCGCCTGCAGGTCGATGCCGAGCGCCGCATCTTCGTGAGTGGCGAGGTCATTGAGATTGGACGCGGAACGGTCAACCTTTAAAGAGGCGCAGGCGATGCAGCTGACGGATTTCAAAGCGCTCACGTTCGATTGTTACGGAACGCTCATCGATTGGGAGACGGGCATTCTCGCCGCGCTCGAGCCGCTGCTGCGGGCCGGCAAGGTCACGCTCGGGCGCGATGCGGTGCTGGCGGAATTTGCCAGGCAGGAAGCGGCACAGGAAGCGGCGACACCGGCCATGCCGTACCGGGAGCTTCTGGGCGAGGTGCATCGGCGGATCGCCCGCGCCTGGGCGCTGAGCGTGCCGGAGGCCGCGCACCTGGCGTTCGGCAGTTCCGTGCCGCAATGGCCGGTGTTCCCGGACACGCCGGCGGCGCTTGAGTACCTCGGGCGCCACTACAAGCTCGTCATCCTGTCGAACGTCGATCGCGACAGCTTCGCCGGCAGCAACCGCAAGCTGGGCGTGAAATTCGCTGCCATCTGCACCGCGCAGGATATTGGCTCGTACAAACCGGATGCCCGCAACTTCCGCTACCTCATCGAGGCGGTGGCGAAGCTCGGCATAGACCAGGCGCAGATCCTGCACACCGCGCAAAGCCTCTACCACGATCACGCACCGGCCAAGGCCGCGGGACTGGCGACCGCGTGGATTAATCGCGGCGACCGCAAGGACGGCGGGGGCGCAACCCTGGCCCCGGCCAGCAGGCCCGCCTACGACTTTCGCTTCCTGACCCTTGGGGAAATGGCCGACGCGCACCGCGCCCTGGTCGCCTCGCGCGCCTAGAGCCCGCTCACCACCCGCCCCGCGCCTTGCGGTGAGGCGTGCGCGCAACAGCGTTCGTCGACGCGCGGACGGCTACTTCCTGCGCTGATGACGCCTTTATTCAAGCGCGCGCGCGGCGAGTGGTATAAAAGTCATATGGGGAGCCGCCTGGCAGGCGGAGTGCGTTCGAGTGGGAAAATCACAACCAACCCTCGGGGAGCGACGCGATGAAGCCTAATCCGAAGATCTCTGCGGCCGTGGCGGCCATATTGAGTGCGTCGGGCACCGCGATTGTCGTCGCGGCGCCAGCCGATACGGCCAGCTCCACCACGGGGAGTGAGCTGCAGGAGGTGGTCGTCACGGCGCAGCGCCGGTCCGAGAACCTCCAGGACGTGCCGATTACGATCCAGGCGATCAGCGGCGCACAGCTCGCCCAGCTGAACGTCGTGTCTTTCAACGACCTGCTGAAATACACGCCCAATGTGACCTTCAGCGGCAACGGCCCGGGCACCGGCAACATCTTCATGCGCGGGCTGGGCGGCGTGGGTTCGGGCAACCAGTCACAGTCGACCACGGCGCCGTTTCCAAACGTCGCTCTGTATCTGGACGACCAGTCGATGCAATTTCCCGCCCGCAACAACGACGTCTACCTGATCGACATGGAGCGGGTCGAAGTGCTCGAGGGTCCGCAGGGGACGCTCTTCGGCGGCGGCGCGCAGGCCGGCGCCATTCGGTACATCACCAACAAGCCGACACTGAGCGCCGTCTCGGGCGACGTGAATGCCGCCTACGGCATCACCGCTCACGGTGACCCGAATACCACGCTCAACGCGGTGCTCAACGTTCCGCTGTCCGACAGGTTCGCAGTGCGCGGGGTATTCTTTTCGGAACACCGCGGCGGCTACATCAACAACGTTGCCAGCACGATTGGCTATCTGCCCGGTACGCCGCCGCACGACCTGGGAGGAAATCCGACCACCAACAACGGTGCCCTGCAGGCAAACAACAACAACAGCGTCGACTACCAGGGCGCGCGGCTCTCGGCGCTGTGGAAGATCAACGACGACTGGGACGTGCTGCTGCAGCAGAACTATCAGAATCTGCAGTCGGAGGGCTATTTCTACGCCTACCCGGTGGGCACCGACGGCACTGCCCTGCCCAAGTACGACATCACCGCCTTCACGCCGGCGTTCAACAAGGATCGCTACGAGAGCACGGCCTGGACCTTGAACGGCAAGCTGAGCGACATGCTGAGCATGGTGTACACCGGCAGCTACATGGTCCGAAACATCGACGGGCAACAGGACTATTCCAACTACATGCGCAGCGCGGTTGGCTCTTACTACGCCTGCATCGGTACCGGCGCCGGATATTTCCACGCCGGCAAGCATTATAACGGGCCTTTCCCCGGCCTGACGGGCGCGCCGCTGCAATGCTCCACGGCGGTCGGAAGCTGGCGCGACATAGTCCGTAACACCCACCAGAGCCACGAGTTCCGGGTGAGCACCAGTGCCGATTACCGCCTGCGCGGCCTGGTCGGACTGTATTGGGAGAAGTTCGTCATCAACGACGACATGAACTTCAACTACCTGGGTATCCCGCAGTGCAGCCCCGCCAATCTTGCCGCTGCTGCGGCGGGTGGGCCGAGCTGCCTGTCGGCCGTCGGGCCGGTACCCGGATCCTTTGCGATCGACCCCTCCCTGCGCCTAAACGCCAACACGGCCTTCGGCGAAGACGAGCAGCGCGGCTACAGGCAGAAGGCCGTGTTCGCTTCGTTCGACTTTGATCTGATCCCCAAGGTGCTGACGGCGACCGGTGGTGTGCGCTTCTATCACTATGACGAATTCGAGCATGGCTCGGAGTACTACAGCGAAAGCACCAGCCCGCTGGTGGTAAATCACGCCAATGGGGCTTGCACCGCAGCCGGGGCCTGCGGCTTCCCCATCAACCTGGACAAGAACGAGAGCGGCCATCGCTTACGCGGCAATCTGACCTGGCACATTACCCCGGACATGATGGCCTACTACACCTACTCGGAAGGGTTCCGTCCGGGTGGCTTCAATCGTACCGCCTCGCTGCCGGGCAAGCCGCCCTCGCTTCATGGGGTGGCGACGTACTGCGGCGGGCCGATCTCCGGTGTGCCGCAGGACAAACTGGACCCGAGATGTGCCCCCGGCGGGAGCCTCTTCGGTCTCACCACCAACCAGTTCCTTAAACCGGCGGGCTACGCCTCTGACAACCTGAAGAACAACGAGATCGGCATCAAGAGCGAGTTCTTCAACCATCGGCTGGTCCTCAATCTGTCCGGTTACATCATGAACTGGAGCGACATCCAGCTGCCGCTGTTCGACCCGGTACACCTCGGCAACACGACCTTCGACGTCAATGGGCCGACCTACAGGGTCAAGGGATTCGAGGCGCAGTTCGTCGCGCGCATTACTGACGGACTCACGGTCGAGGGTTCGAGCTCGGTGAACTCCGCCGAGCAGACGAGTGCGCCCTGTCTGCCGAGCAACAACGTGTCGGCGGCCAACCCGACCCCGATTGGCCAGTGCATAACCGTGGTCAAGCAAACTACCTTCACGAATCCGTACGGCGTGCTCGGCACGCGGCCGCCGTTCTCCCCGCCGTGGATGTTCAACGTCCGGGCGCGCTACGACTGGAGCATGGCGGGTGAGTACAAGCCGTTTGCCTGGGTGGGCGCGAGCCACATCGGTCCGCAGAGCAACGAGCCGCAGAGCTTCCCCGATGGCAACGTGCCGCCGAACAGCATCAATCCGACCACGACGTATCTGAAGTACGAGATCCCCGGCTACACGAGCTACGATGCGGCCCTCGGCGTTTCCAAGGACAACTGGACAGTGCAGATCAGCGGCAGCAACCTCTCCAACGAGTACGGTCCCACCAATGTCTCGTCCGGGGAGTACATCAAGTCGGTAATCCCGCTGCGGCCGCGCGTCCTGATGGCGCAGTTCGGATGGAAGTTCTAGGCGGCGGTACCAGTGCCGACCGTCCGCGGGTCGGTGTGCGTTAAGATTGAGGGGCGGACCGGAAGGTCCGCCTCTTTTTTAGGCGCACATGGAACCCGCCCCGGCCACCACTGACCCATTGCCAGCGAGCGCGCCAGCGGCAGCGTCAGCCGAGGCCGTGCGGCTGCGCGAGCTGGTTCGGCAAAACCGTTTTGCCGAGGTGCTGGCCGCCGCCAGAGGGCTGCTCGCCGAGTCTCCCGGGCAGCGGGACGCCCTGCTATGCACGGCGATTGCCCAGCGCTTCCTCGGTCAGATCCCCGCGGCCTTAGAGACCCTCGCGACCCTCGAGCAGCATCATCCGCGCTTCAGTCGTCTGCATGAGGAGCGCGGCCGCTGTTACGTCGCGCTGCGGCAGGCGAGGCCTGCGATCGAAGCGTTCCTCAAGGCCGTGCACCTCAATCACGCGCTGCCGGGGGCGTGGGGGATGCTCGAGGGCCTGTACCGCATGCAGGGTGAGCCGCACGACGCTGCCACCGCGGCCAGCCAGGTGGCGACGCTGCGCGCCCTGCCACAGGAGGTCGTCGTTGCGACCGGGCTGTTTGCGGACGGCGAGCTGGAAGCGGCCGAGGGGCTGGTGCGCGCGTATCTGCTCACGCACGGCGATCACATCGAGGCGATGCGCCTGCTGGCCCGCATCGGCATCGCGCACAAGATCTACTTCGATGCGCAGGTGCTGCTCGCCGCGCTACTCGAGCGCGCACCCGACTATCGTGCCGCGCGCGAGGAGTACGCCTTCGTGCTCATCGAGCTGCACCGCTATCAGGAGGGCCGCCAGGAGCTTGATGAGCTCATGAAGGCTGAACCCGAAAGCCGCGCGCTCAAGACCCTGTACGCGGCAGCGTGCGTGGGCCTTGGTGAGCACGAACGCGCGATAGGCCTGTATCGGGAGCTGCTGGTCGGGGGAGCTGCGGATTCCGAGGCGCACCTGTCGATCGGGCACGCGCTGAAAACACTCGGGCAGACTCAGCACGCGATCGCGGCCTACCACGGCGCCGCCGACTGTCGCGCGGACTTCGGGGATGCGTACTGGAGTCTCGCCAACCTGAAGACCTACCGCTTCACCGCGGAGGAGCTGGCGCGGATGCAAGGCGCCCTGGACGCGGCCACGACCGGAGTCGTTGATCGCTATCATTTGTGCTTCGCGCTCGGCAAGGCGCTCGAAGACCAGGGGGATTTTGCCGGGTCGTTCCGACACTACCAGCAGGGGAATGCGCTCAAGCGTCCTGAGTGCCGCTATCGTGCCGAGCTGATCGAAACGAACACGCGAGCGCAGATCAAGGTGTGCACCGCGGACTTTTTTGCCAGCCGCAGCGGCTGGGGCAGCGCGAGCCCGGATCCGATCTTCATCATCGGGCTGCCGCGCTCGGGTTCGACGCTGCTCGAACAGATCCTGGCCTCACACTCGCAGGTCGAAGGCACGCAGGAACTCCCCAACGTGCAGCAGATCGTCAGCCGCCTGCGTGGCTTCGGTCCGGAAGCCGAGGAGCCGCGCTATCCGCGCATCCTCGCGACTCTCAGCGCCGAGGATTGCCGCCAGCTCGGCGAAGAATACCTCGCCGGCACGCGCGTCTATCGCAGCGGCCGGCCGCGTTTCATCGACAAGATGCCGAACAACTTCCGGCACGTGGGCCTCATCCACCTCATGCTGCCGCAGGCGCGCATCATCGATGCGCGCCGCGAGCCGATGGCCTGCTGCTTCAGCAACTTCAAGCAGCTGTTCGCAAACGGCCAGGAATTCACCTACGGCATCGAGGACATTGCCGGTTACTACCGCACTTACCTGGAGCTGATGCGGCATTGGGACCGGGTGCTGCCCGGGCGCGTGCTGCGCGTGCACCACGAGGATGTGGTGGATGACCTGGAAGGCAGCGTGCGGCGGCTGCTGGAATTCTGCGGGCTCGAGTTCGAGCCGCAATGCGTCGCGTTCCACGAGAACCGCCGCAGCGTGCGCACCGCGAGCTCCGAGCAGGTGCGGCAGGCGATCTATCGTGACGGACTGCATCAGTGGAAGAACTTCGAGCCGTGGCTCGGGCCGCTGCAGAGCGCGCTCGGCGATGCGCTGAGCCGCTACCGCGAGGAGCAGGATACTCATGCGTCCGGATCGTAACGATCCGTGCCCGTGCGCCAGCGGCAAGAAGTTCAAGCACTGCTGCGGGCAGCTCGTGGCAGCCCCGGCGGCAGGGCCGGCCGATCCGCGCGAGATCGGCCTGCTGGTCGGCATGGTCAATCAGGGTCATCTGGCGGAGGCGCAAGCGCGCGCGAGCGCACTGCTGCGTGCGCAGCCCGAGTCGGGAGTGCTGTGGAAGGTCCTGAGCGTCGCGCTCCTGCGCCAGGGCAAGGATGCGCTGCCGGCGCTGCGCCAGGCGGCGCAGCTCCTGCCGCAGGACGCCGAAGCGCACGCCAACCTGGGCTCGGAGCTGCGCGCCCGCGGTGAGTGGGGGGCGGCGCTCACGAGCCTGCTGCACGCCCTCACGCTGCAGCCGGGCAACCTCGCGGCGCTCATCGATGCCGCCGATGCTGAGCGCGCGCTTGGCCGGACGCGCGAGGCGGTCACGCTCTACCAACTGGCGCTGCAGATCGATCCGCGCCGCCGCGACGCGCACAACAACCTGGGGAATGCATACCTCGAGCTCGGCCAGCCCACCGAGGCCGTGGGCTGCTACCGGCGGGCGCTCGAACTGGAGCCCGACGACGCGCAGGTGCAGTGCAATCTCGGCAATGCGTTGCGCCAGCTCGGGCAGTTCGAGGAGGCAATCACCTGCACCCGGCGCGCGCTCGCGCTCGCGCCGGGCCTGAGCATGGCGCACAACAACCTCGGGCTTTCGCTCGCGGGTCTGGGACGACTCGAGGAAGCCATCAGGAGCTACCGACAGGCACTGGTACTCAACCCCAACTACGTGGAGGCACTGAATAACCTCGGCAAGCTGCTGCCGGAGGTCGGCGGACGTCACGAAGCCGTGGCGCTTTTCCGCAAGGCCATCGACCTGGATCCCAGGCGCGCCGAGAGCCATTGCAACCTAGGCAATGTGCAGTTCGAATTCCGACGGTCCGAGGAGGCGGAGTCCTGTTACCGCCGGGCGCTGGCGCTGGAGCCTCGCCATGCAATGGCCCATGCGGGCCTGGGCGCGGCATTGCGCATGCAGCGCCGTGGCAGCGAGGCGGAAGCCAGTTGCCGCGCCGCGCTGGCCGTCGACCCGAAATGCGTGCCAGCGCTGTCGCTCCTCGGTGAGCTACGCGCCGACCGCGGTCAATTTTCCGAAGCCGAGGCATTGTTCCAGCAGGCGATCGCCATTGATCCGGGCTTCCCCTTCGCGTTCTACAGCCTCGCAATGAATCGCAAGATGACCGGCGAGGATACCGCCTGGCTCAAGGGCACTGAAGCCTTGCTGGCAACGCCGTTGCCGCTGCGCCACGAGATCAGCCTGCGCTATGCGCTCGGCAAATACTTTGACGACATCAGGCAATACGATGCGGCCTTCAGCAGCTATCGACAGGCCAACGAGCTGGTCAAGCGCTACCGCGTCAACTACGACCGGGCGAAACTGACTGAGCGCGTCGACCGGGTCATCAACCAGTTCACTGCCGCGTCGATTTGCCAATATCAGTCCGCTGGAGACAACTCCGAACGTCCGGTCTTCATCGTCGGCATGCCGAGATCGGGGACCTCGCTGACCGAGCAGATTCTTGCCTCCCACCCCGCAGTGTTCGGTGCCGGAGAATTGCCTTTCTGGCAAACTGCATTCGCCGCTTATGAAGCGGCAGAGCTCGAGGGCCGCGCCGGTTCGAGCCTCATACCGGGGATGGCGCGTGAGTATCTCGGTCGCCTGACGGCGCTATCCGGCGACGCGCAGCGGGTCGTCGACAAGATGCCCCTGAATTTCATGAACGTGGGATTGATCTGCGCCGCGTTGCCGCGAGCCCGGGTCATCCATTTGCGGCGCCATCCGCTCGACACCTGCCTGTCGATTTACTTCCAGTATTTTTCACACCTGCACCCCTACGCGAACGATTTTGACAACCTGGCGCATTTCTACGGCCAGTACGTTCGCGTCACCGATCACTGGCGGACCGTGCTCCCCGCGACCATGCTGCTCGAGGTTCCCTACGAAGCGCTGATCGCGGATCAGGAGGGCTGGACGCGGCGGATGGTGGACTTCATCGGTCTGCCGTGGGACCCGAAGTGCGTGGATTTTCACCAGACCGATCGCACCGTGATTACCTTAAGCAAGTGGCAGGTGCGGCAGAAGATCCATGCCGCATCGGCCGGGCGCTGGCGCAACTACGAGAAATACGTGGCGCCGCTGCAGCAGCTGCTGAACCCTGGCGCGCCGCCCTGACACCCGCAGGCTCATGCGGCGAAGGCGATGCACACGGCACCGAGCGTGACCGCAAGGCAGACCAGCATGCGGCGCCCCGTGAGACGCTCCCCAAGGACAACGTGGCCAATCAGGGCGGCAAACACGATGCTGGTCTCGCGCAGCGCTGAGACGGGTCCGAGCTTGCTGACGGCGAGAGCCGCGATGATGGCCCCGTAGCTGGCCAATGAGATGAATCCGCCGGTCAGGGCTTTGACGGTCTCCGGTGCCCGCAGCTTCACGGTGATTCTTCCCCGCAGCAGCAGGAAGGTTGCGGGCAGGAGCGCGCCATAGATCAGGAATATCCAGGCCGCATAGGATTGTGGATTTCCTGACAGGCGCACACCGATGCCGTCAGCGGTCACGTAGCTCGCGACGAGCAGGGCCGTCAGCAGGCCGAGGGCGAGGGTTTTCGCCTCCGCTCGCACCCGGCCCAAGGCGAGGCTGACTATCCCGAGGGAAATCAGCGCGATGCCGAGCAACCCGGCGGGGCCGACACGCTGACCGGCAAGCACGAAACCGCCGATGGTCACCAGCAGCGGCACGCTGCCCCTGACGACGGGGTAGACCTGTGCCAATTCGCCTGAGCGGTAGGCATGCGCCAGAAGAATGATGTAAGCGACCTGCAGGACCGCGGAGAACCCTAAGTACGTCCAGCTTTGCGTCAACGGCAGGGGCAGCAGCAGTGCGAACGGCACTGCCGCGAGCGTCGTGGCGAAGCTCATGATGGTGACGGACCACAGCCGGTCGAGGCTGCTGCGCAATACGGCGTTCCACGTTGCGTGCAACATCGCCGCGAGCAGTGTCAGCGCGATGGCGGTCGGCCTCATTTGCGGCTTCCACCGAAGGGCGGTGCGTCCGTCAGCTCTCCGCGCGCCGGCCGCCCCGGATGAGCGTCAGCGCAATGGCGGCAGAAGCCAGCATCAGGAAGAGGCTGACCGCGTTCAGCACCGGGGTGGCGCCCTCGCGCATCCGCCCGTACATCATGATCGTGAGGGGCGAGTCGCCACCGACCAGCATCAAGGTCGTGTTGAAATTCTCGAATGACATCAGGAAGGCGATCGCCGCCGAGCCGATCAGCGCCGGACGCAGGTAAGGCAGCGTGATGGTCCACAGTACCGCCGGCGCGGATGCCCCCAGGTTGAGCGCCGCATCCTCCAGGGTACGGTCGAAGCGCTTGAGGCGCGCGCTGATGGTGAGCGTGGCAATCGCGGCGATGTAGGAGAACTGGCCCAGGACCACCAGCGGCAGCCCGGGCCGCAGAAAATCCGCCTCGATGCCGAACAGGTCGCCGCACAGCTGCGCCAGGCGGCTCGCAAACGCCAGGATCGAAATGCCGAGAATCACCCCGGGAATGACCAGCGGGGTGAGCATGAGCATCGACAGGGCGCCCTTGCCGGGAAAGCGTGTGCGCTCCATCAGAAACGCGTTGACGGTGCCAAGCGCCACGGACAGTCCGGTTACCCACGCGGCTACGACACAGCTCGTCCAGATGCTGCCCAGCAACTCCTCATCGTGGAACAGCCCGCCGCGTCCGGCGGCCTCGTTGCCGAGGAACCAGTCGAGGGTGAACCCGTGCCACGGCGGCGCGGGGTAGGGCGCGTCGTTGAATGCAAACACCGCCACGACACCCAACGGCAGGAACAGGAAGGTGAGAAACGCCGCGACGTACAGCAGCGTTGCGGCGCGCAGCCAGGCCGGCCGTGGCAGGGTGGGGATCACGCGCGCCGCATCACGTCGCTGAAGCGCTGGCCGCTGATCTTCAGGCCGAGCCATACCATCGCGGTGGACAGAGCGAGCAGCAGGAAGCCGAAGGCGGCACCCTGCTCCCAGTTGAAGCGCGTAATGAACTGGGTGTAGATCTGCTCGGTAAACCACTGCGAGCTCTTGCCGCCGAGCAGCGTCGGTGTCAGGTAATTGCCGAGCGTCAGCATGAACACCACGATGCAGCCGGCGGTGATGCCCGGCGCGGCATGTGGAATGACGATCTCGCGCAGGATCGACCAGCCCTTGCCGCCCAGATCATAGGCGGCCTCGATGAGGGCGTTGTCGAGGCTCTCGAGGCTGCCGACGAGCGGTACCACCATGAACAGCAGCGAGGTATACACCAGGCCCACGAGGATGGTGGCATCGTGGTACAGCAGCTCGACCGGCTGGTGGGTGATTCCAAGATGCACCAGCAGCGCCGGCAGCACGCCGGATTCGCGCAGCAGGATCATCCAGCCGAGCGTGCGCACGGTTTCGCTCACCCAGAAGGGAATCAGGCACACCACAAACAGCAGTGCGCTCATGCGGCCGCGCGCCAGCTTGGCGATGATCCAGGCGATCGGAAACGCCACCAGCAGGGTCAGCGCGGTTGCGAGCGCCGAGAGCAGCGCGGTCCTGACAAACACGTGCCAGTACAGCGGTTCGCCGAAGAAGGTGCGGTACTGCGCCAGGCTGAGGACGTACTGGCGCGGCGCGACACGCTGGCGAAATGACAGCAGTGCCAGGTCCAGGTGCGGCAGGATGATCAGTGCGAACAGCCACAGCAGGGCAGGGGCGAGCAGCAAAGCCAGCACCAGCCGGCGATACCACACCGCTGTTACTGCGCTCTCAGGCATGCGCAGCGCGAGCGGGGAAGCAGATCGCCCGCTCCGGGTCGAAGCTGAAGCAGATGTGCGCGCCGACCTGCAGGTCCGAGTAGGCGCCGGTCTGCGGCAGAGCGATGCGCAGCTGCACACGACTCCGGGACTCGTGCAGCAGCACGACCGAGTTGGCGCCGTCGAACAAGAGGCTGATCACCTCCCCGCTGTGTGCCGGCTGGCCGGCCGGCAGTTCGGCCGGCGTACGGCCGAGCATTGCGGCCTCGGGCCTGATGAATGCCTCCACCGCCGCGCCCGCGGCGATCGCGCCGTGCCGGCGGGCGCGCACCACCCAGCCGCCGCTGGTGCCCACTTCCACGAGCGAACCTGAGACGCTCAAGGCCTTGCCGGCCAGGCGGTTGTTGGCGCCGACAAAATCGGCGACGAACGAGGTTGCCGGCGAGTAGTAGAGCTCCTGGGGTGTGCCGAGCTGCTCAAAGCGCCCGTGATTCATCACGCCGACGTGATCGGACAGCACCAGCGCCTCGGACTGGTCGTGGGTGATGTAGACGAACGTGGTGCCGAAGGCGCTCTGCAGCTGCTTCAGCTCGACCTTCATGTGCTCGCGCAGCTTCAGATCGAGCGCCCCGAGCGGCTCATCGAGCAGCAGCAGCGTGGGCTCGAGCACCAGGCTGCGTGCAATCGCGACGCGCTGGCGTTGCCCGCCGGACAGCTCGTCGGTGCGCTTGCCGCCCGCGCCTGCCAGCCCCACCCGCTCCAGCATGGCTTCGGCACGCCGCAGGCGCTCGGCGCGGGCCACGCCGCGACGCGCGAGCCCGAACGCCACGTTCTGCGCCACCGACATCATCGGAAACAGCGCCAGATGCTGAAATACCATGTTGACCGGGCGCCTGTTGGGGGCGACCTGCGCCATATCGCGGCCGCCGATGGCGATATCCCCGCCGTCGGGCTGGATGAAGCCGGCAATCATCCGCAACAGCGTCGTCTTGCCGCAGCCGGAGGGGCCGAGGATCGAGAAGAAACTGCCGTGCGCCACGCTGAAGGACAGAGCGTCCACCGCGAGGTGTGTCGCGAAGCGCTTGCTCAGGGAGCGCACTTCCAGGTCGGGTGTCGCACCCGTCGCGGGAATCGTAGGCGCGTTCAATCGGCCGCCTTCACCCTGTCAAGAATCTCGCCCTCGATCTCCTCGAGCCCCGGCGGGATCGCCGGATACCATTTGATGTTTTTCAGGCCGTCGGGGAAGGTTTCCGCGAACTGCGCGCGGACGCGCGGATCCATCAGCTGATCGGCACCCCTGGCGGCGGTGAAATTGCCGATGGAGCGGGCAACCTTGGCGGCAATCTCGGGGCGCATCACGAAATTGATCCAGGCGTAAGCACCGGCGTCGTTGCGCCCGCGTGCCGGCAGCGCGAACGTGTCCATCCAGGCAATCGCACCCGAGCGCGGGTTGATGAACTTGATATCCGGGTTCTCCCGGTTCAGCGCCCAGGCACCGGAGTCCCACATCATCGCAGCGTAGATTTCACCGGCACGCATGCCGTTGAGCAGCTGGTCCTTGTTGTCGTAGAAGAAGCGGAAGTTCGCCTTGCAGGCGGCGAGTGTCTTGCCGACCTGCTGCATGAGCGCCGTGTACACCTTGGTATCGCCGTAGAGCGCGAAGGGATTCTTGCCCGAGGCGAGGGCAAAGGCCATAAGGGTCGGGCGCTTAAGGCGCACCGCGGTCCTGCCGCGAAGCTCGGGTTTGCACAAATCCGCGTAGTCGCTGATGCGGGTGCGCTTGGAGTTGTAGACCAGGCCCTCGGTACCCCAGACGTAGGGCAGGCCGTAGAGCCGGCCGCCGAGGGTAGCGTTGCTGCGCACGGTGGCGAGCAGCTCGGGCACAAATTCATCCAGCCGCACCCTGCTTTCATCGAACGGCTTGTAAATGCCGAACTCCTGCTGGGCGCCGAGGATGCGGTCCTGCGACGGCTGGGCCAGGTCAAAGCCGGCGCCGCCGGTGGCGCGCAGCTTCGAGATCATCTCCTCATTGTTGGAGAGCGTCACTTCAACCTGGATGCCGGTTTCCTTGCGGAACTGGGCAACGAGCTCGGCGGGTACGTAGTCCGCCCAGGTAATGATCCGCAGGACCTTGGCAGCGTCGGCGCGCGCCGGCGTGCCCGCAGGGAGCCCCAGGGCCAGGAACACCGTCAGTACGCAGCGAACAGAGATTGAGATCATGTGACGAGCGCCCCTTGCGGTCCGATTGTTGCCACGTTGACAGGCAAGTTTTTGGCGGGATAGTCTCGATGTTGATTTTTATATCACAACCGGACGATAGCATCGCCCCATCCGCTTGTCGCCGGATCGCCCGTCGCGGACAGCAGGAGCACTCGTGAAATGAGCCGGCCGTGCGTCCTGGTGATCGACGGCAACCGGGCGGCGACACGCGAGCAGCAGGTCGCCGCCGGCGGCCAGCCCTCGGGAGAGGGCTACGCGCAGGTGTTGCAGAGCCTGGCCGGCGTGAGCTGCGACATCGTGCGGCCGGCTGACGGCGAGGTGCGGTTCGCCGCCGGCACCGGCCTCACGAGCTATGACGGCGCGGCGATCACCGGCTCGGCCCTTAACGTTTACGACGGCGGTGCGCACATCGAGCGGCAGATCGAGCTGGCGCGCGCCGTGTTTGCCGCGGGCGTGCCGTTCTTCGGCAGCTGCTGGGGCATGCAGGTGGCTGTGAGCGCGGCCGGCGGACGCGTACGTCGCAATCCGCTCGGGCGGGAGTTTGGTTTCGCGCGCCGCATCGAGCTCGCGGAGGCGGGTCGCCGGCACCCGATGTTCAGGGGCAAGCCGGCGGTGTTCGAGGCGCTCACCGTGCACCGCGATGACATCGAGCAGTTCCCCGACGGCGTCGTGGCGCTGGCGACCAACGACATGGGGCTGCAGGCCATCGAGCTGCGGCACGCTGCCGGCACCTTCTGGGGCGTGCAGTACCACCCGGAATTCAGCTTCAGCGAGCTTGCGGCAACCGCGCTGCGCTACGGTGCCGTGCTGGTCGAAGAGCGGCTGTTCGCCGACCGCGCGGAGCTGGAAGTGTTCGTTACCGATCTGCGCACGCTCATGCGCGATCCGCGGGACCGGCGCCTCGCCTGGAAGCACGGCCTTGGCGCGGGGCTGCAGGATGAATCCTGCAAGCTTGCGGAGTTGCGCAACTGGCTGCAGCTGCAGGTGCTGCCGTACGCGCAGCAACGCCGCGGATGAACTTCAGCGAGCACCCGCAGTTTCCCGCGGCGCTGTCACTCGCCGGGCAGCTCGCCGATGTCGCGCGCGGGATCGCGCTGGCGCATTTCCGCACGCCGCTCGCAGTCGAGCGCAAGGGAGACGGCAGCCCGGTCACGGTTGCGGATCGGGATATCGAGACCCGCATGCGCGGCATGATTCGCGCGGCTTTCCCCGCGCACGCCATCCGCGGGGAGGAGTTTGCCGCCGAAGGAAGCGGTGAGTTCACCTGGGTGCTCGACCCGATCGACGGCACCAAGAGCTTCGTCACCGGCTATCCCCTGTTCGGATCGTTGATCGCACTGTTGCAGGGTGACCGGCCGGTGCTCGGTGTGATCGAGGTACCGGTGCTTGCCGAGCGCTGGGTGGGTTGCGAGGGTCGTGACACGCTCTTCAATGGCCGGCAGGCGCGGGTCAGCACCTGCCGCACAATCGAGCAGGCAGTCGTCTATACCACCACGGCCGAGACGTTCAATCGCGCGGAGCGGCGGCGTTTCGAAGCCTTGAGCGCGCGCGCCGCGCTGCGGCGCTTTGGCGGCGACTGTTACCTCTACGGAATGCTCGCCGGGGGTCACTGCGACCTGGTGATCGAGGTGCAGCTGAAGCCACATGATTTCATGGCTGCGATCCCGATCGTCGAAGGTGCCGGCGGCAGGATCAGCGATTGGCGCGGGCAGCCCCTCGGCACCGTCACCGACGGCCGGGTGGTGGCGGCAGCGACCGAGGCGCTGTGGCGGCAGGCGATCGCAGAGCTGAGCGCTTGACTGTAGCACCGCAGCAGCCGGCCAAAGTCCCTGCGCCAGCCTTGCTTCGAAGTGCTCGGCTGCCGAGGTGATCGGAACAGATGCGTATCGAGCCACGCCTTTGGCCGGCGGAAACGGAACTACTGTCCGCCGAAATCGCTTCCTGCGATTTCGGCCAATGGATTAGCCCGCGAGACCCAGGTCCCCCTTGACCGCCGAGCGGAAGATGCGCGCGTAGCCTGCCGCATCCGTCGGCAGCGGATTGCCGGCCGCCGACGGATCGAGCGAGGCCTCGTGCCCGATGGTGTCGGGGTTGGTGAGCGGGACGCCGATCTGCGCCAGCGTGTGTGGAATATTCAGGCGCTTGCGGAAGCCGAGCACCCAGTCGAACAGCGCCGCAAACGGTTCGCCCGGCAGATTCAGGGTGCGCGCGATGACCGGCAGCTGCGACTGGATCGCCGGCCGGTTGTGCACGATGACGTAAGGTAGAAGAACCGCGTTGGTCAGACCGTGGTGCGTGTTGAAATGCGCTCCGACCGGATGCGCGATGGCGTGCACACCCCCCAGTCCCTTCTGAAACGCCGTCGCACCCATGCTCGCCGCGGCCAGCATGCGCGAGCGGGCCTCGAGGTCCTTGCCGTTCTCGCACGCGAGTGGCAGATACCTCTGGATCAGCCGCATGCCCTCGAGCGCGATGCCGTCGGCGAGCGGGTGAAACCCCGGCGCACAGAACGCTTCGAAGCAGTGCACGAAGGCATCGATGCCGGTGGCCGCGGTGATCGCGGGCGGCAGGCCGACCGTGAGCTCCGGGTCGCTGATCACGACCCCGGGCATCATCTGCGGATGGAAGATGATCTTCTTCTGGTGCGTGGCCTCGTTGATGACCACCCCGGCGCGGCCCACCTCCGAGCCCGTGCCGGCAGTGGTGGGAACGGCGATGACCGGTGCGATGCCGCGCCGGTCGGCGCGCGTCCACCAATCGCCGACGTCCTCGAAATCCCACAGCGGCCGTGTCTGCCCGGACATGAAGGCGATCACCTTGCCCGCATCCAGTGCCGAGCCGCCGCCGAAAGCGATGACGCCGTCGTGGGCGCCATCCCGGTAGGCGGCCAGACCGTCCTCGATGTTGGCGGCGACCGGATTGCCACGCACGCGTGCAAACAATCCGGTGCCGGGCACCAGTTCGCGGGCGTGCCGTACCATCGGCGCATCGCGCAGGCCCTCGTCCGTCACCAGCAGCGGCCGCCTGATGCCGAGCAGCGCGCACGCCGCCGGCAGCTCGGCGATGCGCCCCGGACCTGCCCAGATGGTCGTCGGATAGTTCCAGTTCGCTTTCAGAAGTACGCTCACGTCGTCACCCGCAGGTGGAAGGATTTTGGCCGTGTCAGGTGCTCGTAGCCGACAACCGAGAGCGTACAGCCGCGCCCCGAGTCCTTCACGCCGACCCAGGCGAGCGCCGGATCCAGGTAGTCGCAGCGATTCATGAACCAGGTGCCGGTCTGCACCTGGGCGCCGAGCGTCGCGGCGGCAGCGGCATCGCGCGTCCACACCGCCGCGGTGAGGCCGAAGGGACTGTCGTTCATCCGCGTCACGGCTTCGGCATCCGAGTGCACCTTCATGACGCCAGCAACCGGGCCGAAGATCTCCTCGCGCATGACCGACGAGTCGGGCGGGGCATCGAGCAGCAGCTGCGGCGCAAGGTACGGCGTACCGGGCTTGCTGGGCGGGAAGTCGCGCTCCTCGATCGCCGCGCGCGCACCCGCTGCAACGGCCGCACTCAGCTGCGCGCGGATCACGTCGGCCGCGGCGGTGCGCACCACCGGCCCGAGCGTGACCTGCGGGTCCAGCGGGTCGCCGAGCCGGTAGCGTTGGATCAGCTCGATGCAGCCGCGCGTGAAGCGCTCATGGACGCTCTCGTGAACATACATGCGCTGCAGGCCGCAGCAGGACTGGCCGGAGTTGAAATAGGCACCGTCGACGATGTTTTCGATCGCATGCGGCAGGTCGGCGTCATGACGCACGTATACCGGGTCGCAGCCGCCCAGTTCGAGCCCGACCCCGATGAAGCGTTCGGCAGCCACGCGCTGCACGGCCCGCCCCCCGGCCACCGAGCCGGTAAAGGCCACGAAGTCGACGCGCGGGTCGCGGATCACGCCTGCGGTGTCGGCGTGCGTCAGGTGCAGCACCTGGAACAGGCCCGCCGGGAGCCCGGCAGCGGCGAAGCATTCCGCGAACACTTCCGCGCACAGCGGCGTCTGTGCCGAGTGCTTCAGCACCACGGCGTTGCCGGCCATCAATGCCGGCACCACGCTGTTGACCGCGATCAGGTACGGATAATTCCAGGCAGCCACCGTAAACACCACGCCGAGCGGTTCGCGGCGCACGAAGCGGCGAAAGCCCGGTTTAGCTCCGGCATCCAGGTCGGCAAGCGCCGCGGCGGCGATGGCCGCCATGTAGCGGGCGCGCTCGAGCGTGCCGCGGACCTCGCTCGGCGCGAATCGTATCGGCCGCCCCATCTGCCAGCTCAGGTCCGTGGCGATCTGTGGCCCGCGCCGCTCGAACTGCGTGCAGAAGCGCTCGATGATCGCCGCGCGCTCAGGCACTGGCACGGCGTGCCATTGCGGCTGCGCCGCATGCGCACGCTGCAGGGTCTGCTCGATCTGCGCGGCGCTCGCGGGCGTGCGCTCCGCATACACGCGGCCATCGACCGGGGAAATGCTCCTGAGGCTCATCAGATGATCTCGAAATACCGTGCCAGCTCCCAGTCAGTGACCGCGCGGCGGAATTCGCGTTCCTCCCACTGGCGGGTGGCCGCGAAGTGCTCCACGAAGGGCGCGCCGAACAACGCCTGCGCGGCTTTGGAGTGAGCCAGCCGCTCGGCCGCCTCGCTGAGCGTACGTGGCAGCTGGCGCCTGGCGGGGAGCTTGCGGTCATAGGCATTGCCGCTGATCGGCTCATCGGGCTCGATGCGGTGCTCGATGCCCCACAGGCCCGAACCGATCGCCGCCGCGAGCGCGAGATACGGGTTGATGTCCGCGGCGGCGATGCGGTACTCGACGCGCTGGGCCTTGGGCCCCCCCTGGATCACGCGCAATGCGCAGGTACGATTCTCCACGCCCCAGGTGGCGCTGGTGGGCGCCCAGAAGCCCGGCACCAGGCGCGTGTAGCTGTTGACCGTCGCGGCGACCATCGCGAGGAGTTCGGGCATCAGCGCCTGCTGTCCGCCGACGAACCAGCGCATCTCCGGGGACATGGTATGGGGGCTCGCCTCGTCGTAGAACGCGGACGATCCGTCCTTGCGGGCGAGCGACACGTGCAGATGCCCGCTCTGCCCCGGCAGCTGCTGCGACCATTTGGCCATGAAGGTCGCCATCAGGCCGCGACGCTGGGCGAGGACCTTGACGAAGGTCTTGAAGAGCGCGGCGCGATCGGCCGCTTCGAGGGCCTCGGTGTAGTGCAGCGCCGCCTCGATGACGCCCGGTCCGGTCTCGGTGTGCAGGCCTTCGATCGGCATGCGCATGTCCTCGGCCAGCTGCAGCAGCGCCTGGTAGAGCTCGGCGTGCACCGAG
>Ga0210384_10001412_pt1 | contig 32802 bp, 27 predicted proteins | sample IncBWH2MmetaG_FD_160574 | JGI IMG/M metagenome (GOLD analysis project Ga0210384, IMG submission 160574) | Forest soil microbial communities from Barre Woods Harvard Forest LTER site, Petersham, Massachusetts, United States - Inc-BW-H-2-M | ecosystem: Environmental > Terrestrial > Soil >...
GCGATCTTGACCAGCTCGATCGAGATGAAGGTGGTGGAATTACCGGGCCCGCCGCCGGTGACGACGAACGGCTCGGTATAGATCATGAAGCTGTCCATGAAGCGCAGCAGCACGGCGATCAGCAGCACGCGATTCATCTTCGGCAGCTGGATTGCGGTGAACACCGCCCAGCGCGAAGCGCCGTCGATTTGCGCGGCCTGATAATAGGCATCCGGGATCGACTTCAGGCCGGCGTAGCAGAGCAGCGCGACCAGGCTAGTCCAGTGCCAGACGTCCATGACGATGACGGTGACCCAGGCATCGATGTCATTGGAGACGTAATTGTAGTTGATGCCGATGCTGTTCAGCACATAGCCGAGCAGCCCGATATCGGGCCGGCCGAAAATCTGCCAGATCGTGCCGACCACATTCCACGGAATCAGCAGCGGCAGCGCGAGAATGACGAGGCAGGCCGCGACCGACCAGCCTTCGCGGGGCATCGACAGCGCAACGACGATGCCGAGCGGCACCTCGATGGCGAGGATCACGCCGGAGAAAAACAGGTTGCGCCAGAGCGAGGCAAAGAAGCGGCTGCCGAGATCGCTCGAGGGATCGAGCAGCTCCTTGAACCAGCCGACGCCGTTCCAGAAGAACTGGTTGTTGCCGAAGGTGTCCTGCATCGAATAGTTCACCACCGTCATCAGCGGCAGGACGGCGGAGAACGCGACCACCAGGAACACCGGCAGCACCAGGAGCCAGGCTTTTTGGTTGACGGTTTTGTCCATCAGGCAACCCCCTCAACCAGAATGCTGTCGGCATAGACGTGCACATGCGAAGGGTCGAACACGAGCCCGGCGACATTGTCGGGGACCGAAAATCCCGGCGGCACGCGCGCGGCGAATTTGGCGTCGCCGACACGAACACGCGCGAAGCGGATGCGGCCGAGATCGTCGATGCGCTCGATCGTGGCGGACAGCAGGCCCGACGACGGCGGCGCGACGTCGACGAATTCCGGGCGCACTCCGATCTCGACCTTGGCGCCCGCCGGCAGCATGCCGTAATTGCGATGCAGGCCGATGACATGGCCGTCGACCCTCGCCTCACGGCCGCTCACTTCTGCGGGCACAATGTTCATGCCGGGCGAGCCGATGAAATAGCCGACAAAGGTATGCGCCGGCTTCTCGAACAATTCGGCCGGCGTGCCGCTCTGCACCACGCGGCCGTCATGCATGACCACCACCGTGTCGGCAAAGGTCAGCGCCTCGGTCTGGTCATGCGTCACGTAGATCATCGTGAGATCGAGCTCGCGATGCAGCGCCTTGAGCTTCGAGCGCAGCTGCCACTTCAATTCGGGATCGATCACCGTCAGCGGCTCGTCGAACAGGATAGCGGCGACATCGGAGCGGACGAGGCCACGGCCGAGTGAGATCTTCTGCTTGGCGTCTGCAGTGAGCCGCGTCGCCTTGCGCTTGAGGTCCGGCGTGAGGTCCAGCAGCCGCGCGATCTCGGCGACGCGCTTGCCGATCTCGGACTTGGCCACGCCGCGGTTCTTGAGCGGAAATGCCAGGTTCTGCCCGACCGTCATGGTGTCGTAGATGACCGGAAACTGGAACACCTGGGCGATGTTGCGCTTCTGCGTTGACAGCGGCGTGACATCGACGCCGTTGAACAGGATCTTGCCGCGCGACGGCGTGATGATACCGGAGATCAGGTTGAGCAGCGTGGTCTTGCCGCAACCAGACGGACCGAGCAGCGCATAGGCGCCACCCTGCCGCCAGGTCATGGTCACGGGCTTCAGTGCATAGGTCTCGACCGGCGCGTGTTCGCCGCCGTAGGAGTGCGCGAGATCGACGAGGTCAATGCGGGCCATGCGACATCTCCCTCACGTCGAACCAGGAGAAGCGACAAGCCGGTCGGCTGCGTCGAACACAAAGACATTGTCGGGGTCGAGCACGGCATCGAGCTGTTGGCCCGGCTCGAACTCATGCACGCCATGCAGCACCGCGACCCAATTCAGGGAATCGCGATGCAGATGCACGAAGCTTTCCGAGCCGGTGATTTCGGTCACCTCCACGGTCGCCGGAAAGGCATGGCGGCCGGCCTGGCCATTGGCGATCTCGAGCTGATGGGCACGGAAGCCGACGCGATAGGTGCCGTCGGCAAGCTTGGCATAGAGCCCCGTGGACGGCGCTTTCACGCCGCCGGCATATTCCACCGCGCCATTCTTCTTCTCAATGCCGATGACGTTGAGCGGCGGATCGGAGAACACTTGCGCCACGCGCAGCGTATCGGGGTGGCGATAGACTTTTGGCGTTTCGCCGACCTGCAAGGCCCGGCCTTCCCACATGCAAACGGTGTTGCCGCCGAGGAGCAGGGCTTCGGACGGCTCGGTCGTGGCATAGACGAAGATGGCACCCGAGGCCTCGAAGATGCGCGGCAGCTCGGTGCGCAGCTCCTCGCGAAGCTTGTAGTCGAGATTGGCGAGCGGCTCGTCGAGCAGGACGAGATCGGCGCCCTTCACCAGCGCGCGCGCAATCGCCGTGCGCTGCTGCTGGCCGCCGGAGAGCTGCAACGGCGTGCGCTTCAGGAACGGCTCGAGCCGGAGCAGCTTTGCGGCTTCCGCGACGCGCAGCTCGATCTCGGCTTTCGGCTTGCCCTGCACGCGCAAGGGCGAGGCGATATTCTCGTAGACCGAGAGCGAGGGGTAATTGATGAACTGCTGGTAGACCATCGCAACCGAGCGCTGGCGCACATCGAAGCCCGTGACGTCCTTGCCGTCGACCAGCACACGGCCGGCGGTCGGCTTATCGAGGCCGGCGAGCAGCCGCATGATCGAGGTCTTTCCCGACAGCGTCGGTCCCAGCAGCACGCTGAGCGTGCCTTTTTCCAGGGTCAGGGACACATCACGAATGGTATGAACGCCATCGACGGTGCGCGTGACATGGTCGAGCGTAACGCTCATGTCCGTCCTCCTGCTTCCAGGAGCGGATTTTCAACCGGAACGCGATTGGCGGCAATCCAACGATCGAGTGCGGCAATTTCGTCCGGCGACATACGCAGGCCCAGCTTGGAGCGCCGCCAGACAATGTCTTCGGCACCGACAGCCCATTCCGAGGTCATCAGATAATTGACTTCAGCCGCCGTCAGGGTCGCGCCAAAGGACTGGCCGAGATCGGCCAATGATTTTGCGCTGCCAAGCAATTTTGTCGCTCGCGTCCCATAGGCATGTGCCAGCCGGCTCGCATGCTCCTGCGTCAGGAACGGATAGTCGCGCCGTAACTCGGCGGTCAGCGCCGGCAGCGCCGAGACATCGAGATCGCCGCCGGGCAGCGGCGATTTGCCGGTCCAGCCCTCGCGCGCCTTGGCACTGCGCAGATAAGGTGACAACCGTTCCAGCGCCTCCTCGGCGAGCCGCCGATAGGTCGTGATCTTGCCGCCATAGATCGAGAGCAGCGGCGCGCCGCCGGGCGTATCGAGCTCGAACACGTAATCCCGCGTCGCGGCTTTGGCTTCGTTGGCGCCATCGTCATAAAGCGGCCGCACGCCGGCATAGGTCCATACCACGTCCTCGGGTTTGACGGGTTTGGCCAGATATTCGCTGACGGAATCGCAGAGATACTGGATCTCCTCGGCCGTCGCCTTCACCTTGGAGGGATCGCCGTGATAGTCGCGATCGGTGGTGCCGATCAGCGTGAAATCATCCTGATAGGGAATGACGAAGACGATGCGGCCGTCGGTGTTCTGGAACATATAGGCGCGGTCGTGCTCATAGAGCTTCCTGACCACGATGTGCGAGCCCTGCACCAGCCGCACCTTGGCGCGCGCGTTGACGCCGGAGCCGGAGCGCAGCACGTCCTCGACCCAGGGACCGCCGGCATTGACCAGCACGCGGGAGCGGATGGTCTCCCGCTGCTTGCTGATGGCGTGTTCGGTCGTGACCTGCCAGATGCCGTCGACCTGCCGGATCTCGACCGCGCGGGTGCGGGTGCGAATATCGGCGCCGCGATCGGCGGCATCGCGGGCATTGAGCGCCACGAGGCGCGCGTCGTCGACAAAGCAGTCGGAATACTCAAAACCCTTGACGTAGCGGCCAGGGATGAGCGGGTGGCCGACCACATCATGGGTGAGATCGACGGAGCGTGTCGCGGGCAAGAGGTTGCGTCCGCCGATATGGTCGTAGAGAAACAGGCCAAGCCGGAGCAACCAGGCCGGGCGCAGGCCTGCATGATGCGGCAGCACGAATCGGAGTGGCCGGATGATGTGAGGCGCGATCTGCCAGAGGATTTCGCGCTCGATCAGCGCCTCGCGCACCAGGCGGAACTCGTAATATTCGAGGTAGCGCAAGCCGCCATGCACGAGCTTGGTCGACCAGGACGACGTCCCGCTCGCCAAATCATTCATTTCACAGAGGAAAACGGAATTTCCACGGCCCGCCGCATCGCGCGCGATGCCGCAGCCATTGACACCCCCTCCGATGATCGCGAGGTCGAAAATCCGATCCAAAGAACGCTTCCCCGGCGCGTCGCCTTCACTTCGGCGATTTCGCTTTCGATTTTGATTAGATCACAAGCAAAAGCGAAAGCAAAGCGAAAGTGGAACTGGTGAGGAAGATTTATCCCAGTTCTCGTCATGCCCGGGCATAGCCGCCCGAAGGACGGCTATGCCCGGCCATGACGAAGAGAGGTGCGATCAATCACGCCCGCCGGATCGGAATCGGATCGTTGGCGGGCTCCGGCGGCTCGGCCTCTTCGATCTCGCCCGCCCCCTTCGGCAGCGCCTCGATCACCTCGATGCCGCGGTGATTGCAGATGCTGGCAAGGCCCGCGGGTAGCGCGGAGTCGGTGACGAAGGTGTTGATCTGGCTCATATGCGCGATGCGCACCGGAGCGGAGCGCGTGAACTTCGTGGAATCGGCGACCAGCATGACGCTGCGGGCGTTGGCGATGATGGCCTGGGCCACCTGCACCTCGCGATAGTCGAAGTCGAGCAGCGCGCCCTCCTCGTCGATCGCGGAGACGCCGATGATGGCGTAATCGACCTTGAACTGGCCGATCAGTTGCGTCGCGGTCGAACCGACCACGGCGCCGTCGGCGCGGCGCACCGCGCCGCCCGCGACCACCACCTCGATGCGCGGATAACGATAAAGCAGCATCGCGACGTTGAGGTTGTTGGTGATGACGAGCAGGTCCTCGTGCCCGGTCAGCGCGCTTGCAACCTCTTCCGTCGTGGTGCCGATATTGATGAAGAGCGAGCAGCCGTTCGGGATCAGGGCGGCGGCAGCCGCACCGATTGCCTTTTTCTCATCGGCGGCGACGAAACGGCGCGCTTCATAGGCGAGGTTCTCGACACCGGAGGCGATCATGGCGCCGCCGTGAATACGGGTCAGGGCGCGCTGCTCGCAGAGATCGTTGAGATCCTTGCGGATGGTTTGCGCGGAAACCTCGAAACGGCGGGCGAGGTCTTCCACCAGCACGCGCCCGGAGGCACGGGCGATGTTGAGGATTTCGGTCTGACGATGCGAGAGTCCGGCCATGGCGGCGCCCTTATGATGCGCGCCAAAAGTAGCGGGTTCGCAGATGCGGTCAACGAGGGAGTTTGCCCTTTTGGCGGCCGAGCCCCTCTAAATCAGAGTTAACGGGCAGCATCTCTCCTCGTCATTGCGAGCGGAGCGAAGCAATCCAGAGCGCATCCGCAGAAGCATGGATTGCTTCGTCGCTGTCGCTCCTCGCAATGACGTTAATCAGGCGGCGTTCAGATCGCCGTTGGCGAGCTGCGCGGCCGCGCGCTGGGCATCGACAACGTGACGAAATAGCCGGCCATCGAGGCGATAGAAGGGTTGGGAAGCGGCGAAAAAGCGATAGCCGCTGGCGTCGCGCACGACAATACCAGCGGCCTGGGACGACACTTCGATGATGTAGGAGTCAGACATTACCCGGTCTCACAAAGCCCCGGGCGAACAACGGTGCGGCTGCTCATTCGTTCCTGACACGGATATGTGAAAGGTGCGGCAAATTTGTTGCTGCCGTAGGGTGGGCAAAGGCGCGCAGCGCCGTGCCCATCACATGACCGTTCGCGCAATGGTGGGCACGCTTCGCTTTGACTACCCTACGACCTACACGCCGCGAAACTGCCTCACGTCACCAGCACCAATCCGTCCTGCTTGATTTCCTGCGGCTTGCCTTGCTCGTCGATCGAGACGTAGGTGAAATTGCCGTCGGTGACCAGGATCGCCTGCGTTTCCCTGCGGCGCGTCACCCAGGCTTCGAGATGAACCGTGATCGAGGTGCGGCCAATCCGCACCAATGTGCCGTAGACGGACACGAGATCGCCGACATAGACGGGCTTGCGGAAATTCATCGCTTCGATTGCGACCGTGACATTGCGCGTCTTGGTAATCTTGGCCGCGAACACCCCGCCACTGACATCCATCTGGGCGAGCAGCCAGCCGCCGAAAATGTCGCCGTTCTGGTTGGTGTCCGCCGGCATCGCCAGCGTTCGGGTGCAGAGCTGGCCCTGCGGCTCGGCCTCCGTATTGGGCGGCGCGTGCACATGCGTATCGGTCATTATTTGAAAGTCTCCCAGCCGGCATCGGGGGTGAAACGGTCGCCGAATTTCTGCGCGAGCGCACGCAAGGCCGAAACGACGTTATCGCTCCCGCGCGTGCGTGCATAATTGAGCGGACCGCCGCGGAACGGCGCGTAACCGGTGCCGAAGATCATGGCGCCATCGACCACGTCGGCATTGTCGACGATGCCTTCGCGCAAGCAGGCGACGCAGACATTCGACATCGGCAGGATCAGCCGGTCGATCATCTCGTCGGTGACGTGCGGGCCGGTCTCGGGCAGCGGCGGCTTGTCGGCCTTGCCGTCCTTCCAGCTATAAAAGCCCTTGCCGGTCTTGCGGCCGAGCTCGCCTTTCGCGACCTTGTCGCGCAGCCACGCCGGCGTCGGCGGCAACATGTCGCCGAATTTCGAGCGCAGCATGTCGCCGACATCGAGGCAGATATCGAGCCCGACCTGGTCGGCAAGCTCGATCGGCCCCATCGGCATACCGAATTTTTCCGCCGCAGCGTCGATCAGCCGCTGGTCGATCTTCTCGTCCAGCATCACCATCGCTTCCAGCATGTAGGGCGTCAGCGCACGATTGACCAGGAAGCCGGGCGAGCTCTTGACCGGCAGCGGCAGGCGGTCGATGGCGCCGACAAAGGCGCGCGCCTCCTTCAGAAGCGCCTCGTCGTTGCCGTCATGGCTGACGACTTCGACGAGTTGCAGCCGCGACACCGGATTGAAGAAATGCAATCCAAGCAGCCGCTCGGGCCGCTGCAAGGTGGTGCGCAAATCCTGCAGCGGGATGCTCGAGGTGTTGGTGGCGAGGATCGCGCCCGGCTTCATGACGGGCTCGAGGGAGGCATAAACCTTCTGCTTCAGCTCGAGTTTCTCCGGCACCGCCTCGATGATGAGGTCGGCGTTGCGGACGCCCTCGCCTTGCAGATCGGGCATCAGCCGGTCGAGCGCGTCGCGCACTTCGGTCGGCTTGCGGATGATCTTGCCGAACAGCTCGGCGGCGCGCTTGATCGCGCCCGCAATCGGCTCAGCCTTCATGTCAGCGAGCGTGACGCGCATGCCCTCATTGGCGCACCAGGCCGCGATGTCGCCGCCCATGGCGCCGGCACCGATGACATGGACATGGGAAACCTTGTTGCCGCTGCCGGCGAGCTTCTTCATCTCGTCGCGCAGGAAGAAGACGCGGATCAGGTTCTGCGCGGTCGGCGTCACCATCAGATGCGCGAACGAGCTCTTCTCGGCCTTGAGCATCGCGGCCTTGTCGCCGCCATGCTTCTCCCAGAGATCGATCAGGCCGTAGGGCGCGGGATAATGCTCCGCCGGCGCGGATTTTGCCGCCTCACGGCGCATGCGGGAAGCAAGCAAGCCGCGTGCGGCGCCGGAATTGAGAATGGAGTTGAGCACGCCGGGGCGGGCGCGTTTCAGCCGGCCGAACACCGCGTCCTTGACGGCATTCTTCACATGCCGCTCCTGCGCGATGGCATCGACCAGGCCCAACGACTTGGCGCGGCGCGCATCGATGGTGCGGCCGGTCAGCATCAAGGTCATCGCCTGCACGGGATTGACCAGGCGCGTGAAGCGCGCGGTACCGCCGAGACCGGGATGCAGGCCGAGCATCACCTCGGGGAAACCAAAGCGCGAGCCGTCGATCGCAATCCGCATCTGGCAGGCCAGCGCGACCTCAAGCCCACCGCCGAGACAAAAGCCGTGGATCACGGCAACGCTCGGCACCCGCAGCGCTTCGAGACGATCGATGACCGCATGCGCCCGGGAGATCGTGGTCTCGACGGCTTGCGGATCGGTGGCGCCGCGGAATTCATTGACGTCGGCGCCGGCGATGAAGCCAGATTTCTTCGCCGAGCGGATGACGAGCCCCGCGGGCCGCTGGCTTTCCAATTCGCCGAGAATCTTGTCGAACTCTTCCATCACCTCGGCGGACAGCGTGTTGGCGCTGGCGCCGTCGCGGTCAAACAACAGCCAGGCGATGCCGTCAGCGTCGCGGGTCAGCTTGAAATTCCGATAGGGGCTCGCTGCGTCCGGCTTGGGCCCGAGCGCGAGCGCGCGGTCATCGAGAACGTCCAAAACCCTCGATTCCATCATCACACCGCCTCGATCAACATCGCGCCGCCCTGCCCGCCGCCAATACATTCGGTAGCAATGCCGCGCCGCGTGCCCAGCCGCTTCATCGCATTGACCAGATGCAGCACGATTCGGTTGCCCGACGTGCCGACGGGATGGCCGAGACTGATCGCGCCGCCATCGACGTTGAGTTTTGACTGATCGATCTGGCCCGCGGCACCATCGAGGCCGAGCACTTCCTTGCAGAACTTCTCGTCATTCCAGGCGGCGAGGCAGCCGAGCACTTGCGTGGCGAAGGCCTCGTTCAATTCCCAGGTCTCGATGTCCTGCAAAGTGAGCTCATTGCGCTTCAACAGCGCAGTTGCCGACATCACCGGGCCAAGGCCCATGATCGAGGGATCAAGCGCGGCCCATTGGCTGTCGACGATCGCGGCTTTCGGCGTCAAACCATGCTTGGCGACCGCTTCTTCGGAGGCGAGGATGACCCAGGACGCGCCGTCGGTGATCTGCGAGGAATTGCCGGCGGTGACCTGTCCCCACGGTCGCTCGAACACCGGGCGCAGCTTCGCCAGCGTCTCCGGCGTCGAGTCCGGACGCACGCCGTCGTCATGGTCGTAGAATTTGCCGTCGCGCGCAAAAGCGGTCTCGACCTCGCCCTTCAAGAAGCCCTCCTTCTGCGCATGCGCAAGACGGCGATGGCTCTCGGCCGCATAGGCATCGGACTGTTCGCGGGTGATGCCGAAGAGATGGCCGACCACCTCGGCGGTCTGGCCCATATTCAGTTCGGTGATGGGGTCGGTGAGCCCGCGCTCGAGCCCGATGATCGGCTTGAAATATTTCGGCCGCGCCTTGAGCATCGCCATGATCTTGGCGCCAACGCCCTTGGCACCGGCAAGGCCGGCAAACCATCGCACGCCCTGCGCCGGCCAGACCAGCGGCGCATAACTCAACGCCTCGGTGCCGCCGGCCAGAATCATGTTGGCGCTGCCTTCGCGGATGTAGCGATAGGCGGTGTCGATCGACTGCATGCCGGAGCCGCAATTGATCTGCACAGTGAAGGCGACCATGGCCTCGCCCATGCCGAGCCGGAGCGCGGCGACGCGGGCCGGATTCATCTCGTCAGCAATGACATTGACGCAGCCGAGGATGACCTGGTCGAAGACGGTCGGCGAAAAGGGCTGGCGCGCCAGCAGCGGCCGGCCGCATTGCACGGCCAGATCGACCGGCGTGAACGGCCCCGGGCCGGAGCGCGCCTTCAGGAACGGCGTCCGGCTGCCGTCGACGATAAAGACTGGTCGCGCCATCAGCTCGCCGCCCTCTGCTCACCCAACTCCTGGAAGAAACGATGCACATCGGCGGACTTCTTGTAAATCGGCGACAGTGCTTCGGGCGCGAAATCGTCGACCTCGATCACGCGCGCGACCGCAGCATGCGCCTCCGCCAGCCGGTCGGCTTCTCCTTGCGTAATGACGCCCTTCGCCATGGCTTCCTTTGGATCGTGCAGATGCGCCGCATGCAACTTCCTGGCGGCGTCCTCGCAAGCCGTCACCAGCGCAAAGGCCTTTTCCAGCCGCGCGCGGCCGCCATCGTCATCGACATGCGATAGATCCGCCGTCAGCCGCTCGCGCGCCGCCGACGGCTCGAGGATGAGCTGCGCGCATTGCTGCACGACACGATCGCTTGGCCCCAGCACGCGCGCGCCGAACGGCTGGATCACGACTTTGAGGATCGCGGCGACGAAGCGGTTCGGCAAGTTCGCGAGGATTTCGGCAAAGCGGTTCTCGATCGTCTTGAAGCCGGCCGCCATGCAGTATTCAAGCGCCGCAAAATCCTCCTTCTGCCGGCCTTCGTCCTGCCAGCGCTTTGCCGCGGCCGACAACAGATAAAGCTCGGAGAGGATGTCGCCGAAGCGGGCTGACAGCATCTCCTTGCGCTTGAGCGCGCCGCCGAGCGTCAGCAGCGCCATGTCGGCGCAGAGCGCAAAGGCGGTGGAGTAGCGCGCAAGCTGGCGATAGAAGGGCGTCGCATCGCCCACTTCAGGCACGGCGGTGAAGGCGCCGAAGGTCCAGCTGCGGCCCCAGGCGCGGAACAGCGTCGCCACGCTGTGGCCGACATGTTTCCAGAACGCGGTGTCGAAGGCATCGAGGCCCTTGTCGTGGTCGCTGTCGCGCAGTGCGTTCATCTCATCCAGCAGATAGGGATGCGCGCGGATCGCGCCCTGTCCGAACACGATGAGATTGCGGGTCAAGATGTTGGCGCCTTCCACCGTGATGCCGACCGGCACGGCTCGGTAGAGATTGCCCATATAGTTCTGCGGGCCGTCAATCACGGCCTTGCCGCCATGGATGTCCATGGCGTCGTCGATCGCAACGCGCATGCGCTCGGTCGCCTGCAGCTTCATGATGCCGGAGATGACCGCGGGATGGTGGCCGGCATTCAGTGCGGCGCAGGTGAGCCGCCGCGCGGCGTCGAGTAGATAGGCTGTGCCTGCAATGCGCGCGAGCGGCTCCTCGATGCCCTCGAATTTGGAGATGGAAATGCCGAACTGCTCGCGGATGCGGGCATAGGCGCCGGTGGTGCGTGCGGCATAGGCCGCGCCGGCCGCCGACAGCGAGGGCAGCGAAATGCCGCGGCCGGCGGCGAGCGCCGTCATCAGCATCTTCCAGCCTTGCCCCAGGCGTGCCTCGCCGCCGATGATGTAATCGAGCGGAATAAAGACATTGCGGCCCCAGTTCGGGCCGTTCTGGAACACCTGCATCGACGGCAGATGGCGGTGGCCGATCTCGACGCCGGGCAGATGCGTCGGGATCAGCGCGACGGTGATACCGAGGTCTTCCTGTTGTCCGACGAGATGATCGGGATCGTAGGCCTTGAACGCGAGGCCGAGCAGCGTCGCGACGGGACCCAGCGTGATGTAGCGCTTGTGCCAGTTCAGCTTCAGCCCCAGCACTTCCTGGCCTTCGAAAGTGCCCTTGCAGATGATGCCGCTATCGATCATGGAAGCCGCATCCGAGCCTGCTTCCGGGCTGGTCAGGCCGAAGCAGGGAATGTCGAGGCCGGAGGCCAGGCGCGGCAGCCATTTCTCCTGCTGCTCCTTGGTGCCGAAGCGCATCAGGAGTTCGCCGGGGCCGAGCGAATTGGGCACCATCACGGTGACCGCGGCAGCGAGCGAACGCGTCGAAATCTTGCGCACGACTTCGGAATGCGCATAAGGCGAGAAGCCGAGGCCGCCATGCTCCCTGGGGATGATCATGCCGAAGAATTTCTTGGCCTTGATGAAGTCCCAGGCTTCCTGCGGCAGGTCGCGCCATTCCCAATTGATCTTCCAGTCGTCGAGCATGGCGCAGAGCTCATCAACCGGGCCGTTGAGGAAGGCTTTTTCCTCGTCGGTCAGCGTGGCCTGCGGGAAGGCCAGGAGCTTCGACCAATCAGGATTGCCGGTGAAGAGGTCGGCATCCCACCAGACGTCGCCGGCTTCCAGCGCCTCGCGTTCGGTGTCCGACATCGACGGCAATACGCCGCGCGCCCAGGAGAAGATCGGTTTGGTGATATAGTCGCGGCGGAAGCTCATGGCGGTCCTCTCCGGCTTCGAAGGTTTGGGAGCGTGGGCTCGCGATTCTGGCGTCGGCGTTACGCCTCACTGTAGCGGAAAGCGTGAAGATAAGCGTGACGCTTTAGGTTGAAAATAAAGCGAAATTGAACGCTACGGATAACCGTAAAAGAGGAATTCCGTTCCGAAGCCCAACTCAGCTTCACCTTCCCCCGCCTGCGGGGAGAGGTCGGATTGCGAAGCAATCCGGGTGAGGGGCAACAGGCCTATCAACGTACAACAGACTCGCGGAGAGTCCCCCTCTCCCCGCAAGCGGGGCGAGGGAGAAGCATCAGTCCGGCCGGATCATCTCGAACATGGCCTCAGGACGAATTTCAAAATAATCGCCCCTGCGGCCGGCGCGCACGATCGGGCGGGCGAGCCCGGTCTGGTAGACGCCGTCCCTGATCATGGTCTTGTCGATGTGGATGGCGACGACTTCGCCGAGCGTGAGCCAGGCCTGCGCCTTCTTGCCGTCAGCGCCCTGCAGCTGGACGATCTGCGTCACCTTGCATTCGAACGAGACCGGGCTTTCGGCGACGCGCGGCACGCTCACGATCTTGCTTGGCGCCTGCGTGAGCCCGGCGAGCTCGAATTCGTTGACGTCGGGCGCGACATGCGCCGCGGTCGCGTTCATGTGCTTGGCGAGATCCATGGTCGCGAGATTCCAGCAGAACTCGCCGGTGTCCTGGATGTTCTGCACCGAGTCCTTCCAGGAGGTGGAGGAGAAACCGATGATCGGCGGCACGTAACAGAAGCCATTGAAGAAACTGTAGGGCGCGAGGTTGACCTGGCCCTTGGCGCTGCGCGAGGAGATCCAGCCGATCGGCCGGGGCGCGACGATGGCATTGAAGGGATCGTGCTTGAGGCCGTGGCCGTTCTTCGGCTCGTAGAAATGCAGGTCTGTTGCGGTCACTCGCTTCTCTCCGTTAACACCGTCGTCATTCCGGGGCGCGACAACGTCGCGAGCCCGGAATCCATAATCATCCGCGCTTGCGGCTTGCCGCATTCGCGGCAAAAGAAGAGCGCTTGGCCATTCTTTCATTGCGCGAATGGCCTAAAGGCCAAGCGCGCCCGTGGTTATGGATTCCCGGCTCGCCGCTTCGCGGCGCCCTGGAATGACGAAAACGTATTAGCTTGCGCTTTTCCGCGAACCAAGCCCCGCCAGCACGAAATCGATCTGCTGATCGATCGTGGGGCCCGGCTTGTCGGCGCATTGCGCGATCATCTGCGGGTGGAAAAACCGCATCATGGCGGTGCAGGCACAGAGCGCGGCGGTCGGCACGTCCGTGACATCGAACTCGCCGGAGGCCGCACCCTGCGCGATCACGCCGCCGATGCTCTCGGTGATCACTTGCATGTGAGCGACGCAGACCTGCCAGCTCTCCTCCATGGCGATTTCGACCATCTCGTGCATCTTGGCGTCGCCGACATAGCGCTCGGTGTTCATGCGGTTGATGGTCGTCATCTGCTCGCGCAGCCGCGCGGCCGCAGGCCCCTCGGCCTTCTCGATCGTATGCGCGGCATCTTCGACCTCGCCCATCAGGCCGCGGGCGACGCCTTCGTGGATCGACTTCTTCGAATCGAAGAAGCGATAGACGTTGGCCGGCGACATTCGCAGTTCCTTGGCGATGTCGGCGACCGTGGTCTTCTGGTAGCCGATCTGCCGGAACAAACGCTCCGCCACCACGAGAATCCGCTCTCGCGTGTCGGGTTCGATATGTTCAGTAACCAGCGTCATCTCTGCACTCAATGTTCATCTATTCAGCCGCTTCCGCAAGCGGTATTGCGGGTTTTGCAGGGCCGTAATGCTGCGGCGCGAGATCGGCCTGCTCGTTCGTGCCGCTTTCGTCCAGACTCTTGCGGAACCACAGGGCGTAGAGACCCGGCAGGTACAACAAGGTCAGGAAGGTTGCAACAAACAGACCTCCCATGATCGTGATCGCCATCGGACCCCAGAAGGCCGAGCGCGACAGCGGGATCATGGCGAGGATCGCGGCGAGCGCGGTGAGGACCACCGGCCTCGCGCGCCGGACGGTCGCCTCGATGATCGCCTCCTTCCGCGTCAAACCGTGCTTCACATCGGTCTCGATCTGATCGACCAGGATCACGGCATTGCGCATGATCATGCCCGCGAGCGCGATCAGGCCGAGCAGCGCCACAAAGCCGAACGGCTGATTGGCGACGTTAAGCCCGAGCGAGGCGCCGACGATGCCGAGCGGCGCGGTCAGGAACACCAGGAACAGCCGCGAGAAGCTCTGCAGCTGGATCATCAGCAAGGTCAGCATCACGATGACCATCAGCGGGAAGAGCACGAAGATCGAGGCGTTGCCCTTGGCCGATTCCTCGAACGCACCGCCCGCCTCGATCCGGTAGGCCGGCTCGAGATGGTCGCGGATGTCCTTCAGCTTGGGCCAGATCTGGTTGGTCACATCGGGCGCCTGCACGCCGTCCTTGACGTCGGAGCGCACGGTGATGGCCATGTCGCGGTTGCGCCGCCACAGGATCGGCTCCTCGTGGGAATATTCGATCTTGGCAATCTGCTGCAGCGGCACGGCGACGCCGTTCGTCGAGGTGATGGTGAGATCGCCGACATGGGCGAGATCGAGCCGCTCCGACGGTACGGCGCGCGCGACCACGCCGACCTTCTCGATGCCATCGCGGATCGTCGTCACCTGCACGCCCGAGATCAGCATGGCGAGCGACTGCGAGACGTCCTGCGGCGTCAGGCCGAGCGCACGGGCGCGATCCTGATCGACGACGAGCTTCAGGTAAGGCGACTGCTCGTTCCAGTCGAGCTGCGCCTCGGTGACGTTCGGGTTCTGCTTCATGATGTCGCGAACCTGATAGGCAATCTCGCGCACCTTCTGGGTGTCAGGTCCGATGACGCGGAACTGCACGGGGAAGCCGACCGGCGGGCCGAAATTGAAGCGATCGACGCGCACACGTGCCTCCGACAGCGCACCATCGGCGACCGCATTCTCGATTTTCGCCTTGATGCGTTCGCGCGCCTCGACGCCCTTGGCGACGATGACGATCTCGGCAAAGGCTTCGTTCGGAAGCTGCGGGTTGAGACCGAGCCAGAAGCGCGGCGAGCCCTGCCCGACATAGGCGGTATAGGTGCCGATGTCCTTGTCATCCTTCAGCAGCACTTCCGCCTCCTTCACCGCCTTTTCGGTGACGTTGAAGGCGGTGCCTTCCGGCAACCGCAATTGCAGGAACAGCTCGGGCCGCTCGGAGAGCGGGAAGAACTGCTGCTGCACATGGCCGAACGCCACGATCGAGGCGACGAAGATGGCGACCGTCGCCAGCACCGTCTTGACACGGTGTTCGACGCACCACTGGATCACGCTGCGCAGCGCACGGTAGATGCGGGTCTCGTAGATCGCATGCGGATCGTGGTTCTGATGCAGCTTGATGTCGGGGAGCAGCTTGACGCCGATATAGGGCGTGAAGATCACGGCCACGAACCAGGACGCGACCAGCGCGATCGCGACGACCCAGAAAATGCTGCCGGCATATTCGCCCACGGCCGAATTCGCAAAGCCGATCGGCAGAAAGCCGGTGGCGGTGACGAGCGTGCCGGTCAGCATCGGAAACGCCGTGGACTCCCAGGCAAATGAGGCAGCCTTGATGCGGTCCCAGCCCTGCTCCATCTTCACCACCATCATTTCAACCGCGATGATGGCGTCATCGACGAGCAGGCCGAGCGCGATGATGAGCGCTCCGAGCGAGATACGGTGCAGATCGATACCCATCGCGTCCATCACGATGAAGACGATTGCGAGTACCAGCGGCACGGAAGCTGCGACCACGAAGCCGGTGCGCCAGCCGAGCGCAAGGAACGAGACGAACAGCACGATCGCCAGCGCCTCGACGAAGGAATGGGTGAACTCGCCGACGGCTTCCTCGACCACTTTCGGCTGGTCGGCGATCAGATCGACGCTGATGCCCTGCGGCACTGCCTTCATGAAGTCGGCGGTCGCGCCGGCGACGTCCTTGCCGAGCTCGAGGATATTGGCGCCCTTGGCGGTGACGACGCCGATGCCGATCGCGGGCTTGCCTTCCTGGCGTACCTTGAAGCTCGCCGGATCGACATAGCCATGGGTGACGGTCGCGATATCGCCGAGGCGGAACACGCGGCCGTTGCTTTCTACCGGCGTTTCCGCCACCGCCTTGGCGCCATCGAGCGCGCCGGTGACGCGCAGCGGCACACGCTGGGACGATGTCTCGACCGTGCCGGCCGGCACGACATTGTTCTGCTTCGCCAGCGAATCGAACAGCGCCTGCGGCGTGATGCCGAGGGTGGCGAGCTTCGCATGCGAGAACTCGACAAAGATGCGCTCGTCCTGGTTACCGTAGATATCGACCTTGGTGACGCCATTCACCTTCAACAGCCGCTGACGCAAGCCTTCGGCGGCCTTCTTGAGTTGCGCATAATCGGCGCCGTCGCCGGTCATCATGTAGAGAATGGAATCGACGTCGGAGAACTCGTCATTGACGACGGGACCGAGAATGCCTGACGGCAGATCGCCCTGCGCGTCGACCAGCTTCTTCCGCAAGAGATAGAACAGATAAGGCACATCCTTTGCCGGCGTGGAGTCGCGGAAGGTGACCTGCATCGCCGTGAAGCCCGGCTTGGAATAGGTCTGCACCTTCTCGAAATAGGGCAGCTCCTGCAGCTTCTTCTCGATGGGATCGGCGACCTGCATCTGCATTTCCTGGGCGGTCGCGCCAGGCCACAGCACCGAGACGTTCACCACCTTCACGGTGAAGAACGGGTCCTCCGCCCGCCCGAGCTTCTGATAGGAGAAAAAGCCGGCAACGCCGAGCGCCACGATCAGGAACATCACCAGTGCGGGATGGCTGACAGCCCAGGCGGAAAGATTGAAGCGCTTCATCGTACCCTCCAGGAGGAAAACCGCATCTCTCTGCCGTCATTGCGAGCGCAGCGAAGCAATCCAGTTTGCATCTGCGGAAACAGTCTGGATTGCTTCCGCCTTCGCTCTTTGAGCTACGGCGGACACGTCGTCGCTTTCGCTCCTCGCAATGACGAAATCACTTAAAACGACAACGACGACACCACCCGGACCTTCTGGGAAGGATCGAGCTTCTGCACGCCGAGCGCCACGACCTTGGCGCCGTCATCGACGCCGCCGGTAATGACGACATCGCCGCTCTCATAGGATTTCACGGCGACAGGCTTGAGCGAGATGGCGCCCTGATCGTCGACGACATAGAAGGACGGCTTGTCGCCGGCACTGTAGAGCGCCGACAGCGGCAGGCGCGCGACGCGGGCGGTCTTCTGGTCGCACAGCGTCAAAGTCGCGGTCATGCCGAGCTCGACATTGTCGCCGACGCCGGGCAGCGAGAATTTGGCGAGATAGGTGCGGGTGGCCGGATCGGCGCTCGGCGAAATCTCGCGGAGCTTCGCCTCATACTTCTTGTTCGGCTCCGACCACAGCGTCACCGTGGCGGTGCCGGTCTTGGCGCGATCCACCAGCGTCTCCGGGATCGCGACCACCGCTTCCTTCTCGGCAAAACGTGCGACCCGGATCGCGGTCTGGCCCGCGGCAACCACCTGGCCCGGCTCGACCAAGGTCGCAGTCACGACGCCGCGCGCATCCGCAACCAGCGTCGCATAAGAGAGTGAGTTCTTGGTCAGATCGACCGAGCGCTCGGCGCGGTTGAGACGCGCGCGCGCTTCATCGGCGACAGCCTTGGCCGAATCGAGCGCCGCGTCGGTGGTCCAGCCCTTCGCCTTCAGGTCGATGGCGCGCTGCTCGGCAGCGACCGCCTGCGCCACCACGCCGGTCGCGGCGGTGAATTCGGCGACCGCCTGCTCGGCTTGCAGTTTCAGGTCGATCTCATCGAGGGTGGCGAGCGGCTGACCGACTTCGACGGTCTGGCCGACCTCGACCAGGCGCTTGGCCACCTTGCCGGGGACCCGGAAACCCATGTCGGCTTCGATCCGGGGACGGACCGTGCCAACAAAGCTTCGCGCGGGTGTCTCAGCCTCGTAATGGGCGGTTGCTACGAGAACAGGGCGCGACGGGGCCGGCTTCTCCGCGACCTGATCGTTGCAACCAGCCAGCGCCAGTGCCATTAACGCCAGCGACGCACCGGCTAAAAGCTTGTAATAATTCGATAAAATCGAACGGACCAACATCCGACACTCCTCTGGCTAAGCCTTAGGGATAGTGTTGATTGTTTAGTGATAAAAGTCAACAACCGTCAGTAGTCATGATTTCGTGAGCGTTAACTTTTGCTCACCGGCTCCGCTTGCGGGCCGCCGTTTTCTTCGCGCCGCTCCGTTTCCGGGTCTTCCGGCTTGTTTTCCTTGCAGATTTACGCGCTGCGGCCTTCGTCCGGGCGCCTGCCGATTTAGCGGTGGCCTTGCGAGCCGGTTTCACAGCGTCGGTTTTTCGTGACCGTTTCGCGGCGCGGCGCTTTCCCTTCTCACTGGGCGCACGCTTTCGTCGTGCCGGCTGCAGCGCCGTGCCCACCATTTCCTGATCGCAACTGTCGGTGGGCACGCTTCGCTTTGCCCACCCTACGGCAACGTCGCGCGTGGAGCGGTCTAATCGCCCAACTGAAACCGCTCGAAGCGATGCAGCTCTTCCTCAATGCGGCGCTTCAGGGCCGCCTTTGGCTCGCCCTTGGCCTTCTTGCCCTCGCCGACCCAATTCCATTTCTGCATCAGAAGTTTCTTGTTCTGCCGGTCGGTCTTCAGATCGAGCGCTGCGACGATGTCCTCGCCGACCAGCACGGGCAGCGCGAAGTATCCGAACTTGCGCTTGGGCTTGGGCACATAGGCCTCGAAGCGGTGCTCGTAGTCGAAGAGGAGATGCGTGCGTTTGCGCTGGATGATCAGGGGATCGAAGGGCGAGAGGATGTGCACGAGCTGTGAGGCCTCGCCCGCATGTGCGAGCGCTTCCGGCGTCGCCCAATGCTCAGCCTTGCCGCCGCCTTCGAGCGCGACCGGCACCATTTCACCACGCCGCATCCGCTGCGCGATCAGGCGTGCAACGTCTTTCTTGCGCGGCGCATCGAGGTGGCAGATCGAATCCAGCGACACCACGCCCTGCGAGCGCAGCGCGCGATCGAGGAGATAGAGGGTGATCTCGGCGCTTGAAGCGGCCTTCGGCAGCTTGTCCCAGCCGAAATGCCGGTCCATCAGCTCATAGGTCTTGAGCATGCCGTTGCGCTCGGAGACCGTGACTGCGCCGGTATAGAAGGCAAGCTGCAACGCGCGCTTCGAGGGCTTGCGGCTCGCCCACAGATGCGACTTCTCGACCAGGACATCATCCTCGATGTCGCGGATGGTGAGCGGCCCCTGCTTCAACAGCCGCATCACCTTGCGCGTATCGGCCGGCTCGACCGAGGGGTACCATTTATGGCCCTCGCGCTTGTGCAGCTTCATGTCGGCAATGAAGAAGCGGAAGTCCTTCGCGGCGACATAGGACAGCGCATGCGTCCAGTATTCGAACACGCTTCGGTCGGCGCTCTGGGCCTGCCGCAGATCGGCGCGGCGATAATCGGGAATGCGGGTATAGAGGATGTGGTGATGGCTGCGCTCGATCACGTTGATGGTGTCGATCTGCACATAGCCGAGATGGGAGATTGCATCCGCGACCGCGACCGCGCCGGCCCCGAACGGCGACGGCGTATCGAGCCGCTGGGCAGCAATCCAGATACGCCTGGCCTGGAGTTTTGACAGGGGATGGGATGGCGCCGCGCGGGACATGACGGTTTAGTCTAGCCGGATTCGCGTCAGGACAAGCGCCAAGAAAGAGATCAAGAAAGAGATCAAGAAAAAGCCGCGCTGGCTTTGGCAGCAGCGCGGCAAGGCTAAAAGAAAAAGATTTTTGCGCGAGCGGTCTTACTTCGCCATGCTCATCTTCTGGGCCTTCATGTAGTGGCGGCAGGCGCTGCCCATTTTGCCGTTGCTCATGTCCATGTTCGCGGCGGCCATTTCCTTGTTGGCCGGGTTCTAGCCAGGGGCCATCATTGCGGTGGACTTCGCCAGATTGTCCGAGGTGCAGGCCATCATCGCAGCAGAAGCGGGCGAAGCAGCCAGTGAAACGGCCAGGCCGGAAAGCACGGCGGCGGCAACCAGTATTCTCATCTGAACCTCACTTTGGAAAGATAGCCAGCGTCCTGCTGACTACCGGGATACGTATCCTCCACTGCGAACGTTTCCGGAAGAAGACATTTTTTTGCTGCGACGCAGCTATCCCGCCGATCGCGAATCGGCCCGAGTGGTCGCGACGGCTCGAGGAGGTTTCGGCTTTAAGGTTTGGGCTTTAAGGTTTCGGCTTGGCCGCGATGCTGCCGGTTGCGATGTCGGGGTCGCAGGAGGCCGGTCCCTTCACCGGAGCCTCGCAGCGATAGACATGGCCGGTCAATCGGTCGATCAGCCAGGCGCTCTCTTCGGTCGGACCTTCGAAACCGAAATAGCGGGTCCCGAGCGCGTTCACCAGCGTCGAGAGCAGGATTGCGGCCGCGATCATCGCCGCACCGATCAGGATCGGCATCGAATTGACTGCAATCGGTCGATCCGGTGTGCCGGCGCGATACCCCTGGTACTCGTTTTGTCGCTTAACTGATGGAATCACGGCCCCTGCTTCGCTTTTTTCTTTAGTTTTTTTCTTGGCTTTTATTGTTTGGAAATGCGTTCTAGGTGCGCATCTGGCCGATTTGTTGTTCGCAGATCGGCGCTGCCGCGACGGCTTTGAGTCGCGGGTCAGACGGTGGAACGATAACGTGATTCCCACCCGCAACGAAAAGGCGACCCGCTCGGGTCGCCTTTGGTCTTTAGGATTAAGTCGAGCAGAGGCTCAGCGGTGGAACAGTCCGCCCATCATGCCGCCGAAGAAGGCGCCGGGTCCGCCGCCACCGCCGCGATAGTGCCGACCGCCGCCACCGCCACTATAGTGGCGACGCACATGCGAGGAGGAGTGATCGTCATCCGACGAGGAGGGCGAGGAGTCATCCTCTTCGGGCGCGCGGCTCGCCAGATTCTCCGAGATCAGCGCGGTGTGCTGGGCCTTGTTCAGGAAGCCGGTGCTCGGATAGCCACGGACAGCCTGCCAGCGCTTGATCACGTTGCGCGTCTCGTCGTCGAACTTGCCGGTTGCGTGCACGTCGAAGCCGAGCTTGGTGAGGCGGCGCTGCACGTCGCGGCGGGTGCCGCGGTCGAGCCTGATCTGGTCTTCGGCCACCTGGTCGGCCTCATCGCTGAGCGAGGAGGTATCGACGGTGAGGTTGCGGGTCGCGTCGGGGCTCGTGTCTCTGCCCTGCAGCTTGGCGATGCGGGTCAGCGCGAGCGGCTTGAAAGCGCCGTTCGGATAGTTGGTGACATAGGCGTTGAGCTCTTCGACCTTCTTGGAATCTTTCACCGAACGCCAGAACTCGAGCTCCATGTCGGAGGCAGGCGCTGCCGCCGTGGTGGCCGGCGCGTCGGCCTTATTATTTTCCTTGGCACCATCAGCCTTATTGTCTGCCTTGGCATCGGCGGGCAGCGACGCCGGGTTGAGATAGACACTGCCGGTCAGGTCGGTATGGCCCCAGGGCATCTGATTCTTGTTGGTCTCATCATTGACCTGGGCGCGCACCTTGGTCATCGCCTGCTGGATCTCGACGCCGGGCTGGGTGATGTTGGCGACCAGCGCGCGGGTGAACGGGCTGTTGGTGCCCTTGTCGCCGTCGAGCGCGGTCTGGCCGGGGCTGGTCGCGAATGCGATCAGCGTGCCCTGCCCGGTGTTCATCGCGGCAAGGCCGGAGTCGACCGTAAGACCCCGGCTCAGTTTTGCCGATTGCATCCTGGCCGAAAACGGGTTGTCGCGGCAGGCATCCAGGAACACCAGCTTCACCTTGGCGTCCTGCATAGTCTGATCCAGCGTGGTGTCGACATTGATGGTGGCACCGAGCTTGACGTCCGCCTCGCTCTTCAGGTCGGCATCAACAGGCAGCAGATAATTGGTACCACCCATCGCGATGCCGTGGCCCGCATAATAGAACACCGCGATATCGGCGCCTTCCGCCTTGTGGCCGAACTCGAGCAGCTTCTCCGTCATCTTGTCGCGGGTCAGATTATAACCTTCGACCACGTCGAAGCCGACATTGCGCAGCGTGCTCGCCATGGTCTTGGCGTCCATCGTCGGGTTCGGCAATTGCGGCACATTCTTGTAGGCGCCGTTGCCGACGACGAAAGCGACACGCTTGTCGGCGAGCGCAGCGTCGCCGCTGAACAAGAGTGTTGCGATTGATAAGGCTGCAATCCAGAAGCGCATGATGATCTCCCCTTTGTCCTAAGCCCGCAGGAGGTGCCCGTGCTGGGCCGCTCCGTTGGCCGACAATCTGATCGCTCTTGCGCGCGGCGACTGTGACCGAAATCACTCAGGCTTTTTCCGGGATCGAACCGGCTCGCTTTTGGATGCGACGTGACCGGACCCAGCCGCCACTAGTCCCATAAGTAAAGAGTCCGCCGCGCCAGCTGCGCTGGGCAGCGCCCAACCGCGGGAGGCCCTTAACTCACAGTGAACCAGCGGCTTTTCGCCCTGTGACGTACATCACATTCAAGTGTTCGAACCGGTCCTATGTTCGGCCCATCCAACCGCCATCAGGCGTGTAACTCCAAGGATTACGACAATGACCAGCTTCGTCAGGTTTTTCGGACTTAAGGCGATTACCATCAGCGCCGCGCTGTCGATGACCGCCGGCCTGGCATTCGCAGGCGACAACAATCCCTCCAAGGGCAGCATCGTCGATGCGCTGAAGGCGCCGCCGTTGACCCGCGGCCTGTCGGTCGACCCACAGCGGGCCGCCGACAGCAGCTTCATCAACACCGTGCGCAACCGCCCGACCCGTTCGCTGTCGATGGACGAGCGCAACCAGATCGACGCACTCGCCGCCAACAAGCCGAAGATCGATCTGGAGATCAACTTCGACTACAACTCGGCCTCGATCGGCCAGGGTTCGATGTCGGCGGTGCAGCACCTCGGCGAGGCGCTGTCAGACCAGCAATTGAAGGGCGCGACCTTCATCGTTTCGGGTTACACCGACGGCATCGGCGGCGACGCTTTCAACCAGGATCTGTCTGAACGCCGCGCCGACACCATCAAACGCTATCTGGTGGACCACTACCATATCGCCTCCGGCGACCTCGTCACCGTCGGCTATGGCAAGACCCATCTGAAGGACGCGGAAAATCCGGCCGACGCGATCAACCGTCGCGTTCAGGTGGTCAACACCGAAGCCACCAACACCGCTTCCAAGTAACGCGTACCCCGCGCTCCGCGGAGAATCCGCCTGCCGCTCCCCGGCAGGCGGATTTTTGGCGGGCGACATTTTCAAGTCAGCAAAAGGATGATTGCGATGACGAATAATCTTAAGGGTATTGCCGCTGCAGCGCTGCTGCTCGCGGCGTTGAACTCACCCTGCCGTGCCGAAGATGCCGCGACGCCGCCTGCGGCTGCCGCGCAGACCACGCAAGGCGACACCAAGTCCACTCCCGCCGACGTGCAGCGTCCCTCGATCACGGCAAAGTCGACCGATACGACCGCGCCTGACGCCACAAGCGAGCCTGCGCCGCGCCATCGCCGCCACTACGCGCACCGCTATTACCGGCATTACGCTTATTGGGAGCCGTTCCCGATCTTCTTCCCGCACCTCTATCACAACCGCGTCGTCTGGAATCGGGTCTCCTGGTTCCACAACTGAGCGCGATCGAATGAGGACAGGAAATATCTCGCGCGATGCGTCGCGCGAGATCGCTCTAAGGCATGATCCGGAAAAGTGTGAAGCGGTTTTCCCTGCGACAAACGCGTAGCGTTTGCGCGGAGATCATGCCTAAACGAGAAGCTAAAGCACGATGACGATTTCATCGCGCTTTAGCTCAACGCTTGTCGAGCAGGTCGCGGATTTTTGCCGCCAGCATGCCCTGCGACAGCGGCTTCTGTAGCAGCGAGACGCCGGCATCGAGCCGGCCCTGATGCACGACCGCGTTGCGGGAATAGCCGGTGATGAACAGCACCTTCAGCTCGGGCTGGCGGTGCTGCATCTCGTGGGCCAGCTGACGGCCGTTCATCCCGGGCATCACGATATCGGTCAACAGCAGGTCGACACGGCCTGGACTGGATTCGATCAGCGCCAGCGCCGCGGCGCCATCGGGGGCTTCTTTGACGCGGTAATTCAGGTCGCGCAGCGTCTCGACGAGATAGGAGCGGACGTCGGCCTCGTCCTCGACCACCAGGATGGTCTCGCTGCCGCGGCTGCCGATCACCGGCGCGTCCTCGCTCTCCTTCGCCGCCGGCGCTTCGGTGTGAGCGCGCGGAAGATAGACCTTCACCGTCGTACCTTGGCCGACCTCGCTGTAGATCTTGACGTGGCCGCCGGACTGCCTGACGAAACCATACACTTGGCTCAGCCCGAGGCCGGTGCCCTCCCCCGGCTCCTTGGTGGTGAAGAAGGGATCGAACGCCTTCTCCTGGGTTTCGCGCGACATCCCGCTGCCATCGTCGCTGACGGCGATCAGGACGTACTGGCCGACCGGCATGGCGGCGTTCTGCAGCGAATAGCTTTCATCGATGAAGGTGTTGCTGGTCTCGATGGTCAACCTGCCTTTGCCGCCCATCGCGTCCTTGGCGTTGACGACGAGATTGAGGACCGCAGCCTCCATCTGGCTCGGATCGACCTCGACCCGCCACAGCGCCGCGCCGCCGATGATCTCCAGATCAATGGTCTCGCCGAGCGTGCGCTGGAAGAAATCCGCCATGCCGCCGATCAGCTGATTGACATTGGTGACATGGGGATCGAGCGGCTGGCGACGCGCGAAGGCGAGCAGCCGCTGCGTCAGCATAGCTGCGCGCTGCGCACCGCTCGATGCCCTGGCGATGGCGCGCGTCAGACGTTCCTTCGCGTTCTCACCCCATTCCTTGGTGCTGCGGTCGGCGATCTCCAGATTGCCGCTGATGATGGTGAGGAGGTTATTGAAGTCGTGCGCGACGCCGCCGGTGAGCTGGCCGATCGCATCCATCTTCTGGGTGTGTCGCAGGATCGACTCGGCCTCGCGCCGCTGCGAAGACTCCTGCTCGAGCGCGAGCTCGGCGGCACGAAGCTGCGCGGGCGATGGCAACGCCAGCACCTTCGGCAACAGCGGCCACATCATGATGGCGGTGACGATCGACGCGATCGCGGTCAGCGCCTTGATCAGGCCCTCGATGCCGTAGATCGGCACCCATAGCGTGATGATCGACAGCAGATGGGTAAAGCCGCAGGCAGTGATGAAGACGGCGAAGGCCCAGAAGATCCAGCCGAAGTCGACGTCACGTCGCTTGGACACGAAGATCGACAGCGCCACGGGGATGGAAAAATAGGACGCTGCGATCACCGCATCTGACGCCACGTGCAACCAGATCAGCTCGGGATCCCACAACAGGCAGATGCCATGCGGCGATAGCGACGACGAGTCCAGTAAGCGCTCGAAAAAGGCCCACATGCCGATCGTTCCTCATCCAAAGCCGTGATTCGACTTTTTAGCCCCGGCCAAGTTGACCAGTGCGGCGAAACGCGTCAAGCGAGCGAGACGGCGTAACGGATGGAACCCAAAAGGCGGCCGATCAAATCCAGTTTTGAAAAACCATCAAACGGTTGAAGGTTTGCATCGTCGTGCCAATGAACGCCGCCGAAATGGGCAGCATGGCCGCAAAACCCGCGGCCGCGACCGCCACAAAGGCCCATAACAGCCAACGCGGAGCGCCCTCGCGGCGGAGCGCATAGACCAGCACCAGGCTCGCCGTGGTCGCCGACGGCAGATAATAATAAATGAAGGCGAGGCTTCGCGGCAACAGCGCCCAGGCGAGGTAAGGCCCCAGATAGAATGACAGAACCAGGAAGGCATCCCGGCGCCGGGCAACGATGAAATCGCGCAAGGCTACCACCAACGCGAGCAACACCGGCCACAGCACCAGAGGGTTGCCGAGAAGCACCACCGCAGCGATGGTGCCGTCGTCGAGCTTGTCGAACAGGAACCAGACCGGCCGCACCAGGAACGGCCAGGACGGCCACGAGCTCATGTAGGTGTGCCCTGCGATCGCGCTCGTGGTGTTGTCGGCAAAGATCCGCCGCTGCGCTTCGATCAGGCCGCCCGGCGAGAAGCCGTGGAGCGCAATGAAGCTCGAGAGATAGCCGAGCACCGGCAACAGCACGAAGCAGATCGCAAAATGATACGCCCTGAAATCGGGCCAGAGATCGGGGCGATACCAGTCGGATTCTTTTGCGTCGGCAAATTGCGTGCGCCAACCCTGCATCAGCCTGATCGCAGCGATGATCACGATGCAGGTGGCGAGCGGAAACAGGCCGCTCCATTTGCACGCCGCTGCGAGGCCGAAGGCGAGCCCCGATAGCGCAAAGCAGAGCTGCGGCCGCGCGCGTCGGAAGCCGAACAGGAAAGCCGCGATTCCGAACAGCGTGAAGGTGAGCGCGAAAATATCGAGCATCGCCGTGCGCGCCATTACGAACAGCATCTGGTTGAAGAAGGCGATCAGGGCCGCCGCGATCGCGGCAGACGGACTGGCGAACAGAGCGAGCGCGCCAAGATAGATCGCGACAATCGCGAGCGCGCCGAACAGCGTGCCCGGATAGCGCCAGCCCAGCGGATTGTCGCCGAGCACATGGATCGAGAACGCGATGATCTGCTTGGCCAGCGGCGGATGCATCGGATTGAGCATCGGAGACGGCACCACCGGCTCGAGCATCTGCCGGGCAGCCGGCACGTAGTGCACTTCGTCGAAGACAAATTTATCCGGCGCAGTGATGCCGATCAGCAACGCTGCATGTGCGGCCAAAAAAATAATGACGCAAATGAGAGTGTTCTTGCCGGCTGAAATGCGAGGAGAAAGCGATTCACGCTGTATTTTCACGGGCTGCAACGTCGTTCTCATCCAAATGAATGTCGCTTGAATCTGCGTTCTGAATTTTCTTGTCCATTACATTGAACGCATCGCGACTTCGCAACCACTAACGCATCGGGTTATCAGGGCCAAGCTAGTGATAAATATACAACATCGCGTACGCGCGCGATCCGGTACGATAGAGGACAGTCGATCGGTTAGTGAAATGAATTTGCGTAGCGTACTCTTTGCGTTTTCGCTTTTTGCTGCCGCTATCATTGCGGCACCGCGCGCGCATGCGCAGACGCGCATCGGCGAAGCGATCCTCATCAAGAACGAAGTCGTCAACGCTGCAACGACCGGCCAGATCAATGTCGGCGACGGCGTGCTGCGCGATGAGACGGTGCAGACCGGCGCCGACAGCGCCGCGCGTCTGGTGATGGCCGACAGCACCAACCTCTCGCTCGGCGCCAATGCCTCGCTCAAGCTCGACCGCTCCGTCTTCAACGACGAGCACGGCTATCGCGACATCGCCATTCGCCTCACCACCGGCGCGTTCCGCTTCGTCACCGGACATTCGGAGAAGGCCGCCTACAAGATCACGACGCCGCTCGCGACCATCGGCGTGCGCGGCACCATCCTCGACATCCTGTCGCAGCGCGCCAGCAGCACCATCGTGCTGCAGGAGGGTGCCGCCAGCGTCTGCACGCTGAGCTTCCAATGCGTCCAGCTCACGCAGCCCGGCGACACCGCGATCATCAACCTGACCAACGGCAAGGTCACGATCCAGAAGACCAGCAACCCGCCCTGGACCTTTGCCTCGACCTGCGCCTCGGCGGCCGGGCTCTGTACCGTGACCGATTTCGCCGACGCCGGCACGCCCGATGATCCCAACGCGATGCTGTGCGGGCGCTGACGATGAAGGGGGCAACGCACGGCCTGCTGCTGTCCGCCGTATTTGCGGTGACGCTTTCATTCGTGATGGTGACGGCGCAAACGTGCCCGGCGGCGGCGCAGGAATGTTTTGAGAACTGCCCTACCTCCGGCCCGTCATCCTATCCGTCATCTTCACCGTCATACGGCGGTACCTATAGCTCCCCGTCACCAAGCCCTTCACCATCACCGAGCCCGTCGCCCTCTCCGAGCCCCACTCCGACGCCGACCGACGGCGGCAGCAGCGGCAATTCCATCAACGGCCTCGCCAATCAACGCTTCAACCAGATGATCACCAACCAGGTGCTGGGCTCGGTGCTGCTCGGCGTCAACGAGCAGGTCAATTGCAGCGACTGCGTCTCCGCCTTCGGCTCGGTCGGCTCGTTTACGGCCGGCGTGCACGGCCGCAAGGAGCTGACCAACAATCTGTCGCTGCTGGCGGGCCTAGCCTACACCCAGTACAGCGAGAACGGCTATCACGTCACCAGCGCGCCGATCGGCGCGTTTGCCCTAAGATATGATTTCACCGATTGGGGATCGTCGCGGCCGTTCTTCGATATCGGCACCGTGCTGTCGCCGTTCCAGAAGGTGCGCTACAGCCGAAGCTATACGACAAGCCTGGGAGACGTGTCGCTCGACAGCTCGACGAATAGCGCGGATTACGGCGTCTATGGCCGAGCCGGTTGGGTCACAAGGCTGTCGCCGCGCGACGAGGTCGCAGGCTCGGTCGAGTTCTGGCAGCTATGGCAGCGGGTGTCCGGCTATTCGGACCCGATGCTCGCGTTCAATCCATTCGATGCCACCATCGCAACCGGCACCGACCGCACCAGCCTGGCCAAGATCGGCGGGCAATGGACGCATCTGTTCAGCTCCAGCGTCGAGGGAAATATCAACGGCGCCTATGTGCAGTCCTTCGCCTCGCATTCGGGCATCGTCGCCGCCGTTACCGGCGACGGGCTGGTGACGCCGACGATGGGCAATCAGGGCTGGTTCGAATATGGCGGCCGGCTCGGCTTCCGCATCACCAAGGGCTGGGTCGCCGATCTCTTCGTCAACGGCACGGTCGGACCGCAGCCGGTCGGCAACACCATTCACGGCGGCGTCGGACTTAGAATTAACTATTAGCGTTCGCCCGCGAGCTTTAGCGCGGCGTCGACCGCATTCTCCAGGATCTCGTCGGACAATTTCCTGTCGTTGACGGCGCGCGCCAGCTGCAGCGCACCGACCATGGTCGCATAGATCGCGACCGCGTTGCGTCGCCGCTGTTCCGGCCTTCCCTCGCGTAGTTGTGCGGCCATCAGCGCTATGATGTCGGAAATCTTCCCGGTGAACGCGTCGCGCGTCTTTTTCGGATGCCGCGCGATCTCGGCGACCAGCGCGGCGGTCGGGCAGCCTGAGCCCGCGCCATCGCGATGCCGCGCCGAGAGATAATCGCGGATCACGGATTCCAGTCCGATCGAGCTTTGAAGATTCGCACGATGCTTCTCCTCGCGGCGCGTCAGCGCGTCGACCAGCACGGCCTGCACCAAATCCTCCTTCGATTCGAAATGCGTGTAGAATGCGCCGTTGGTCAGCCCCGCCTCCGCCATGATGCCGGCAAGCCCGACCGCCGCGACGCCGTTTTCGCGAAATTGCACCGAGGCGACATCGAGGATGTGCCGCCGTGTCGTTTCCTTGTGTCCCTTTTCGTAACGCATGCCTGGTTGCTCCGAACGCACGCAGTTCGCTCCGGTCCATCCGGCCACAACAACGTGACCCGGAATGGCCATTGCATTACATTCATAATAATGCATTATGACTATACTTCAATAGTCAATTGCCGGGTTCCCCGCAAGAACAACAGCAGGACTCGCATCTCATGTCACTCGAGGAAGCGGCCGCATCGCCGCTGGATCTGATCGAGGCTGCCCAGCAAGCCGCGCCGCCCGCCCCGCGCGTGGCGCCTGCGGCCGCGCGCAGCAAGGCCGACGAGACCCGCGCGGCGCTATTATCCGCGCCGATCCTCCCGACCCTCCTGAAACTCGCGCTGCCGACGGTAACCGTGCTGGTGGCACAGACCGCGGTGAACATCGCGGAAGCCTATTATGTCGGCTTTCTCGGCACCGATGCGCTTGCCGGCGCGGCGCTGGTGTTTCCGGTCTTCATGCTGATGACGATGATGTCGAACGGCGGGTTTGGCAGCGGCGTCGCCTCCTCGGTCGCGCGCGCGGTCGGCGCCGGCCGCCGCGACGACGCCGATGCCGCGCTGTTTCATGCGATGGTGCTCGCCGTGATCCTTGGCGGGTTGTTCACGCTTGGCGCCACCGTCGGCGGACCGATGCTGTATCGCGCGCTCGGCGGACGCGACGGCGCGCTCAACGCTGCGCTCGCCTATTCCAACTATCTGTTCGCCGCCGCGATCCCGGTCTGGATCGTCAACCTGCAGCAGGCCGCGCTGCGCGGGTCCGGCAATGTCCGCGTGCCCGCGCTGGTGACACTGGTCGGCGCCATCGTGACCATTCCTGCCTCGCCGATGCTGATCTTCGGCCTCGGTCCGTTTCCGCGGCTCGGCATCAGCGGCGCAGGTCTTGCTTTCGGCCTCTATTACAGCGCGGCGATGCTGGTCCTGTTGCGCTACATGGCGACGGGCCGCTCCGGCCTGACCTTGCGCTTCGTGCGACTGCGCTGGACGCTGTTTGCCGACATCCTGAAAGTCGGCGTGCCGACGGCGGTCAATGCCATGCTGACCAACCTCACGGTGATCCTCGTCACCGCCGCGGTCGGGCTGTTCGGCACCAAGGCGCTCGCGGGCTACGGCATCTCCTCGCGGCTCGACTACATCATGATCCCCCTGTTGTTCGGCATCAGCACGGCGACGCTAACCATGGTGGGCGTCAATATGGGCGCGGGCCAGATCGCACGGGCTCGGAAGATCGGCTGGACCAGCGGCCTCGTCGGCCTGACGATCACCGGGACGATTGGCCTTCTGGTCGCGATATTTCCGCTCGTCTGGCTGCATCTCTTCTCCAAGGACGCAGATGTCGTGCAGGAAGGCACGACCTATTTGCGGATCGTCGCACCTGCCTACAGTGCGCTCGGCTTCGGCTTTGCTGTCTCCTTTGCAGCCCAAGGCGCCGGCCGCGCGATGTGGCCGCTCACGGCCGCGTTCGCGCGCATCCTGATCGCGGCGGGCGGCGGCTGGCTTGCGGTCGTAAGCTTTGGTGCGGGCATGGCGGGATTGGCTGCGATGGTGACGGCGTCGCTTGCCGCTTACGCCGTCATCTGCGCCTTCATCATGCTCTCGCCCGCCGTCTGGCGGGCGGAGCGTTAGGGTCTAGGCTGCCTCGTAAGCCTTCTGCAGGGCGGCAATATCGAGCTTGCCCATGGCGAGCATCGCCTGCAGGGCGCGTTGCGCGCCGGCGCGGTCGTCGCCGCCGAGATATTTGATCAGCGCCGTCGGCACGATCTGCCAGGACACGCCAAAGCGGTCCTTCAGCCAGCCGCAGCGTCCGGGCTCCCCACCATTGGCGGTGAGCGCCCCCCAGAGCCGATCGACCTCAGCCTGATCGGCGCAATCGATCTTGAACGACACGGCGTGGGTATATTCGAAACGCATGCCGCCGTTCAGCGCCATGAAGCGCTGGCCCGCCAGCGTGAACTCGACCAGCAGCACGGTGCCGGCTTTGCCGCCACGTCCGTCGGTCATGTTCCTCTGCACCACCTCGATCTTCGAATCCGACAGCAACGAGACGTAGAAATTCGCCGCCTCTTCCGCCTCGCCGTCGAACCACAGGCAGGGTGTAATCTTGGACATCGGCTTGCTCCCTGTGTGCTTCGATCAGGCCGGAGCCATGGCCTTCGCCGCGGCCTCGACGTCCATCCATGTTACTCCCCACATGTGGCCATCAGGATCCTCAAAGCTGCGGCCATACATGAAGTCGAAATCCTCCTGCGGCGACGGATCGAGCACGCCGCCCGCGGCCTTGGCCTTGCCGACGACGTCATCGACCTCGGCGCGGCTCTCGGCGGTGACGCAGAGCAGCAGCTGGCTCGACGTCTTGGCATCGACGATCTTCTTCGAGGTGAAATGCCGGTACTTATCATGCGTCATCAGCATCGCGTGGATGGTGTCGGAGAACACCATGCAGGACGCGGTGTTGTCGGAAAATTGCGTGTTCTTGACGGCGCCGATCGCCTGGTAGAAGGCGGTCGCGCGTTTGAGGTCGCTGACCGGCAGGCTGACGAAGATCATTTTGGCCATGAAGGGCTCCCTTTTCGCTTGGTTCCGGTCCAAGGACGAAGGCGGAGGAGCCGATCCGACATTGTTCAGCGATATTTTTGCGGTCGTCATTCCGGGGCGACGCGAAGCGGCGAGCCCGGAATCCATAACCACAGGCTGCGGTTATGGATTCCGGGCCTGCGCCTTACGGCGCATCCCGGAATGACCGAGGATGGTCAAGTCGCCATCGGGCTCGGCATGTTCAGGAACGAGCGCGCGACGTGCCAGAACAATTGCCGGTTGGTGGCGAGCGTCACCGAATGGGCGGTGCCGGGCAGGATGATGAACTGGCGGTCGCCATTCGGCAGCTTGTTGAAGAACTCCTCGATATCAGGAACCGTCGCGATCCCGTCATATTCGCCGCGCACCAGCAACACCGGCGCCAGCACCTTCTCCGGATGCACCACCGGCAGATTGGCGGTCATGTCGAGATAGGTGCCGGTCGGGATCTGGTCGCCGAACTGCATCTCGACATCGGCGAGCGCTTCCACCGCGGCGGGATCCGAT